>Ga0210406_10008113_pt1 | contig 10545 bp, 10 predicted proteins | sample IncBWC30MmetaG_FD_155454 | JGI IMG/M metagenome (GOLD analysis project Ga0210406, IMG submission 155454) | Forest soil microbial communities from Barre Woods Harvard Forest LTER site, Petersham, Massachusetts, United States - Inc-BW-C-30-M | ecosystem: Environmental > Terrestrial > Soil >... | reverse complement strand
GAGATTGCAACTTCAACCTTGACGCCGCCCGCGTAGTCGACTTCCTCGAGCTTCTCCAATCGTCCGCTAAGCACGTAGTCGACATCGGGGCGACCGTCGTAAGGCTTGACACGGGTAAAGTCACCGGCGGCGCGAAGGCGCTCGATGACTGAGCTGGTGGCGAACTCACATGGGTTAATCGCCCAACGGTGGTACGCATAGAAGCCGATTTGTTCTGGAGATGGTTTGTACACGATGGCTCCCTGCCGAAGGTAGGCGGGCGCCCGGAATTCACGAATCGCCACCGCGGCGTGCACGTTTTCTGCAGCGGGCGGATCCGGCGGCGCAGGCAAGTTGAGAGTGTAGTAATTTGGGTACCTCACCTTCCCTCCACAGCCGAGCAGGATTACCAACGCTGCGAGGCACAACACAATCGTCATCAGAGTTTTCATATTCATCCGCCTGCGCCGCGCACGGAACTGTGCGAGAACGCCCGTCCTTTCATTCGATCGCATCATTTCGGCACCTTCCTATCTTCAGGCTGCTTGATCCGGACCAGGCTCCATGGACGCTGTTTCACGGACTCGGTCAAATCGTCCAGGTTTTGCGTTGCCGTGCGGAGGTTTTCGATTGTGTCATCGATCTTGTAATCATTTGCTCGCACAAGCACCTGCATGTCAGACAGCAATTGCTTAGCTTGCAGCAAGGTACTCTGCAGCTCAGCCAGATCCTTGCGGATGGGCTCGCGTACATCGGTCACGGTGCCATTCACGTTTTGAACGGTGTCATCAGCGTGCTGGCTGAGGGTGTTCAGCTGATCAGTAAGACGATCGATCTTGGGTCGTTCAGTCACCAGCAGTTCGTTGACGTTATCCAAGACGGCTCGAATCCTCTGCTGATTGGGCCTCCCAGTGACGGTATTCAGGTTGGCAAGTAAACGGCGCGCATCCCCGCTGATTCCCTCAAGTTCTCCCCGCACCTGCGTGATCAAACCGTTCGCATTGTCCGCCACAACGGCCATCTTGCCTGCGATCTCATCCAGACTGGCGGCTTCCTGTGAGGAAATGGTTGAGCCTGCTGGAAGACGTCTGGCGTCGTTGGCGCCTGTCGTGATGGACAGTGCGGCTCCGCTCATCACGGTGACTAGCCCCAACTTGGCTACAGACTTCTCGTTGACCGGGGTGTCTTGTTTCACATCAAGGAGAATTTCGATCTTGGTAGGGTCCGACGGGGCAGGCCGCACCGCCGTTACCTTCCCCACGTTGATGCCGCCAAACAGCACCGACGCTCCCGGCTCCAGCCCACCGGCGTACCGGAGATAGGTGCGGTATGGAACGGTGTGTCCGCTAAATTCGGCATTAACAAGGTAGATGAGCGTACATGCCAGGATCGAGAAGCATCCAAGGACAAAGGCTCCAACCTTTGCTTCTGTGCTCACGGGTATGTCTCCTGAGACTGCATATACTTTTCGAAGTACGCGGCCACAGCCGGCGTTTTCGCTATGTTTTCGGGAATGCGATCGAGGAATTGGCGCACGCGCGGATCTTGGCTTGTCTTAATTTCATCTTTCGTGCCGATCGTGCTGAATGAGCCCTGATACAACATGGCAATGCGGTCGGCGATGCGGAACGCGCTCGGCAGTTCGTGAGTAACGACAATGACCGTCATTTGTAAAACTTCCTTGAGGAGCAGAATCAGTTCATCGAGTTCTGCTGCGACGATGGGATCAAGCCCGGCCGATGGCTCATCCAGCACGAGGATTTCAGGGCCGAGGGCAAGCGCCCGCGCCACGGCCGCGCGCTTCTTCATGCCACCCGAGAGTTCCTGGGGAAGTAACTTGCCAGACTCCGCGAGACCGACTGCAGCAAGCTTCATCCACACCACAAGCTCAATGATTGAGGGTGCAAGGCGCGTGTGTTCGCGCAGCGGCAAAGCGACGTTATCTTCGACTGTCAACGAATTGAACAAAGCTGCGCTTTGAAAGGCCACGCCGATCGACAGGTGAACCTTCTTCAGATCGGACTGTGAGCAACGTGTAATATCCATACCCTTTACGTGGACGCTGCCAGACTTAGGGCGCTCCAGTCCGATGATCTGGCGCAATAAGGTGCTTTTCCCGGAACCGCTGCCACCCAACAACACCATCGTTTCTCCGTGCTCAATGTCGAGATTCACGCCATTCAGAACGCGGCGGCCGTCGTATTCAACCACCAAATCACGAATGGAGATGATGGGCATCAGAGTTTCACCGTGAAATAAAAGATTGCGGTGAAGACCGCATCTGCGACGATGACGAGGAATGTCGACTTCACCACCGCGTTGGTGGTGGAGCGACCGACCGAATCAGGGCCTCCGCGGACACGAAACCCTTCTAAACATCCAACGTGAGCAATGATGGTTGCGAACACTACGCTTTTGATCAATCCGGTAATCACGTCGCGCAAGTTGATGGAATTGAGCACATAGTGGATGTACAACAGTGGCGCCAGGCGGGTGCTAAAGAACATGAACAGCCCGCCAGCCAGAATGCCGAAGAGATTCGAGATGATGCTGAGGCAGGGGACCGAAATCAAAGCTGCCAGATACTTGGGCGCGAGCACAAACTCTACCGGCTCGAGCGCCATGACACGGAGGGAATCGAGTTCCTCCGTGACCTTCATGGTCCCGATTTCAGCCGCGAATGCCGAGCCGGATCGTCCGCTCACGGCAATCGCCGTGAGCAGCGGACCGAGTTCGCGCGTAAAGCCGACGGCGACCAGGTCAATGACGTAATGCATAGCTCCAAAGCGGCGCAGTTCAGACGCTCCTTGCATCGCGAGAATGAACCCACTGCAGATCGCCATCAACGAAACCATGGGCATTGCATCGACACCGATTTCCAGCATCTGATTCACGGTGGCGCGCCAACGGTAGCGATTCCCCACAATGGGCAGCGCTCGTCTCATGGCCCGCAATGTGGCCCAGAGCTGAATATTCAGACTTCCGACGTAGTCAAGATGTTCGATTGTTCTGTCGCCGACGTTTTCGAGAACATTGGCCATCAAGAGATCATCTTTCCGCAATCGCTGGCTTCGAACAGGCCCAGGACGCCCGTGACTTCGAAGAGCTGGAGCACAGATCCATTGAGTCCCTGCAAGCAGAATATTGTCTGGTGGTGGCGAGCTATTCTGAGAGCTTCGATCAATGTGGCGATTCCCGATGTCTCAATGTAGGGAACACCTGCTAAATCCACGGTGATTACACGAGGCAATGGTTCCGCGGACAGGATGGCCAACAGGCAATCGCGAAGATCTGGCGAGGAATCTAGATTGATTCGGCCGCTTGGGCGGACGATGGCGTGACTTCCTAGATGATCTACCGAGATCTCGAGGTTGCTGCTTGAAGTAACTGCCATTCGTGTCACTATCCTCAACCCGTTTTCCGTTTAACCGTACAATCCTGAGTCATGCCCGAACCGTTCAACACTGCTGCCTGCATGCAGCCTTCCACAACAGCGTTCCATGAACCAGGCGCATCTCTCCTTCTACCAGCCAGTAATTGAAGGTCTAAAAACACTGAATTAATCGCCGGACCGTAGTGACCGCCGCTGTCCTCGCACAATCGGATTGGGACTAGTAAGTCAAATGAAGTCTGTCGAACCAAGGCAGCTCCTGAGCCCTGATCGTTCTTACAGTGGCAATACAAATGCTTGCATAGCACATGGACACCATCACTAATGTCAAACAGTCTCGATGCAGAAAGATGGTGGGTCTGGTGTCACAAGCTATGACGTTTCTGTCAACTTGAGTGACACCGGTTGGGGTGCTCTATGCGCCACCGTCGCTCTGTTGCTGTGAGCCGACGGAAAATGTACACAGGCTTCTGGATTGCGAGGAACACTTCACGAGGAAGGAAGGAGCAACGGATGCTGAGGCTTGTAAGTTTGCTTTGTATATTGTTGGCGGCATTTCCGGCCTTTGGCCAGTCCGCTTCGAAGTATCAAGTGGGCACGATTACTGAAATTAAGGTCCATCAGGCTGCCGGAAGAGGTGCCTCTGACACCGCGAGCTACGACGTTTCCGTCAAAGTCGGGGACACCGTGTACGTGGTGTTATATACCCCAGCACTGGGTGAGGATACCGTGAAATATGCTGCGGGGCGTGACCTGTTGGTGCTCGTGGGGAAAAACAAAATTACCTATAACGACATATTGGGTCAATCGCATGACTTGCTCATAGAAAGCCAAAAAGCTGCCACGAAGTCCAAACAGTCCAAGTCAGTGTCGCGTACCGCAGAGTAGTCACTTGAGAATCTCGCAGAAGTCATACCGGCTGCGATCATGTCGAGAGTACGGAGAAAGTAGACATGTGGCGAAACAATAGAACAAGGTCGCATACCCAACTCGCACTTTCATTCGGAGCAGCCGTGTTTGTGGCCATTGCCATGTTCGCGGCAGAGGCGGAGGCTCAGACGAGCGCTGAGAGCTTATCGAACCCGGTGACGCGCGTCGATCCTTTGAGGCCGGGAGTCACGGAAAGTCAAGTGCTTGCCGAACTCGCCACTCATAACGAGGCACGCAGGAGCGCTTTGCGCGACTATACCGTCCGGAGAACTTATCAGGTCGTGGATCTCAAGGGCAAGGTGCATGCTGAGGAAATCGGACGCATGGAGTTCTTCTCGCCCGACAAGAAAGCCTTTATAGTCACCTCCGAGTCTGGCTCGGAATTGGTCCGGCACTTGGCGCTAAGTCCGCTGATTAATAGCGAGATTGAAGCTGCCGCCGGCAAAGAACATCATGACAGCGCTATTTCCACAGACAACTATTCCTTGAACCTTTTGGGCGAACAGCAGCTAGGCCCATACCGCTGTTTCGTCGCCGAAGCTGTACCCAAGCGGAAAGACAAGTATTTGTTTGAAGGTAAAGTCTGGATCGATGTGAACGACTACTCCGTGGTGCGCATCGAAGGGCATCCCGCGAAGAAACTTTCCTTCTGGATCCTTCACGCAGACTTTGTGCGGCAGTATCAGAAAGTTGATGGTTTCTGGCTTCCGGAAAAGGACCAGACGCTTGTTCAGGTACGACTGTACGGGAAGAAGATCCTGAAGATCGAACACCGCAACTATGTAGTGAACGCAGGCCAGAGCACAAATGCATGGTCTACCGTCCGGGAGACTGCAGTCACTCAGCCCAACTAGTGGGGTGCAAACCAGGTCGTGAGGAAAGTTGCGGAAACAGACGAAAGCGATGGAATAAATGGGCTTGACAACAAAGTTCTGATTCGCTCAAACAGACGACTCGGCACTTCGCTCATTTGATCTGTAAGCATTCTAATCAGCACCTTCAGACAGCGCTTCGCCAGTCTTCCCACTTCTGGCCCGGCGCTTCCATTCCCTCCAGCACCGCGCATTTTTCCCGCGGAAATATGACACACCTTTGACGCGTCAATTTCACCTCGCTGAAATGACACCTTGCCCTCCTCTGCGAGTCTGCGCTCGAACATTCCACATCGAGTCTCCTCAGTGTGTTGGAAGCATTCCTATCCCGTGTTTCATGGTTTGGACGCTGTATTGCACTTGTATGCGCCGAGGAGGAGCAGGGATGTCAAAGTCGGTTGCTGATGTTGTGTCAATCCTACTGTTCGTCCTTCCTGCTTTCGCTCAAACCGGTTCCACTGGATCCGGATCGATAAGAGGCGACGTATTCACGAAGGGCAATAACGGCGAACCTGCCGTTTTGCCCGGCGTACTCATCGTTCTTCACGGGCCCATAACTGAGGAGACCGAGTCGGACGTAAAGGGAGCATTCGCTGTCGATGGCCTTCCCCCGGGGACTTATCAGATCGAAGCGAATGCTCCTGGCTTGTATGCGGCGCTCGCGGTGGAAGTCAGCGCCGGCACATCTTCCACCGTCCCGGTCGAAATGAGTGTGGCAGCGGTCACAAGCTCTGTCAACGTGGCCGCAAGTGACGCGGCTCTGGGCGAAGAGTCCGCTCAGCAGAACACTATCAGTCAGTCCGTTGTTGAAAGGGCCCCAAACCAAGACGAGAAGATCGAGAGTCTGCTTCCGCTCGTCCCCGGAGTGGTCCGAGGGCCCGATGGACGTATCAACATGAGAGGCGCCCAGGCCACGCAGGCCGGCTGGCTGGTGAACTCAGCTAACGTCACTGACCCAGCCACCGGAGGCCAAGCCATCAACCTCCCAATTGATGTGGTTTCTTCGGTTCAAGTGATTTCCAATCCCTATGATCCCGAGTATGGAAAGTTCACTGGAGCCGTTTCGAGTGTTGAAATCCGCACCAGTAACTTCGACAAATTCCATTTCTCCGTCCAAAACCTGGTTCCGCGTGCCAGAGACCGCGATGGATCCATTGTCGGCATTGGAGCCTTCACCCCGCGCACCACCGTCACCGGTCCACTAATAAAAGATCGGCTTGCGTTCACGCAGTCTTTAGAATACCGCTTCGTTCGGACGCCTGTTGAGAGTCTCCCTCCGCTGCAACGGGACACCAAACTCGAGAGCTTCGATTCCTTCAGCCAATTTGATTTGAAGATTAGTGACAGACAGAGTGCAACTCTGTCTGTTGCTGTCTTTCCCCAAAAGTTTGACTACCTTGGTTTGAATACATTCACTCCGCAGTCCTCGACGACAGACTTACACGAGCGCGGATACCAAATTTCCGCACAACACAGCTATGTTCGGGAATCGGGTGCCCTGCTTTCCTCGCGGTTTGCGTACGAAGAGTTTGACGCGGATACGTTTCCGAACAGCCAGGCTCCCTACCGCTTGCTCGTAGAAACGACAGAGGGTGGGTTCTTCAACCTGCAAAACCGCGACACCGATCGGGTGCAATGGCAAGAGATTTACCAGCTCAGCCCGAAGCACTTTGTTGGTGACCATCAGTTGAAGGTTGGCTTCGACTTCTCACATAGTTCGTACGATGGCCGCCAGCAGTTCTTTCCCGTGGATGTTGTTGGTGTGGCGGGTTCGACAGTTAAACGGATCGAATTCGGCGCTCCCTCGACTTTTTCCGTCCATCAAAACGAGTTCGCATGGTTTGTCGGAGATCAATGGGCAGTGGGACCTCGTCTCAGTCTGAATCTCGGCCTGCGCTTTGATAACGATTCCATCACGGATTCGACACACGCTGCGCCGCGAGCGGGTCTGACGTTGGCTCTGACGAAGGATCGAAAAACTCTGTTGAAGGCTGGCGGTGGATTGTTCTACGATCGCGTGCCTTTGAACGCCCGCGCCTTCCCCTTCTTTCCTGATCGAATGGTTTCAACTTTTGATGCAACAGGGAGAGTAGTCTCTTCGACTCCGTACAACAACGTCATCACCGGCGGATTGAAGAATCCACGCAGCGAAACCTGGAACATTGAAATTGATCGTCAGCTGGTGGAGAAACTGCTCGTCCGGGTTGCCTACCAACAAAGGAATACCGTCCATGACATGGTCCTCAACCCTGAAACTGCGGCAGGCGGCAACTTCTTGTCGCTGGCCAACAACGGACGAGACTTTTATCGCGAGTTTCAAATCACTGGCCGTTACCAGCTCGGCCGGCAAACGCTGAATGTTTCCTACGTTCGATCGAAGGCCACGGGTGATCTCAACGACTTCAATCAGTTCTTCGGAAATGACCCACAAGCCGTGATCGAGCCCAACTCTCGCGGTCCGCTGGCCTTCGATGCGCCCAACCGCTTCCTGACATGGGGAGAACTCAACGGGCCTTGGAAGTTGATGCTCATGCCAGTCCTGGATATTCACACCGGATTTCCGTATTCCCTGGTGAACGAAAAGCGTGATTTCGTCGGTCCGCGAAACGATGAGCGATTCCCACGGTTTGATTCGTTCGATCTTCAGGTGCTTAGGAACTTCGGGCTGCACTTTCACGGCAAGGAGCACAGCGTTAAGTTGGGGTTTGGAGCGTTCAACCTGTTCAACCACGCCAATTACCGCGACGTTCAAAACGACTTAGACAGCAACCGATCCGGCGAGTTTTTTAACAGCGCAGTTCGTACCTTTCGGGGGAAGTTAGTTTTCGGATTTTAGTGGCAGGACCGCACAGGTCTTTCCGGGTTCGATGTGAAGGTGTCTTATGAAAAAAGTAAACCAATGTCTCATTCTCGCTGCCGGCAACGGGACGCGAATCAGGACGATCTCCGGCGGTCTTCCCAAACCTTTGGTTGACTTTCGTGGTAAACCCATCATCGAGCACATCGTTCAGCGTGCACACCGGGCTGGCATCGAGAGCTTCGTGATTGTCGTCGGATATCGTTCGGATTTGATCCGCAACTGGTTTGAAGGCCGGCCGCTCGGTGTATCGGTGACATTTGTCGAGAATCCGGACTACCACAAAGCGAACGGTGTCTCCGCTCTGAAAGCCAGAAACGCCATCCACGATAATTTTTTGCTGCTCATGGCGGATCATCTCTTTGAGCCGGAAACGGCTGAGGCACTCATACGACAACCGCTCGGGTCGGACGAAGTAATTCTCGCAGTAGACCCCAACATCGACCGTGTTTTTGACCTGGACGATGCCACCAAAGTTCTCAGGAACGGCGACCGGATTGTGGATATTGGCAAGGAGATCGTTCACTACGACGCGCTAGATACTGGAATGTTTCTTTGTAGTCCGGCTCTGTTTGACCGGCTCGAATTAGCAAACAGAGAAGGGAACTGCTCACTTTCCGACGGCGCGCGACAATTGATTGCGGAACGACGCTTGCGCGCTCTTGAGATCGGAGAGGGACGATGGCAGGACCTGGACACACCGGAGGCACTAGCACACGCCGAAGCCGTGTTCGATCCGTATCTCCACCAAGAACTGAGTCACGAGAGCGTGGCTCGTGTCTAGAACCAGGTTGGAAAGAGCGCGACTCCCTCTCCGCGTGCTCGGAGCCATCCTTGGCATTTTGCTCTTCATCTATCTGATCCATCGGGCTGGTCCCGCCAAGCTACTTGCAAGCATGGTTGCTTTGGGTTGGGGACTGGCGTTGGTAATCGCCTGGGGGGGAGTCGCCCATGTTCTTAAGACTTGGGCCTGGCGGCTTAGTCTGCTTGATGGGAAGCATCAGGTTTCGTTCGGGCGCATGCTTGGGTTGAGGCTCAGCTCTGAGGCAGTCGGGCAGTTTGGCGGCCTCGCACAGTTGTTCGGCGACGGTCTCCGCGTGTCGCTGCTGGGCCCGGCAATTCCACTCTCACACGGTATTGCTTCAGTCACGATTGACCGCGCGTTCTTCGTCGTCAGCGCTGCAGTCGTGAGCTTCCTCGGGCTCTCGGCGGTCCTAATGGTGTTACCACTGCCTCATAAGCTCATTCTTTATGCGATTGCCTTTTCCTGCCTTCTTCTGGGCTTTGTTCTTCTAAGTGCTATTGCAATCAGAAACCGTTGGCCGTTGTTTTCACGAAGCGGTGAGGTCTTAGGCCGGATTCGCTACCTTAAACCGTTGATCGACTGTGAGCGCGCACTGATTCAGTCGGTCGAGGAGAGTCTTCTCGACTTCTATCACCGTACGCCCGAAGCGTTTTGGGCGAGCCTCCTGCTGAATTTTGCATGCCACGCCGCCGCGATCGTCGAGGTCTATCTGATTCTGTGGCTCATGGGCGCCAAACTCACCCTGTTGGGCGCACTCGCGATTGAGGCCTTGACCAAGTTGGTGAATATCGCTGGCACATTCAATCCAGGGAATATCGGAACGTATGAGGGCGGGAACATTCTTATTACGAAGATGTTCGGCCTCACAGCCGCGGCGGGTTTGACGCTGGCTTTTGCTCGCCGACTGCGCGCTTTATTCTGGACCGGTGTGGGTTTTCTCTGCCTGATCGTCTTGTCGAACCGTACAAAACGAGAAAAGCGCAGAGGAACTAACGAGGACATCATGCAGGTTGCAGACGAACAGATTTCTTCAGGGGTGCTGCAGAGTGCTGAGACATCGCGGCGTCCTTCTCACCTGGCTGTTGTTCTTGCGAACAATCCGGACTGCAAATCGCCGCTGCCGCAGGTCGGCTCCGTACCAATTGTGCTTCGAAGCATCTTGGGAGCAGCAAAATCCGGCGCTGCGCGAATCGTAGTTGTTATTGATCGTGTGAAGGGTCTGCCGGTAAGGCAAGAACTGCTGAAGACCGGGCGTGTGCCCAATCATGTTGAGTGGTGCGGAGTGACGCCCGGGGAGGATTCTGTTCCGTCCCTGATCGGGCAGCTCGCTTCCGAGATTGATGGACATCTCGTTCTGATCAGCGGCGACGGGGTCTACCACCCTTCATTGCATAAGCGAGTCGCTGAATGGGACAGGAGGGGCGATACATTAACGTTCATGACCGACTGCGAAACAGTGGGCATCTGTTCCCTCTCACGAAATGCGTCGAGCGCCCTTGCACGCCGCTACCCCAAAGTTACTGGCTCTTCCGAGGTTATCCTGTCCGGGCTGAGCATGGCTCATTACATGGAGTCCGCAGAGGTAACCGAGGACAAATGGCAGCGGGTTGGCAACGAGCGCCAACGTCAATTGGCAGAACGGAAGTTAGATGGCTGGCTCGTCAAGCCAACCGACGGGATTTTTGCCAGAGCGAACCGCACGATCTCCATA
>Ga0210406_10008110_pt1 | contig 10549 bp, 8 predicted proteins | sample IncBWC30MmetaG_FD_155454 | JGI IMG/M metagenome (GOLD analysis project Ga0210406, IMG submission 155454) | Forest soil microbial communities from Barre Woods Harvard Forest LTER site, Petersham, Massachusetts, United States - Inc-BW-C-30-M | ecosystem: Environmental > Terrestrial > Soil >... | reverse complement strand
GCAAATTGTTAGCCCCATGATTTTTCATAGATTTTTATGGTCAATGAATAGTTAAGGCGGCGGCTAAAGCAGGCGCTATCCAATAATTCTATCTTGAAACATTCCCGGTAAGCCTTGGAGCCAGGCAATAAAACTGGCGGAGAGCACCGTGTTTCAGATTGGTATGTTGCGGCGCATCCTAACGATGGCGCTGGTTCTGGCGGCCTCGAGCGCATGCGCCGCCGAGGACGGCGTCTGGTCGGTCGGCAAGTCCTCCGGCGAAGTCTGGATCGCCACGACAGGCGCCGAGCAGGTTTCCCTCAAGCAGGAAGAGGTCTTGAAGCCCGGCGACACCATCCGCACCGGGCGGAATGGGCGCGTTCTGCTGGTGCGCGGCGAGGAAAAGATCCTGATCTCGCCGAATTCGGTGATTGATCTGCCTACGGAAAAGAAAGAGGGGCTGTCAACGACAATCGTTCAGCGGGCCGGGTCGATCCTGCTGGAGGTCGAAAAGCGCAATGTCAAACATTTCGAGATCGAGACGCCCTACCTTGCCGCCGTCGTCAAGGGAACTCAGTTCAGCGTCACCATCAATGCCGCCAGCACCAGCGTCGACGTGCGCAGAGGCCAGGTCGAAGTTTCGGATTTCAGGTCGGGCCAGATTGCGCAGGTTATGCCCGGTCAGGTCGCGACCGCTTTCGCGCACGGCAAACCCGGTCTTTCTCTGAGCGGTTCGGGGACGTTCAATCCGATCGAGCAAGGCAAGCCGCGCGCTTCCTCGATCGAGCGCGTCCCGGTCCCGAAGTCCGGCCTTCCTGCTCTCCACAACGCCACCGATGGGAAATTCATCCACGCACTCGCCCAGGTCGGCGCGGTCAAGATGGGCGCTGCGACGCTGAAGCCGCAGAACGCTTCCACCGACATGCCGGGCAGGCGCAACGGGCCGCGCATCGCGGCCGCGCTTGGCGAGGTCCGTTTGAATTTTCAGAAGGTCACGCACGGCCTCGCCCATGGCGCTGTCGCAGCTGGCTCGCCGAAGAACACCAAGGACACGGTCTGGAACGACGCCAAGACAGGCGTAAACGGTTTGAGCCAGGGTAATTCTAACGCAAGTGATAGCAACACGGCAAGCGCGACCGGCGCGACCACAACGTCACCCGCCGCGTCGACGGTCGCTGCCGTCGCCGCGCCCGGAAACGGCAACGGCGCAAACGGCAATGGCGGGGGCAACAACGGTAACGGGAATGGCGGCGTCGGTAATGGCAATGGCAAGGGGAATGCCAAGCATTAGTCGCTGATCCGGTTGGCGCGCGAAGGGGGCGCACCTCGACAGCACGGGGTGCGCAAGGGGAGAGACTTGAAGCAATATCGATCGCATATTCTTGTCGTGCTAGCGCTGGCGGCGGTTCTGTTGTCCGGTTGGCACAGCGCGCTGCGCAACGCTTTGACCGACTTGCGCTTCGACTGGCAGACGCGCAATGCCACCGGCGACGTCGTCATTGTCGCCATCGATGCCAATTCGATCGAAAAGATAGGTGTCTGGCCGTGGCCGCGACGCCTGCACGCCGAACTGCTCAGGCGGCTGCAAAGCGCCGGCGCGCGCGACATTGCCTTCGACATCGATTTCAGCACGCCATCCGAAGCTTCGTCCGATCAGGACCTTGTCGATGCGCTCGCCGACGGCGGCGGATCGGTCGTCCTGCCATCGTTCAAGCAACCCGGCGGCAATGCCGCCGCGGTTCATATCAATCGTCCGCTGGAGCAGTTTGCCGATCATTCGTGGTCGGCAATCGTGAACGTCGCGGTCGAACCGGATGGTCTGGTCCGGCGCTATCCCTTTGGTGAAAAACTCGAAGGCGAGTTCGTTCCATCGATGGCAGCCGTATTGGCGGGGCAGTATTCCAAACAGGGCGCTCCGTTCCTGATTGATTTTGGTATCAGCATCGCGTCGATCCCAAAAGTGTCCTATATCGACGTGCTGCGCAGCGATCCGGCGACGCTTGAAAAACTGGCGGATAAGAAGATCATTATTGGCGGTACCGCCCTCGAACTTGGCGATCGTTTCGGCACTCCGAACGGCCGGATTGTTTCGGGTCCGATACTTCAGGCTCTGGCGACGGAGTCGATCCTGCAGAGCCGTACCCTGCACGCGACCTCCGATACCGCGACGTTGGTAGGGCTATGCGTCATCGCGCTGGTCATGATGATCACCCGGCGCCGCCTCGGCGTAAGCGGGAGATTTCTGCTGCTTGCCGGAATGGCCGGCTCGGTCGAGTTGGTCGCGATCCTGCTGCAGACAGGAACGCCACTCGTGCTTGATACCTCGCTGTTCCACACCGCGATCGCCGTCTACCTCGCTGCCATCGCGCTCGATGAAATCGACTTCAGGGGTCTGGTGAGCCGTATCGCCGAGAACCGCTTTCAACGCATTGCGATGTCGTTGGGTGACGGCCTGGTATGCACCGACTCCCATTATCTGATTACGGTATGGAATCCCGGTGCGACTTCGATTTTCGGCTATCAGCAGGCGGAAATGGTCGGTCGTCCCTTCGATACGATCTGCGCCGGTACCGGCGAAGGTGTCCCGCGTTCGTTTTCGATCCGAGACGCGGTGCGAGCGGGATCACTGGCGCCCGGAGGCACGGTCACGGAATTCGACGGGCGCCGAAAAAACGGTGAAGTATTTGCGGTCGAGGCATGCTTCTCCGGCTGGCAGGGCACCGACGAGGTGCAGTATGGCGCGGTGCTGCGTGACATATCGGCGCGCAAGCGAGAAGCCGAACGCATCCGCTACCTGGCCGAACACGATTCGCTCACCGGGCTTGCGAACCGCAATACACTTCACGACCGACTGGACGCCATGATCACGGCAGCCGCGGAACAACCCGGTGCGGCGGCCTTGCTGGTGCTCGGCCTCGACGGCTTCCAGCAAATCAACGACATGCTCGGCTATGCCTTCGGCGATCTTGTGCTGCGCGCTGTCGCGGAGCGACTAAGCTGCGAAGCGGGAGGCGAGGGAATGGTCGCGCGCGTTGGTGGTGACGAGTTTGCCATCGCCATTCCGGGCGGCGCCCAAACCAAGACGGTTGCACAATTCTGCGAGCGCATCGCTATTGCGTTCGATAGTCCACTGACCGCTGGAACGCGGCTGCATCGCGTCAAGGTCCGTTTCGGGGTAGCTGTCCATCCCGAGGGAGGGCGAACGGCGGACGAACTCATAGGCAATGGCCATCTGGCGCTGTGTCGTGCCAAGGCGGCGCGGCATGGCGGCTACGTAATGTTCGAGAACGCTATCCGGGAGGAACTCGAAGCGCGGCTGCGGCTGGAAGCCGAACTGGCGCTCGCGATCGAACGCGAAGAATTCGAGCTGTTCTATCAACCGCAGGTCCGTCTGATCGACGGCGGTCTGATTGGCGCGGAAGCGCTGATCCGCTGGCGCCATCCGGAACGCGGTCTCGTATCGCCCGCGGAATTCATGCCGGTGGTGAATACTTCATCGATCTCGGAGCGGATCGCGGGTTGGGTGCTCAATACCGCGTGCAGGCAGGCCAGGGTCTGGGAACTCGCCGGACGCGGCGTTCGCGTGAGCGTCAACCTGTCCCCCTCGCAATTGCAATCGGGCTCCCTTGCCGGTGCGGTTGCCAAGGTGCTTGCCGTCACCGGCCTGGCGCCGTCGCTACTCGAGCTGGAGTTGACCGAGGATATTCTGCTTCTCGATGAAAAGAGTGTGTTGGACACGTTCTTCCAAATTCGGGAACTGGGCGTGCACACCGTGTTCGACGACTTCGGCACCGGCTACGCCAGCCTGAGTTATCTGAAGAAATTTCCGCTCGATGGGCTTAAGATCGACAGGTCGTTCGTGCTCGACCTGCTCACCGATCCCGATGACGCGGCGATCGTAGGTTCGACCATTGGTCTCAGCAAGCAGCTCGGCCTGTCGGTGATTGCAGAGGGTATCGAAAACAGGGCTACCGCCGATCTTCTCATGCGCATGGGATGCGAAAAAGGGCAGGGCTATTGCTTCGGCCGGCCAATGCCGGTTCCTGCATTCGAGGCCCAATTTCTGGCTGCGCCGGAGACGAGCCGGCGGCGGGCGCACAGCCTGACAGAACCCCGGCGGGCTTGATTCTATCTCCCCCGAGACAGCAAGGCATAGTCTAGCGCCGACGCGCAACCGCGATCCCGAACAGGAATGCGACAAGCAGGCTCGTGAGCGGCGCTTCCCGGGTGATGGCGCTGACGGCTGCAAGCGGCTTGCCTGGTTGCCTGGCAGTCGCAACCGCTTCGCTCAGCCGGTCCGCGGCGGAACGTAGTGCTGCGGTCACCTCGGTGATCGTGCGCGACACGTCGGTTGCGGCATCGATAGCCCGTTCCGCCATGCCCGGCTGGGGTATCGGTTGAGGTTTTTCAGTGTTCACTTGCCGATGCTCGCGAAATGATGGCCTCTGCAGCGGGTCAACCGCTTGAGGCCGTCACCTTTGGCTATCCGCGCGTGCGCTCGTTTTGAACAGCGGGCCTCTCAAGACCTTTGGCTATCCGCGACTGGCGCCGTTGTGAACGGCGGGTGACGGCCTCTTGCCAGGGAGAATGCGAGGCGGCGGCATTTGTTCCACAGAAAGGCCGAAGCTCAAGGAAACCCGCGGAGGGAATCTCTGTTACCTTGGCCGCCGGAGCTCAATTCTGCCGGGAGGGCATGTGGGCAATATCAGGACCAAACGAATTGCGCTCTTGGGTGCCCCCATCGATATGGGGGCATCGCAGCGCGGCACCCTGATGGGACCTGCGGCGCTTAGAACCGCGGGTCTTTCGACCTTGCTCGAAACCCTCGGCTTGGAGGTAACGGACCACGGTGATCTTTCCGTCAACGGCGCCGCCGATCCGACCGACGCGCCACCCGAAAACGCCAACCACTATCGGGAAATCCAGCGCTGGACCCGGGCGCTGAGCAGGCAGAGCTATGAGCTGGCGCGCTCCGGCGCGCTGCCGATCTTTCTTGGCGGCGATCACACGTTGTCGATGGGCTCGGTGAACGGCGTGGCGCGGCATTGCAGCGAGACCGGCCGGGAGCTGTTCGTGCTCTGGCTCGACGCGCATGCTGACTACAACACGCCCGCGACCACGATATCGGCGAACATGCACGGAATGTCGGCGGCATTTTTGTGCGGTGAGGGTGGCCTCGAAGGCCTGCTTGGCGAAGAGCCGCGTGCATCGATCGAGCCGGACCGGCTGGAATTGTTTGGCACGCGCTCGATCGACAAGCTGGAAAAGGATTTGATGCGCAGTCGCCGCATCAGCATTGCCGACATGCGGGCGATCGATGAGTTTGGCGTCGGCGTCCTGATCCGCCGCGTCATCGACAAGGTGAGTGCCCGCGACGGCCTCTTGCATGTCAGTTTCGACGTCGACTTCCTCGACCCAGCCGTCGCGCCCGGTGTCGGCACCACGGTGCCCGGCGGGGCGACCTACCGGGAAGCGCATCTGATCATGGAGATGCTGCACGATTCCGGGCTGGTCGGGTCGGTCGATATCGTCGAACTCAATCCGTTCCTCGATGAGCGGGGCCGAACCGCGCGCACCGCGGTCGAATTGATCGGCAGTCTGTTCGGCCAGCAGATCACCGACCGCACCACGCCGAGCAACGCGATTGCGCCGCGCGATTGATCGCGATCAGGCAGATGTTGTCGGCGGCCCCGGCCGAATGCGCCGATCCGCAAAGTAGCGATCAAGCACTGCGGGCGCGCCCGAGGTGTCGGCTAGCGCGACGTAGCTATCCGGCCTGAGCAGATAGAGCGCGTCGCGCGCAAGGCCGGCTCGCTCATATTCGGGTCGCCATGCAAACGCGTGCAGCGGGACGTTTTGGCGCGCGCACCATGCCGTGAGCGCCGAATTGGCGGAGCCATAGACATGGACTTGCCAATCCATTGCATTCAGCGAAGCGAAGTTGTCCGCTCCATCGATCGGAGCCCACGGCAAGCGGTCTCCGCCATGTATGCTGCCGGCCACGCCCCGGCTTAAGGGACCCTCGCGATAATTCAACATGATCTGCGAAACAGTGCGGAATGCAAATCTTCGCACCGCCTCGAATGCAAAGGCTGCTGGAATAACGACCGGCGCGATGCGTGTGCGCACGAAATCCGCGAGCCGGCCTTCGGCGGTAGCAAAGCTGAACGCGCGATCGGTGGTCGCAACCAGCCGACGCGCAAAGCCGATCCGCTCGGCTTCGTAGCTGTCGAGCAAGCTATCAGGCGCGCGGCCGGCTACGACCGCGGCCAGTTTCCAGGCAAGGTTGATGGCATCGCCAATCCCGGTGTTCATGCCCTGGCCGCCGGCGGGACTATGGATATGCGCGGCGTCGCCGGCAAGGAAGGCGCGGTCTTTGCGGAACTGTTGCGTGACCCGGTGATGCACATGGTAGGTCGAAAACCAGTTGACCTTCGCAATCACCACCCTCATCTGGCCGATCGCGTGGTTGCTGATGTCGCTGAAGGTCAGCGTATCGGCACGGTCGGCGCGCTCGTCGCGCACCGTTCCGATCAGCCGCGCGCGTCCTTCTCCAGCAAGCGGAAACACAGCGACGAAATCGGCCTCGTCGAGATCGACATGGAGCTGGCCGTTCAGCGCAGCGCCACTGGCTTCGACGTCGGCAACATAAAAGAGTTGACGATAGGTGCCGCCCGGAAAGCTGGCGCCGATCGTCGCCCGCACCGCCGAGCGCGCGCCATCGCAGCCCACGATGTAGCTCGCTTCGCAATCCTGCTCCTCGCCGTCGGGCCCACGCAAGCGCGCCAGCACGCCATTTTCCTGCTCCGTAAAACGGGCCAATTCGGTGCGCCGCTCGACCGCAACGCCGAGCGCGCCTAGCCGCTGGATCAACAGCCGCTCATGCTCGTCCTGGGGAAAGATCTGCAGGAACGGGTAGGGCGTTAGCCCGGAGCCCATGGCGAACAGCGAGATCTGCGCCTTCTGCTGGCCCTTGACCCAGAGATTGACTGCAGGAACCTGGTGGCCCTTTGCGACCACGGCATCTGCAAGGTCGAGCTGGCGGTAGAGTTCAAGGGTGCGCGCCTGCACCGCTAGCGCCCGCGAGGTCGTCCCCGGCTCGGCCGTCTTGTCAATAATGCGGACCTTGATGCCGAGCTTGGTCAACCAAAGTGCGAGCACGAGGCCGGTCGGACCGGCTCCGATGATCAGGACGTCGGTTGGGGGCATCTTGTTCCTCCATTTGGCCCAGAATGCCAGACAGCGGCGTGGCCCGGTAGCAAAGCCGTTCGTCAAATACTTTCGAGGGTGGCGACACTGACAGCGAACAATCAAGTCATCCACCGGGCTCCGACGGCGGGCACCGCCTCGCAGCCCGGAAATTGATCCGTAAATTGCGTCCGTAACCCTAGCCCGATAGCGTTCCGGCATTGCGGTTCTTCACCGCCAGACCAATAATGGTCAAGCCGTCGGGATTGGGTCCGACCGGCGAATGAGGGGGCTTGTCATGGCAAATTCGAGTTCGACTATTCCGACTGGTTGGTACTGGAACCGCTGGTGCCAACTCGTTCTCGGCCTGATTGCTATGATGGCAATTTCGTCGCCGCAATACGTATGGACCTTGTTCACGGGGCCACTCAACCAAAAGCTCGGAACGACACTTGCCGAATTGCAGTGGACGTTCTCCCTCCTGATTATTCTGCAGACCTGGTGTTCACCGCTGCAGGCTTATTTGGTCGATCGCTTTGGCCCGCGGCTCTTGATTTCGATCGGTGCGTTGATGTCGGGCGGCGGCTGGATTCTATCCAGTTACGTCAATGACATCTGGGCACTTTACTTTACCTATGGCGTGATCTGCGGCTTTGGAACCGGCATTATCTACGTCGGAATTATAGGTCTGATGGTGCGCTGGTTTCCGGACCGGCGCGGACTGGCGACGGGTCTTGCCGCTGCGGGCTATGGTTTCGGCGCGATTTTCACCAGCTTTCCCATCGACAGCATGATCAAGAGCGACGGCTATGCTCGTACACTTGTCGTATGGGGTATCATCCAGGGCATCATCGGCATCGTCACCGCGCAATGGCTGCGCGTTCCTCCGGAAGGCTGGCAACCGGTTGGCTATTCGCCGGCGGCAGCCACCACAATGCAGTCGAAACGCAGTTATGCGCCCGCGGAAATGCTGAAAACGCCGACCTTCTGGCTGCTGTTCATCATGATGAGCATGATGTCGACCAGCGGGCTCATGGTGGTATCCAATGTCGGGCCCTTCGCCAATGAATACAAGGTGGCGCAGGCACTGGTACTCGGTATGGCCGCGCTGCCGCTGTCACTGACGCTCTCCCGGTTCACCAACGGGTTGACGCGACCCTTCTTCGGCTGGGTCTCCGATCGAATCGGTCGCGAGACGACCATGGCATTGGCATTTTCGCTGGAATGCGCCGCGATCCTTGTCTTGTTCGCCTTTATCGACCGACCTGCATTATTCGTCGTGCTGACCGGCCTGGTGTTTTTTGGCTGGGGTGAGATTTTCTCGCTCTTCCCATCGACCTTGACCGACACATTCGGACCGAAATATGCCGCAACGAACTATGGTTTTCTCTATGTCGCGCAAGGCGTCGGTTCGATCTTGGGCGGACCCGCCGCGGCGTTTCTCAAGCAGACCACCGGTAGCTGGAGCGCGGTGTTCATCATTGTCGCCCTGCTCGATGCGGTGACCGCATTGCTGGCTATCACGCTTTTGCGCAAAATTCGGACCAAACAGATGCAGATAGGCTGACGGGTATCAATCGCAACGTTGAGGCGGTCCGCCGCGAGCCGGGATCTGCTCAAGAGTAACCTCATTCGTCGCGACCGCTCCACTAAGGCGGCGCACAACATGCGGGGAACGTCATGCGGGATCGCCAATGGTCGCGGCGCGATGTGCTCAAGACCTCCACCGCGCTTGTGGCCGGTGCGCTATTTGCCGAGCCAGCAAGGGCGGCTGCACCGCCGCCAGCCGCGGTAACACCCGAACTGATCGAGGCCGCCCGCAAGGAAGGCAAGATCTACTACTATTCCGCGCTCGAGCTGAACGTCGCCGAACGCCTCGGCAAGGCGTTCGAAACCAAATACCCCGGTATCACCGTCCATGTCGAGCGTTCCGGCGCCGAGCGGATTTATCAGCGCATCGCGCAGGAGCAGGCCAGCGGCATCAACGCGGTCGACGTCGCCAATTCGACCGATCCCGCACACTATCTCGACTGGAAGGCAAAGGACTGGCTCGCGCCTTACCTCCCCGACGACGTCGCGAAATATTTTCCGGCGGATCAATTCGACCCCGAAGGACTATGGGCGACCTCGTGCGGCTGGATCGAAGCCATCGGCTACAACAGCGATCTGGTGAAGCCGGAGGATGCGCCAAAGAGCTACGCCGATCTGCTCGATCCGAAATGGCAGGGCAAGATCGTCAAGGCGCATCCCGGTTATTCCGGCGCGATCATGACCGCGACCTTCGTGCTGTCGCGCGAACTCGGCTGGTCTTATTTCGAAAAACTCGCCCAGCAGAAGGTGTTGCAAGTGCAATCGGCGGCTGACCCGCCGAAGAAGCTGCTGTTGGGTGAGCGTGCCGTGATGGCCGACGGCAATGACTATAATCTCTTCCTGCTCAAGGAGCAGGGCAAGCCGGTCGAGGTAGTCTATGCGACCGAAGGCTCGCCGCTCATTATCGTTCCCTCGGGTGTGTTCCGCAACGCACCCAATCCCAACGCTGCGCGGCTGTTCCAGAGTTTCTTCTTTAGTGCGGAATTCCAGCAGCTGTTGGTCGATGACTACGCCCATCGCTCGTTCCACGGACAGGTCAAGGAAAAGCCGGGCCGCCCGCCGCTATCGGCGTTGAAATTGCTCAAATCGGATCCCGCCGCTGTGCTGGCGCAGGGCGAGGAGATCAAGGCGCGTTATGCCAAGCTGTTCAAGGTCTGAGGCGCGCTCGTAATAAGCCGGCTGCTGAGAAAGGGCCCGCAGCAATGTTGGCTTTGCCACAGCATGATCCGGAAGAAGTAGGCACCGGTTTTCCCTTGCGACAAACGCGGAACGCGTTTGCGCGGAGATCATGCGGACGCGGTTGAGTCGATTTGTTTGGGTGACTGTGAAAGAATTCACATTCGGCGGTTGTGTCAAAGAGTATTTTCAGGGAGCTCGAAACATCGAGCGCGCGGTTTGCGCCCGTTAATCCCAAGGTCATTTTATTGGAGATTATAGCAATGGAAATCGCACAACAGTCCCGCTTCGCCACCGCTAAACCTGAAGCCCGAGGTCACGACACGACAATCCTTCTTGGCTACTCGATTTTGGCGATCGTGTTTCTGATCGCAACGTATTTCGCGTCGATGTCGCCGGGAACGGCGCCTGGCGATTTCGCAATGATGAGCGTGTTTCCGTAAACGACTGGTATTCGCACTCAAACGCTTTTGCGTTGTTGAAATGATGCTCGCCTCGCGAGGGGCAAACACAGCAGCGCGCTTTCCGGTCGTTAGAACCAGTTAGCTATGGAGTTGTTTATGTTCGCAGAAGGCGACGACGCCGGTCACTGTTCCAATGGATTGACCGCGCAGAA
>Ga0210406_10008109_pt1 | contig 10550 bp, 7 predicted proteins | sample IncBWC30MmetaG_FD_155454 | JGI IMG/M metagenome (GOLD analysis project Ga0210406, IMG submission 155454) | Forest soil microbial communities from Barre Woods Harvard Forest LTER site, Petersham, Massachusetts, United States - Inc-BW-C-30-M | ecosystem: Environmental > Terrestrial > Soil >... | reverse complement strand
ATCTTGGCCAATCCCTGCTCCAGGCCGCGTCTCCAGGCCACCCGAAGCTCCGTATTGATGTGAACAATATTGATTCCCGCCGCGATTGCCCGCCGCAAATCTTCGTCATCCGTTCCCGATCCCCCATGGAGGGTCAGGAATGCGCCCGTCGCTCGCTTGATGCGGGCAATTCTCTCGATATCCAATCGCTTCTTCGTTTCCCCTTTGACCATGCTGCGCAGCATCCCGTGCATATTTCCCACCGCGGGGGCCAGGATGTCCACTCCCGTGCTCTCCACAAACTGTTTCGCCTCTTCCGGACTCGAAAGTCCCTTCGCCAGATCCGGCGCAGCATCGTGTATCTCCGAACCCGTCCCGATATCCCCGATCTCCCCCTCCACCATCATCGAAGGATTGATCGCCTTCAGCGCCTCCACAGCCTGCTTCGTTTGCCGCGCGTTTTCTTCAAACGGCAACGCCGACAAATCAAAAACAATCGCGTCAAATCCGGCCTTTGCAGCTTCAATCCCCTTCGCCAGCGAATGGGTATGATCCGCGTTCAGGAAAATCGGAAAATCGAATTCCTCCCGCAAACTTCGCACCAGCGCCCCAATCTGGCGAGTTCCCACAAACTCACGCTCGCCCTCGGACAAACCCACCACAACCGGCGCGTTCAATTCCCGCGCAGCGCCCAGCACCGCTTTCAGCAGCACCAGGTCGGAAATGTTGAAATGGCCAATTCCCGCGCCCCTGGCCTGCGCATCCTGTAATGCAGCTCGTAATGTTTGCATGGGATTCCGTTCCTTTCGTCCTCGCGCTGGCTTCATGCCGACGCCGCTCCCGGCGACCGGTCAGAAAATCACCAGGCGACTGCCAGCGTCGGTTCTTTTCAAAAAAGAGTAAACCACTCAACATACCTGATGCCCAGAGGCATCATAAGGTTCCAGTGCCTCCCAAATCTATCCTTCCGGCGAAACCCCAGCGAAACACGGAATCCCGTACGCCCCGTCGGGTAAACACTGCAGTCCCTGTGAAAATTGTTCCCGTCCTGTATCCAGCTCTTTTTCGAGGCGTCCTCGCAAAGCCACAACTCTTAAGCACTTCTAGGTTTCCGGTTTGGCACTCCACGCGCAAAGTCTATCCCCGCCAAGCCGCACATCCTTTCTTGTCCCCAGAAAGCGGAGGCAGGGGGCCTCCGAGTACTGGGATTGGAGATTCGCAAGCAAGACCAATCCACCCTACAACTTCTTTTTTCGCGCAGGGAGTGGTGTCTTCGTCGCTCTTCGCGCGGATGAATAGCGAGGGAAGCATGAACCCAGCCATCTTGCTAGTGGATGTGGCTTCTACAAATCGCGAAGAACTGAAATCCTTCTTGCGAAATCAGAATTGCGATGTCATTGCGTGCCAGGACGCCGAATCCGCGGTGATTTGTTGTCGCCGCATGCAGCCGGATCTGGTTCTCCTTTACGATACTTTGCCGGACACTACCAGTTTCGCGCTTTGCCGCCGGCTGAAGGAAGATCCCCTCAATCAGCTCACGCCTGTTGTTTTGCTGAAACCTTCCCCCGATCAATGGGACATCAACCGGGGACAGGAAGCTGGCGCCACGGATATCTGGGCTACTCCCCCATCTCTCTGGGGCGCCCTGCAGCGCATCCAGACTCTCTTGCGTCTCAAAACCTATATGGATGAACAGGCGAAGTCCGCGCTCTTTTCGCTGGCGCGCAGCGTCGACTCCAAACGGAACCTGCGCAACGGCCACTCGGACCTTCTGATGACTTACGCCGAGCAATTGGGAAAAAGTTTCAGTTTTGGTGAAGAGGATTTGCAGGAACTCCGCATCGCCTGCTGGCTTCACGACGTCGGCAAATTTGCCGTGCCGGAAAGTATCCTCCTGAAGCCCGGCCCACTGGACGCGGTGGAAACACAAATCATGCGTGAGCATCCCATCATTGGTGAAAAAATCTGCGCCCCACTCAAGTCGCTTCGCCGCATCCTTCCCGTCATTCGCCATCATCATGAAAAATTGGATGGCACCGGCTATCCAGACGGCCTTCGTGGAGATGCTATCCCGCTGAAAGCCAGGATCCTGCAGATCGCGGACATCTACGACGCCCTGACCACCGACCGCCCCTATCGCGGCGCCCTCCCTCACGAAAAAGCGTTGCAAACTCTCTTTTATGAAGCCGACAAAGGCTGGCTCGATGCCTCCGTGGTCATGAAATTCTCGCAGATCTGTAAATACGAAGCCTATTTCCAGATGCGAGGCCGTACGATGCTGGCCTCCTACTACGCCTAATGGCTCATGCTTTGCTGGTGGGCGCCCTCTTGCTTCACGTTTAACGAATCGAGAAACTTCCGCGCATTTAAAACTTGGCCATGCACTCGGTTCTGTGCTCACAATGGCTCATGAACCGCTTGGGAACAGAAGAACGTCGCCGCAAAGGTCGTCTAAGGCTTCCGCGCGTTGTTCGCGTGCGCCCTTCCGAACCCGGCCTCACCGATTTCGACGAGGTTCTTCCCACCAAGAACGCCGCGCAGGACAGCGTCTACTTCGTCTCCAAAAATAAGAAATACAAAGAAGGTCTGCGCGTTTTCATCACCTTCCCTTACTCGGATGCTCCCGGCTCGATCAATCAGGAATCTTTGGGCAAAGTCGTACGTATCGACGAACTCGACCATGGGCGCCGCGGCATTGCCGTCCAGATTCTGATGCCCCTCTATCTCGGCGCCAAAGAAACCCACCGCTAAATCTGCGGGAATTCCATTCAGGAGAACTCGCAACAATAAACAGGGCGGCTCGGTAAAGAGCCGCCCCGGAACTGCGCGATGTTTGGAGGTTGTTACCGTCTCCTACTGCTTGTCGTAGACCTGCACATCGTGCGTCTTCGCGCCAGCGGCGTTGGTGCCACTTGCATCAACGGTCGTGACCTTTCCATCAGATGAAACGGTCACTTTGGACATTCCAATCACTTTCCCGCCCTTCTTCAAAGTGGCCTCATAATTGTTGGCGTCTATCTTCTTGCCGGCGATGCTGTCGGCCCCGGTCGGCATCGAACCCGTGATGGGATAGTCCTTGCCGTCAAATTTGACGGCGAAGCCGTACGACAATGGCTTCCCGTCCGCGCTGACTCCCTCAAATGTATATTTCAATCCATCGCCGTCTGTTGCCACCGTCCGTGTCAGGCTCTTCGGCGCTGGGCCTGGATCGAATTTCGATTTCGTCAAATTGAGCTTCCATGTTCCGACAACTGCATTGCTTTGAGCATGCAACGAAGAAGCACCAACCATAGCCAACACAGCCACCGCGACCACTGTTAGAACACGCTTCATGGATAACCCTCCTTGGGTTCTTTCACTCGACACTCTGCCAAGTTGTCTGTATAGGTTTCCGAGATTTGCCTGGATTGCGGGCCTGGAACGAACTTGCTGAACACTATTCCGCATCACCGCCCATGTCAAGTCCCATGGTCCTATTTCTATCTTCGAGAGAGTGTTTCCGCCGTGAGAATCGCAAGCCTTCTGAAAATGGATTCAGCGCGGGCCTCCCTTTCTTCGGTTGGAAGTTTCAAGTGCCGCTCCACTTCCTCTTCCATCTCCTGAAGCTCTTTCGAAGGCGCGGTCTCCGCCAGTCGCTCGAAAAGCAATTTGTGCGCTCGCTTCCGTTCCATCACTTCCATTCCGTCCAGTATCTGCCGGTGCGAAGTCCCCTCCCATATCGCCAGAATCATCGCTTCCCTCAGCCACCGCTCCGCTCCATATTCCACCAGCACGCCCAACCCGCCGTGCACTTCCATCGCCCACTTCGCCGTATCCACGGCAAACTCCGCCGTCCAGTATTTCGCCAGATGCGCCACCAGTCGAAATAACTGGTACCGCTCCGAGTACGGTGGCCGCTCCATCCACACCTCATTCAGCAACCGCACCGACTCCCACGCCAGCGCAAACGCCGCTCGCAATCCCTTCATCCGCTCCTCAAATTGCCGCCGCAGCAATGGATGTTCAATGATCGGCTTGCCGAACGCAGTCCGCTGATCCGCATACGAAAGCGCGTCGGCCATCGCCCTCTGCGCCAACGCCACGCTCACCACGCTGTTCGCCACGCGCGAAAGATTCAGCACCTCCAGGATCATGTAAATTCCTTCGTCTGCCGAACCCAGCAGGTACCCTTCACTCTCCTTCAGCTCCACTTCTCCCGTCGGCACCGACCGCGTCGCAATCTTGTCCTTCAGCCGCCGCACAAAATAATTCAGCCCGCCGTTCTCGCGAACTCGCGGCACCAGGAACAGCGCCACTCCCCGCACACCCGGCGCCGCGCTTTCCGGCCGTGCCGCCACCACCGCCAACTCTGCGCCGGCATTGCTTGTAAAATATTTTTCTCCCGTCAGCCGCCACCTATCTCCCACCAGCCGCGCAACGGTTTCCACCGCCGTGCCCAAATCCGACCCACCCTTGATCTCCGTCATCCACGTCGCGCCCTGCCACACCGAATCGTCTTTCCGCAAAAGTTGCCGCAGAAACCGCGCCTGCAATTCCGCGCTCCCATATTTCGCCAGCGGAACGGCCGTCCCCAGCGACACCGTGTACGGGCAGCACACCCCCGGATCGTGAAAAGAAATCACATGCATCAGCGAATACGTGGGAGTCAGCGATTTTTCTTCCAGCGCCCGCCAGATCACACCCGCTCGGTAACCCCGCTTCAAAATAGTCTGATATTCCCGCGGGTAAAGAATCTCATCAACGCGTTTCCCTTCGCGATCGAACATCCGCAACCACGGTGTTCCCCCGCGGTCAATGTCGCCCGAAATGCCAACGCCCTCGCCTTTCCACCAGCCTTCCTCTGTGGCCAGCAAATCGCGGTGTGGAATTTCCGGAAGCCTGCTCTGCAAAAAGTTCAACGGGGAACGGCAAGAAAGGAAGGTCGCTCATTTCAGCGCATGTTAGGCGCTCCACCCAAACGCGTCAAGCCGCGCGCCAGGTTCACGTAGGGGCGGTTTTACGCCGCCTTCTTGCTTTTCTAGCGGCCGCCGTCCGAGGAGGGCGCTTTTTGGACGCTAGGCTTCATTGAGATTGATCACTTCCATGAAACTCTGCGCAAAAAAAATAAGGGCGACTCGGTTTAACCCGCGTCGCCCTCTTTTGATTGATGCGCGAAGCTGCTGCTTCTCGTCCCCACTCACGCGAAGCCGGTTCGGTTTTACCCTGGCCGCCTCCGGTGAATTTCCCCGTGAAGCTCCTCTTTTTGGTGCCTCTCGCGATCTCGGCTCGGTTTTACCCAGGCCGCATCTTTGAAAGTTCCGCAAAGCCTTTCGCTTCCGCTTTCGTTCGCGTCAACCCGGTTTGACCCGTGTCGCCGTGAACCTCGCTGCGAAGCTCTCTCCACCACCGACGCGCCGGAAACTCGCTCGGTTTTACCCTCGCTGTTCCTACACATCGAGTCGTGGCGCTTTTCTTCCAAATCCAATCCAGTACGGGCCAGCTCGGTTTTACCCTCGCCTTCCCGCTGAACTGAATTCCGAAGTTCGCACTTCTAATTCAACTCGATATTGGTTGGCTCGGTTTTACCCTTGCCGCCTTCTCGGAATTGACTCGTGAAGTTTTTCTTCCCGATCAATCTGTGCGCATAGTAGGTGCACCGTGAAAGCTTGGCAAGAGGATTCTCAACGAAACCCTGAGGATATTTGTGCATGTCTGTGCAAAAGTCTTTCACAAATGACGAACGAGAGAATGCCTCCGGCTGAAGGTACCTGGCGAAGCTTTTCCGAGAGTATAATTGCGCCCAATTATGGTTCTTCTTCCAGGCACCCACCTGGGCCCTTATCAAATCGAATCGCTGCTGGGCGCTGGCGGCATGGGCGAAGTCTACCGAGCGCGGGATGCCCGCCTCGGCCGCAATCTCGCCATTAAAATTCTTCCCGCGGAATTCTCCACTGACCCGGATCGGTTGCAGCGCTTCGAGCGTGAAGCGCGTTCCGCATCCGCACTCAACCACCCCAATATCGTCACCATCTACGAACTCGGGCAGGACGGCTCCACCCACTACATCGCGATGGAACTCGTGGAGGGAAACACTCTCAGCGAATTGCTTCTCGCCGGAGCCTTGCCCTTGCGCAAAGCAATCGAAATCGCCGCGCAGATTGCGGAAGGCCTCGCAAAGGCGCACGAAGCAGGCATTGCTCACCGTGACTTGAAACCTGGCAACCTCATGGTTTCGAAAGATGGCTTCGTCAAAATCCTCGATTTCGGCCTCGCGAAACTCTCTCCCGCCGCGGAAGATCTCTCCAATTTGCGCACTTTGACCGCCTCCGATACCCGGCCGGGTCTCATGTTGGGAACTCTCCAATATATGTCCCCCGAACAAGCCACCGGGTGTCCTCTTGATCTCCGCTCAGACCAGTTCTCCTTCGGCTTGATCCTCTATGAGATGGTCACCGGCAAACGCGCCTTCCGTCGAAGCACGCCCTCGGCAACACTCATCGCCATTCTCCAGGAACACGCGGAGCCCGTCGCGGCGCAAAATCCGGAGGTCCCCGCCCCTCTTTGCTGGACCATTGAACGCTGCCTCGCAAAAGATCCCGACAAGCGCTACGTCTCCACCCGCGATCTCGCTCGCGAACTCGCCGCCATCCGCGACCGCTTCTCTGAAAAACCGGCCAGGCCAGCCGAGCCGCGCCCCGCCAATATTCCTGCGCAACGCACCGGCTTCGTCGGCCGCGAAAAGGAATTGGCCGCCGCCAGGGAACTCCTCCTTCGCCCGGACGTCCGCCTCGTGACTGTCACTGGTCCGGGCGGTATCGGAAAAACGCGCCTCGCCGTCGAGGTGGTCAACGGCCTCAGCGACTGTTTTTCCGGCGGCATCCATTTTGTCCCCCTCTCTTCCCTGCGTGACACCTCCTTGATCCCTTCCGTAATTGTTCAGTCCATGGGAATCCGCGAAGTCGGTGCTCAGTCGCCTCTCGATATTCTCAAGAAGAATTTGCGTGATTCATCGCCCTCTCTGGTCCTCATCCTCCTGGACAATTTCGAGCACCTCCTTCAGGCCGCGCCTGTTGTCGCCGATCTCCTCACTCTCGCTCCCAATCTCAAAATTCTCGTTACCAGTCGCGCGGCCCTCCACATCTACGGAGAGCATGAATTTCCCGTGCCCCCGCTCGCCCTGCCCGACTCGCACTCCACGCCTCCGGTTCATGTCCTTTGCGGTGTCCCAGCCGTTGCTCTTTTCCTCCAGCGCGGCATTGCCGCCAGGCCCGATTTCCAACTCACTCGCGAAAACGCTTCCGCCGTCGCGGAAATTTGCGCCCGCCTCGACGGCCTGCCGCTCGCCATCGAACTCGCCGCCGCCCGCCTCAAAATTCTTTCCCCTTCCGCACTCCTCACTCGCCTCGCTAGCCGCTTGCAGCTATTGACCGGTGGCTCCCGTGACTTGCCGCAGCGCCAGCAAACCCTGCGTGGCGCCATCGATTGGAGCTACGATCTCCTCACTCCAGCCGAGCAAAAACTCTTCCGCCGGTTGTCCGTCTTTGTGGGCGGTTGCACTCTGGAAAGTGCCGAAGCCGTCTGCGACACCAAAGCTGATCTCGCTCTCGACCTGCTGGAGGGCATGTCCTCCATGGTCGACAAAAGTCTCCTCCAGCAAGTCCAGCAGCCGAATGGCGAATCCCGCTTCCTCATGCTCGAAACCATTCACGAGTATGCTCGTGAAAAATTGACGGCAAGCATGGAAGAAGTCTCAACCCGGCGCGCCCACGCCGCTTACTGCCTGGTCCTCGCCGAAGAAGAGTCCACTGAACAAAGCGGTTCGGGATCCCCCGAATCGGTTGAACGCTTCGCCCTGGAACACGACAATTTTCGCGCGGCTCTCGACTGGCTCACCGAATCCGGCGACGCCGACTGGGGGTTGCGCCTCGGCGCCGCTCTCTTCCGGTTCTGGGACACGCGCGAATATTTCACAGAAGCCAGGGACCGTCTGGGCAAGCTGCTCAATCTCCCGGGCGCCCGGCCTCCCACGAAGTCCCGCGCGCGTGCCCTGTTTGCCGCCGGCATTCTCGCCGGCGAGCAGGGAGATTATGCTTCCGCCGATCTGCTCATCGGTGAAAGCCTGGACATCACGCGTCAACTCGGCGATCGGCAGGGCGTCGCCGTCTCGCTCAACGCGCTTGCAGTCCTGGCGCGCGATCGCGGCGACTTCGCCGTCGGTCACTCGCTTATGGAACAAAGCCTCTTGGTTTGGAAAGAATTGGGTGACCAGAAGGCGGTGGCGCGCTCCCTCAGCAACCTGGCAAATGTGGTGACGTCGCAGGGCGACCATGCGCGCGCTCGTGCTCTCTACGCGGAATGTCTCGCCATTTTTCGCGAACTCGGTGACCGCACCGGCATCGCCTGGTCGCTGAACCATCAGGGCGACGCCGCTCGCGATCAAGGTGATTCCGCCGCTGCCCGTGAACTCTACCAACAGGGCCTCGCCATTTTTCGCGAACTCAGCGACCGCTGGGGCATCGCGGGCACTCTGGCTGATCTCGGAAACCTTGCCAGGGAAAATCGCGACTATTCCAACGCGAATTCTCTCTATCGGGAAAGCTTGAGAATTTTTCAGGCGCTCGATCACAAGCGCGGTGTTGCCCGGCTGCTCGAGTGCTTCGCTTGTTCCGCTGCGGCGCAACTCCAGGCCGAACGCTCCCTTCGGCTGGCAGGGGCTGCGGCTTCCTTGCGCCAGAATATTGGCGCGCCCCTCACGCCCGCGGAACACCACAAACTCGAATCCATCCTTGACCCAGCTCGCCAGCTATTAACCAACACCGCCTCAGCAACCGCCTGGTTGGAAGGCTGGGCCATGCCCATCGAAAAAGCCATCGAAGAAGTCCCAGCCTCCGAAGCGACTTCTTCTCCTGCCTAGCGCCCGTGCAGCTTCGCTCTCAATCTAAGTCGCATTCAGTTGTTTGGGAAAACTTCTGTCGGCAACTACTCTGCGCTCGATGGGTCCAGCAACCGTCTTACCGCCGACACTCGATTCGCGGGAAGCCCCACCCGCCTGGCGTGTTCTTGAATGATCGCCTCATCTGCCGCGATATATACGCAGTACACCTTGTCGCCCGTTACGTAGCTATGCAGCCACTGAATCTCTGGTCCCAATCCATTCAAGACGTTCAACGATTTCTGCGAGATTTCACGCAATTGCGCGTCGCTCAGATTTCCTGCCCCTGGCACTTCGCGTTCGATCACATACTTCGGCATGAAAATTCACCCGTTGGCACGAATGCTAGCATGTCCCCAAACCGCCTTCAAGACGAACCGGCCCGGCACTTCTCATTCTTCACACAATCAACGGTTGACAAGCCATTTTGCCGCTAGCATTCGCCAGGAGCCACCGACATCAAGGGTCACTCGAGCGCCAAATTGGAACACCGCGGCCCGATAAGTGTCCGCTAAGCGAACGACAACAGGTATTGTTCTCGCTCTCCCTGAAAAACGCACAATATACCCCTTGTGTAGTGCGCAACGCTCTGCGACAGTAAATTACATCGCATTCATAACTTGCCCACCTCAACCCTTCCAGGCGCAAGACGGAGGGGACATGGCAACACCTAATCGTCGGATTACACCTCGCTTCAATTTACATATACCGCTGACTTTTCATCGCAAGGAATCTGATTCCGAAGGCTCGCAAGAAGCGAAAGCCATCAATATCTCAACTCGAGGCGTCTATTTCGCTTCGAGCCTAGGCTTTTGCGTTGGTGAAGCCTTGGAAGTGTCGCTGCAAGTGCCCAGACGCGTTACCGGCACGAAGCCGATTAATCGCTGCTTTTCAAGTCGGGTCGCCCATGTGGAACCGCAATGCATGCCGCAAGGACAATCGGGAATCGGCGTGCAGTTTCTTTACTATGAGCATGATTTGGTTTCACCCATTGCCAAAAAGCTGTGAAGATTAACCTCGTTTCGTCGTGGTGATCACTACTACGCTGACCAGCACAAACACAGTCCCCAGTATCGTCCGTATCCCCAACTCTTCCCCGCCCAGCAAATATCCCAGCACCACCGCCACCACCGGGTTCACGTACGCGTACGTCCCCACCTTCGTCGGCGATTCGTGATGCAGCAGCCATACATACGCGGTGAACGCGATGATCGACCCCGCCACAATCAGGTACAACAACGCGATCCACGCCCCTCGCGAAACGCTCGCCGCATGAAAATTCGGGTATTCCCCCAGCAAGCCCGAAATCACCGCCAGGAACACTCCCCCTGCCAGCATCTGCGCTCCCGAACTCACCACTTTCGATTCCGGCAGCGGCAACTTCCGAGCCAACGCCGATGCGATCGACCAGCTCATCGCCGCCACAACCAACGCCACCGCCCCCAGCCTGTCAATCGGCGCTCCGCCCAGATTCAACGAGCGGCTCACCAGCACGCCCACTGCCCCCAATCCAATCAACAGCGCCACCACCAGCCGCACCGTAAGCCGTTGCGTCCCCAGAATAAAAATCTCCCCAAGCGCCATGAACGCCGGAATCGTCGCCAACATCACCGCCGCCAGCCCCGAAGCCACGCGTACCTCCGCCCAGAACACCAATCCG
>Ga0210406_10008108_pt1 | contig 10551 bp, 4 predicted proteins | sample IncBWC30MmetaG_FD_155454 | JGI IMG/M metagenome (GOLD analysis project Ga0210406, IMG submission 155454) | Forest soil microbial communities from Barre Woods Harvard Forest LTER site, Petersham, Massachusetts, United States - Inc-BW-C-30-M | ecosystem: Environmental > Terrestrial > Soil >... | reverse complement strand
TCGTCAAACATCTCTGACAGGAAGTAACGATCCCCGTACTTGTTGAAGATTAATTCGGTCTTCTCCGGCATGGACTTCGCTTCCGTGGGTTCGACGTCGAATAGCGCGGACACCTTGCCATCCATGCTGCTGATCTGCATGACCGTCAGATCGCTGCCTTCCAGTTGATGGACAAGGTATTTCCCCGCAGGCAGGGTGGTGTTTCCCACGTGGAACTGAAATGGAACTTCAGCTACCAGGTTTCCAACAATCTGCGCCTGCGCTTTGGTCGGCCAAATCGCCGTCGCAAAAAACAAACTGAAGAACAGGGGCAGCAGCATGCGCCTGCCGTTCCTCGCTAGATTGACCCAAGCATTTTCAGAATATTCGATAGTCATAGTTATTCTCCTCTTCGTTCTTTGTGAAACGCTTTAACACTCACATTCACGCCTGTTAGTGAGGCAATGCGCGTTCCAATGGCGTGACAGCGTAAGTAATAGAAACTAGAGGCTCGGAAACATAGCGAAGCAAAGTGGCGTGTCAACACCCTAAACACGCTGCCCCTATATCGACAGTGTCATAAGGGTTTCTCGTCCGACGATCAGCGGTCTCGCCGGTTAGAAAGTCTGCATTTTCTGGGGTCAATCCTGCTTTCATTCGCATCCAATGGGGGCGTTATGAAGAGGGGTCTGCGACGCTTCATCTCTCGACTCTCTTGCGTGTGGTACTCGTGCCTCTCGCTATCGCCGTGGCTCTCCTCTTGGCAACGTTGTGGCCGGAAGAAGAGGACCTTAACCCGCCTATATAGCCCACTTGGGAGGATTCTGTAATGGCACGGAAAAAAGTAGCGGATCTACTTGTGGAAGTTCTTGCGAAAGCCGGTGTCCGGCAAATCTATGGTGTGTCAGGCGATTCGCTCAATGGCATCACCGATTCCATTCGCGCAACGAAGCAGATTCAATGGATTCATGTCCGCCATGAAGAAACAGCGGCGTTCGCGGCCGGCGCGGAGGCTCATCTGACCGGGCGCTTAGCTGTTTGCGCCGGAAGTTGCGGTCCGGGAAACCTGCATCTGATCAACGGGCTTTACGACTGCCATCGCAGCCGCGTTCCGGTCCTCGCGATTGCCGCGCAGATTCCCAGCAATGAAATCGGCAGCGGCTACTTTCAGGAGACGCATCCCGAGCATCTCTTCGCGCAGTGCAGCCACTATTGCGAACTCGTTTCCCAGCCCGAACAAATGCCCCGCGTCCTTGAGATCGCGATGCAAACGGCAATCTCCCGGCGTGGCGTCGCTGTCATCGCCTTGCCCGGCGATATCGCTCTCCGCGACGCCGTGGAGCAATCGCCGCGCCTTCGCTTTGAAGAAGCACAATCCAGTGTCACTCCTTCTGCCCCGGAAATTGAGATGCTGGCGAAGCTTCTCAACAATTCCAAGAAAACCACGATTCTCGGCGGCGCGGGCTGCGCCGGCGCTCACGCCGAACTGATTGCCCTCGCCGCCAAGCGGAAAGCGCCAATCGTCCACGCCATGCGGGGAAAAGAGTTCATCGAGTATGACAACCCTTTCGATGTCGGCATGACCGGCCTGCTCGGGTTCTCTTCCGGTTATCACGCCATGATGAACTGCGATCTCCTGCTCATGATCGGCACGGACTTCCCCTACCAGCAGTTTTATCCAAAGGACGCGACCGTGGTTCAAATTGATCTTCGCGGAGAACAAATCGGCCGTCGCACAAGAGTCGACTACGCCTATGTGGGAGACGCGAAGTCAACCATCCGTGCGCTGTTGCCCAAACTGGAGCAGAACGCATTCGATGAGCACCTCAAGGCCTCGCTGGAGCACTACCGGAAGGCCCGCAAAGGTCTCGACGAACTCGCCACCGGCGAGCCCGGCAAGAAACCGATCCATCCCCAGTACGTCGCCCGGGTCCTTGACGAACTCGCCGCCAAAGACACGATCTTTTCCTGCGACGTCGGAACTCCCACCATCTGGGCCGCGCGCTATCTGACCATGAACGGCAGCCGCCGCATCCTCGGCTCCTTCAATCACGGTTCGATGGCAAACGCCTTGCCGCAAGCAATCGGCGCGCAAGTCAGCCATCCCGGGCGTCAGGTCGTCTCCCTCTCGGGAGACGGTGGCATCGCCATGCTCCTCGGCGATCTGCTCTCGCTCCGTCAGTTGCAATTGCCAGTGAAGGTGATCGTCTTCAAAAACGACGCCCTGGCCTTCGTGGAACTGGAGATGAAAGCAGCTGGTATCGTCGATTTTGGAACCGACCTGCAAAATCCGAATTTCTCGAAATTGGCGGAGGCCGCGGGTCTTCTTGGCCTCAGAGCCGAAACGCCGGACCAGGTTCGGCCGATGATTGCCGAGGCCCTCAAACATGACGGGCCGGCACTGGTCGAAGTCCTCGTGAACCGCCAGGAACTCTCGATGCCTCCCACAATCACTCTCGAGCAGGTGAAGGGTTTCAGCCTGTTCATGCTCAAAGCCGTGCTCAGCGGACGCGGCGACGAAATCGTCGATCTCGCGAAGACAAATCTGTTCCGGTAGCTCGCGCAATACAGCGGCATTGATTTTCAGCCGCAAATATTGACGTATATATTCTCGATTAATTCGGGAAGTTCAGCCGGTTTTGCAGTGTGACAAAGCGGGGATTGGTTCGCAGCGGATCCAGCTCCGGTTCGACTTTCAGAAATACCAGGCCGTTCGAACGGTCGGCGTACGCCTTCTCCAGCCAATTCATCGCCACCTCGTTCTTTCCCAATCCCAAATACACGATGGCGATGTAGTACGGCGAAACATATTGCTTTTTGGAGAGTGCCTCCAACTCCGCCAGCAGCTTGTTTGCCCCGCCATGATTTCCGGAAAGCGCCTCAGCATGCGCCAACGCCGATATCGTCAACGGGCTGGAGTGTGACAGTTCCAGAGCTTTCTGCAGCTCCGCGATCGCTAAACTGAATTGTCCCTTTTGCTCGTACGCTTGGCCAAGATTCAGGTGCGCCCACTCAGACGCGGGATCCATCTCCAACGTGTCTCGAAGCTGCGCAATCGAACGGTCATACTCCCTGGCCAGATATAGCCGCCAGCCAAGAGCCGTGTTGATACTTATGGACAGAGGTTCAAGTTCCCGTGCCTTCTTAATCTGCTCAAAACTGTCGTCAAATTTTCCCATTGCGCTCAAGTACAACGAATAGCGCTGATACGCCGTGGAATAGCTCGGGTCAAGCTGCATGGCCTTTTTGAAGCCTTCGGCTGCGCCAGCCCAGTCCCAATCGTAATTAAACTTCGCGGTGGCGAGCGATGTTTCCGCTGCCGCAAGTGAAGGATCAATCTCCAAAGCGCGAATCGCAGCGGCTTTAGCCTTCGGCGCTGCTTCCGACGCAGGCAATCTCCCGTAGATCGTCGCGCCGATTATTCCGTAACAGTCGGCAAGCCCAGCGTACGCCAGGGCATATTGCGGATCTTTCCGAGTCGCCGCCTCAAAATATCCAATCGCCTTTTCAAATCCGTCGCCCGACCGCTTGTTCCAGTAATACCGCCCTTTCAAATAATCCTCATAAGCCTCCGGGCTGACCGACGGCTTCTGCGCCAAACGCTCTTTGTCTTCTTTGGTGAGATTGATCCGGATTTCATCCACGATCGCCGACGAAACCCGATTTTGCAGCGCCAGCACATCCCCAATCGGACTCTCATACGTATCCGCCCACAGATGCTGGTCCGTAGAAACCTGCACAAGCTCCGCCGTAATCCTCACGCGGTTTCCAACGCGCATCACGGTCCCCTCGACAACCGCGTCCACGTTCAACTCCGCCGCTATCTGCGGCAGCGGTTTGTGGGTTCCCTTATAAGCCATCGCCGTCGATCTCGAAATCACCCGCAGCGAGCGGATTTTCGCCAGGTTCGCGATCAAATCGTCCGTCATCCCATCGGCGAAGTAATCCTGCTCCTTATCGCCCGAAAGATTTTCCAGCGGCAGCACCACCAGCGAACTGCTCCGGTTCGCCTTCCCCTTGCTGGCGTTCACGCCCCGCACATAGTGAACCGTGATCCCGGAAATCAGCGCGCTCCCCGCCAGCACCGCCGCGGCCAGCATTGCAATCCGCGGAAGAGAAAATCGCCGGCTATGCTGCCCCTGCGCAATTTTTACTAGCACTTCTGAATTTCCCGTACCATTTTTCCCTGAAATGTCAGAAGCTCCGGCCATTTTTTCTACCGAAGCGGCTTCTTGCGTCGAACTCTCCGGCGCCGTGCTCTTCAGCTCGACCGGCGCAATGAAGCGATACCCCCTCCGCGGCAGCGTCTCGATAAATCGGGGGTGGTCGGAAGAATCGCCCAGCACCTCTCGCAGCCTCATCACTGCGTTGTTCAACCCGTGGTCAAAATCCACAAACGTGTCGCTCGGCCACAGCCGTTCGCGCAGCACTTCGCGGGACACCACCTCGCCCGGCCTCGCCACCAGCATCGCCAAAATTTGAAAGGGTTGTTCCGAAAGTTTCAGCCGCAGGCCGTGCTTGCGCAGCTCTCCCGCCTCCATATCGGCTTCAAACATGCCGAAGCGCACGTTCCTCGCAGAGCGGTGATTTTGTTCCATCGTGGTTCCAGGAATGCAGAAAAGTATAGCCTCCGATGCGAAATGGGTCAAAGTCTACTTTTCATCTCACAAGCTAACTCCTCTCTTTTCAAGCACGAAGCCGAGGATGTAGAAAGGTTTTCGATTGGATGCATCGTGTATTGCACTCGATTGTGATTCCGCTCACATTCGCACAACACCAATTAGCCGGTCCGTCTACGACGGAGCGCTTTTGCGCGCGAGCGCTCACTTCATCGCGGCCGAGTCGAGGCACAGGGGATGCGCGCCAGGGGGATGATAATGTTCAATAGTGGTTCTAGCTCTTCATTCGCAAAATGGATTTGTCTGCCGCTCGCACTCGCCTTGGCTCTCTTCTCCGCTAGTCCAACCCGCGCCCAAGTCTCCGGCGCCACCCTCTCCGGCCTGATCACCGATGAAAACGGTGGCCCAGTTCCCGATGCAGCCATCAGCATCAAGAACGTGGGTACCGGCGTCACGCGCGATGTCGTCACCAATGCGGATGGCTTCTACTCCGCGCCAAACCTTCTCCCTGGTAGCTATGAAGTGCGGGTGTCCGCTAAGGGATTCCAAACTCTCGTCCAAAAAGAGATTACGCTGACCGTCGGCGCCCAGCAGGCCCTCAACCTCAGCCTTAAGGTTGGCCAGTTGTCCCAGACGGTTGAAGTCAATGCGGCTCCGCCTGACATCCAGACCACGTCTTCGACCATCAGCGCCACGGTGGACTCCACGACCGTCCGTCAACTTCCTCTCAACGGTCGCGACTGGACTTCCCTCGCTACTCTCGAGCCCGGTGTGGTCAGCATCCCCAACCAGGCCACCACTTCATTTAGCGCCAACAAGGGCAATCGCGGGTTCGGAAATCAGCTCAGCAATGGCGGCCACCGCGCCAACGAGAACAGTTACCGCGTTAACGGCATCAGCATCAACGATTACTCGAACTCCGCACCGGGCGGCGCCACAGGCGTCAACCTCGGCGTCGACGGGGTCCAGGAGTTCTCGGTCCTCACCAGCAATTACACCGCGGATTACGGACGGACTTCAGGGGCGGTGATCAACGCCATCACCAAATCCGGCACAGACCAATTGCACGGCACCGCTTATTTCTTCGATCGCGACAGCATCTTCGACGCGCGCAACTTCTTTGATGGCCCAAAGATCCCTACCTTCCACCGCACTCAGTTCGGCGCTTCCGGCGGCACCGCAATCATCAAGGATAAGACTTTCGTCTTCGGTAATTACGAGGGCATTCGCCAAAGCTCTTCCTCTTCCGGCACGATTCATGTGCCCTCGCAGGAAGCACGCGGCGGCATGCTCTGCGTCCCATCCCCAGATGGCACCAACCCCTGTGCATCGTTAACTCCGGTCGCCGTAAATCCACAGATAGTCCCGTACCTCGCGCTTTGGCCTTGCCCCGCCTCCTGCCAGAACGCAACATTCACCGACACCGTCGCCCTCAATTCGACCACTCCCAATCACGCCAGCGAAAACTACGTCATTACCAGGGTCGACCACAAACTCACCAGCAAAGACAATCTTTCCGGCAGCTATTTTTTTGATTCTGGCCCTCAGTCTCAGACCGATCCGCTCGGCAACACCGTTCACCAGGTATTTTCCCGACGTCAAATGGTCAGCGCCGAAGACACTCACATCTTCAACCCTGCTTTCGTAAATACCGTCCGCGCTGGATTCAGCCGCGTGATTGGCAACATCAACACCCCCGTTTCCGGAGATGCGGTTGCCACGAATAAGGCCCTCGCGATTGCGCCGGGTGCCATCGGTCCTCCCCAGATCCCCATTTCGGGTATTACCACCGCATTTGGTCTCGGTGGCTTCAACAAGTTCAATCACGCTTGGAATTCGATTCAACTTTATGACGACGCTTTCTACACTCATGGGACGCATTCCATCAAGTTCGGCTTCGCTTTCGAGCGCATGCAGTACAACATCCTTGAGCAATTGAGCCCCAACGGCCGCATGAACGGTTATGCGCTGGCTGATTTTCTTACCAATGCGCCTCACCAGTTGAATGCCCTGGCACCGGGCGGTTCGTTTGAAGTTGGGTTGCGCGAAAGCCTTTTTGCCGGATATATCCAGGACGACTGGCGTTTCCGTCCAAACCTCACATTCAACATCGGCCTGCGTTACGAGGCGACCACGCGGCCAACCGATTCCCACACAGTGCCGGGCTACACTGTCAACGGCTATACCGTTGCCACTGCTGGATTCCAGCAGATTCAGACGCTTCTCAATTGCAGTCCGGGCACGACTGCCTGCGGCCCTATCGGAACGAGCAGTCCGATCTCCAACAACCCCACCACGTTGAACTATGAACCGCGCATTGGCTTTTCCTGGGATCCGCGCAAAGACGGCAAGACCGCCGTTCGCGCCGGCTTCGGCATCTTCGATGTGCTGCCGCTCCCCTACGAATTTGGCCTCAACACCGCCGCCACTGCGCCATTTCAAATCATCGGCGCTGACAAGACTGCCACGCTGGGCACCGGCACCCCGGACGCCAACCTGAATTTCAACCGTCAGGGCATTCGTAATCGCATGATTGATCCAAATCCACACCGCGCGGACGTGCTGAACTGGAACCTGAATATCCAACACGAAATCGCCAATGGCTGGACGGCTCTCGTCGGTTATGTGGGTTCCCGCTCGGTTCATCTCTCGGTAGCTTCGGACGATATCAACCTGGTTCAACCCACCTTTGTCAGCGGCGTTGGTTTTGTTTTTCCTTGCAACCCTTCGCTGGTTACGCCCGCGTACACGGTCAAGAAAAATTGCTCCACCAACCAGACCGGCACGCGCATCGATTCCAACTGGGGCGGCGGCGCGGGCATTCGTCCGGTTCTGTTTGACGGTGCCGCGTCCTACAGCGCCTTCCAATCTCAAATCAAGAAATCCTCTTCCCACGGGGTGCAAGGCCAGGCCTCTTACACCTTCGGGAAGTGCCGTGACACCAGTTCCGCTCCCGTCACTGGCGACACCTATCTCAACTCAATCGCCGTGCCGCTTCTCCTCCTCAAGAGCTACAGAGTCGGGGCTTGCGACTTCGATATCCGCCAAACGTTTACAGGAACTGTCATTTGGGATGTCCCCGGACCAAAGACCGGTTGGCAAGGATATGTTGCGGGTGGCTGGCAAGTTGGCACTATCATCACCGCCTCCACAGGCGCTCCATATACTGTTACCGTCGGTGACGGCAACGACCCGCTAGGCACGGGATTTAACGGGGACTTCTCCATGAATTATGCAAGCCTCATCCCCGGTTGCAATGCGACGCCTGGGGTTACGCGGGATCCTGCTACAGGCCAAATGTTGGCATTCAATCGGAATTGCTTCACTCCACCGACTGCTCCGGCTTCGCTTCCTTTGGCCACCGCCGCAAATCCGTTCGGGTGCGCGCCGCTTTCCTATACCGCCGCGGCTCCTGCTCCAGCCGGACAACAGTACTGTTCCAACGTTCTCGGTAATTCCGGCCGCAATAAGTTCTACGGACCGGGTCTTACCAGTGTTGACTTCTCCATATTCAAAAACTTCCCGATCCCCAAGATCTCCGAAACCTTCAATGCCCAGTTCCGTGCGGAGTTCTTCAACATTCTCAATCACACCAACTACCTCTCGCCGGGATTCTTGAATACTTTCGGCCAAAACAACTCCGCCTTTGACTTCGACGGCAGCAAACTTCCGATTGGGTTGAACCAAACCACGACGACTTCCCGCCAGATCCAGCTCGGTCTCAAGCTGGTCTGGTGATTCCAAAACTCCGTTCCCGGCGAGGCTGAGCCGGCCAGGAAAAGCCTCGCCTCATTCCCAGTCGAGAACAGGAGGGTAGACGTGAATATCCCGACACGCGGCTCAAAATACTTTCTCGGAAGAAAGTCCACCCCGTTTTTCGGCGCCGGGGCTGCGGCCTATCGTCGGAAACTCTGGCTCTCATTCCTCATAATGTCCGCAGCGGGATGCATCTCCCCCGCACTAGCCCAAAATTCAGCGCCCCTGAAGTTGGAAGCCTCCATCCCGCTTCCCGGCTTCACCGGCGACTTTGATCACTTTGCGATCGACGAAAAAGGCGGCCGCCTCTTTCTCGCCGGCGAGGACCACAAGACCGTCGAGGTCTTCGACGTCAAGACTAACCGTTCGCTCAAGAGCATCACCGGCTTTGGCGCGCCCCACGCCATCTTTTATCTGCCGGAATCGGATCGTATCCTGGTCACAGACGGGGACAAAGGTGTTCTTAAGATTCTCAGCGGCAAAGACTATTCAGAAATTGCCCATGTAGACGGCCTCGCAGGCGTGGATTCGGCGCGGCTCGACGCTGCCACGCAAACTCTGTATGTCGTCACAGGGGGTAAGGACGTGCCCCTCGACCACTCGTTCATCGTTGCCATCGATCTGAAAAAGCCTGCAAAGGTCGGTGAACTTCGTATCGAGAGCAATCACGTGGAAGGGATCGCTCTCGAAAGTTCCAGTCCGCGCCTGTTCGCAAACCTTACGGATAAACACGCCGTCGCCGTCATCGATCGCAAGGCGATGAAGGAAATCGCGCGCTGGCCAATCGGCTCGCAAGCGGACAATTCGCCCATAGCCTATGACGAGCCGCACCGCCGGCTGCTCATCGTCTGCCGCAAACCCGGCACCTTGCTGGTCATGGACTCGGATAACGGAAAGGTTGTCTCGCAATCCCCGGGCCCGGAACGCTCCGACGACATAGCGTTTGATGCGGCCAGCGGCCGAATCTACGTTCCAGGCGGCGACGGCCGTATTTTCGTATTCAAGCAGGATTCCGGGGACAAATACGGGCTGCTGGCAAAAGTGTCCAGTGAACCCGGTGCGAAAACGTGCCTGCTGGTGCCGGCGATGAATCGGTTTTATGCGGCAGTTTCACCGGGAGACACCAAGGCGCTGGGAAAGATCTTGATCTTTCAGGTGTTGCCTTAAGCAAGGGAAACAGGAGGGGTAGACCAGGCTATCGGGGAAACTCGGAAAATTCTCGGGGTCGTATCGCAGTTGGGCTCATCGCAGTGCGGAGACTCGATCGGTATAGGAGGTCTCGATGATGACGGAAACGCGTTGGGGAACCCGGGGCATGGCGTTCGCTAGTGTAGTGATTGGGATTTTGCTTCTCCTTTGTGTGGTATCCGCTTCGGCACAGGAAGCCGGCGGAACGATCGTTGGCACGGTCACTGACCCGGGAGGGGCGGCGGTTGCAAGCGCCGGAGTGAGCATTCGAAATGTGGCTACAGGAGTGACACGAAGCAGCACCACCAGTGACGACGGAGTTTATGTGGCGCCCAACTTGATTCCCGGTACGTACGAAATCACAGTTACCCTAACTGGCTTTGCCACCGCGGTGATTCAAAACGTGGGGGTGCTTGCGGGCGAGCGGCGCGAAGTCAATGTGTCTATGAAGATCGGGCAGGTGTCCGACAAAATAAATGTGATCGGCACGGAAATCTCCGATGTCGAATTGGCTTCCTCGGAAGTCCGTGGCGTCATGGACTCTCACACCATAAACGAATTGCCCCTCAATGGTCGCGACTGGACTTCCTTGACGCTTCTGGAGCCGGGTGTGGCGCAGGTGCGTACCCAGAAGGCACTAGGCGTCAGCAACGACCGGCCGAACCGCGGCCTCGGCGTTGATATCACCATCGGAGGAAACCGTCCCCAGGGCAACAACTATCAACTCGATGGTGTCAGCATAAACGATTACAGCTCCGGATCTCCCGGTAGTGTTACCGGCGGTGTCCTGGGGGTTGATGCGGTGCAGGAGTTCTCCGTCATCTCCAGCAACGCGCCGGCCGACTACGGGAAGACCTCGGGCGGGGTCATTAACGCGGCTTCACGCTCGGGAACCAACAACTTTCATGGTTCGGCCTACGAATTCATCCGCAACAGCAAGTTGGATACTCGCAATTTCTTCGACACCGCGAAGAACTCCTCCGGTGGTTTGATTGTGCCGCCCTTCAAG
>Ga0210406_10008107_pt1 | contig 10552 bp, 7 predicted proteins | sample IncBWC30MmetaG_FD_155454 | JGI IMG/M metagenome (GOLD analysis project Ga0210406, IMG submission 155454) | Forest soil microbial communities from Barre Woods Harvard Forest LTER site, Petersham, Massachusetts, United States - Inc-BW-C-30-M | ecosystem: Environmental > Terrestrial > Soil >... | reverse complement strand
CGATGTCGACGCGATCGTGATCTCGCGGGTGCCGGAGGTTGAGCGGCACTATGCGAATGGCCAGCTAAAATCAGCGGATCCTCCGCTCGCACTTAGCGGAAATGGAGCCGCGGGCGACTCCAATGGGATCGCGCGCGGACAGTCCGCGAACGGTCACAGTACGAGCAATGGCGGCGACGCCGCAGAGCACCATGACGCTGACAGCGAATCATCAATCCAAAACGGCGCCAACGGTGATTTGGTTCCGCTCACGGGCCGCGCCGCAAGGTTTGCGCAGCGCTATCCAGCGCCGCCGCTTGTAGCAGCTGGAGAGGCAATGATCGGCACCGCGGCGGACGAGTTCCAGCTGCTGGCGTTCAAGCTGAGATCGTGGGCGGCGCAACACGAGAATGCCAAGGTATTTGTCGTCGCGAGCGCTGTCGGCGGCGAGGGCAAGAGTTTTATCGCATTGAACCTGGCGGCCGCACTAGCAGTATCAGGCAGCGGCACTCTTTTGATCGACGCCGATATCCGCGCACCATTTCAGCACTACGCCTTTCCGGTACCGAAAGTGGACGGCTTGCTGGGACTTCTGGAGGGGACTACGGAATTCTCCAACACCGTGCTGCCGACGCCCGTACCGGGACTCAGCCTGATGCCCTCGGGAGGCACAAGTAATCGCGCACCCGAGTACCTGGCTTCCACTAAAATGGATCAGTTGATGGAAACAGTGCGGCGCAGCAACGCCTTCCAGTACGTCATCATCGACACCCCGCCGGCATTGCTGGTTCCCGATGCTCAGATTCTCGCGCGCGCTGGCGATGGCACAATTATCGTGACAGCGGCCGACAGCACCGCGCGGGCCGCGACCACCAAGACTTTTCTCATGTTCGATCCGCAGAGCCTGTTTGGTGTGGTGCTGAACCGGTTCAAGCCATCGCTATCGACCTCGCGCAACGAGCGTTACGGTCGGTATGGACGCTACGGCAGGTACGGTCGCTACGGAAAATACTCGAAGTACTCGAAATATTCGAAATACGCCGATCCCGATATGCAAGAATGACCGGCGGCGCGTTCAGCCTGAGCCCACCAGGATCATTCGCGCTCAGCGCCGATCCGGCGTTTCAAGATGAGGTGCTTCGCGAGCTGGAACGGGTAATCGAGCGAGTTCGCGATTGCGCCGCCGCGCCCTGCGTTGCCGGCGTTCTACTCACGGGAAGTTTCGCGCGAGGCGAAGGAACGGTAATCCCCAATCCCCGAAGCGGCAGCCGGTGGCTGAGCGATGTCGAGTGCCTGGTCGTGGTACGAGCCGGCGTCGTCTCGAAGCAGGAGATTCAGCGGGCGATGCGGCAGGTCGAGCGTGATACCAACTCCGAATCCGGCGTCGCTGCGCGCGGTATCAAAGTTGAACTGCGCGCGATTCTGATCGAGGGAATGTTGCGACTGCGTCCCGCGATCTTCACGCGCGAGCTGTGCGAGCATGCGAAGCTGATTTGGGGCGATCCCGATTCGATTCCGGCGCCGCGTATACCGATAAGAGGAGTTTCAATCTCCCCGCACGATGCGTTTCGGTTGCTGAACAACCGGATAATCGAACAGATTGCAGTACGCAGTGAGTACGCGGACCTGGCCAGCGATAGTACTGCGGTTGCCTACTCGCTCGCGAAATTCTGGATCGATCTGGGCACGTCGCTTTCGGTTTTCCTGGGATGTTACCTGCCCGGATACCTGAGCAGGCAGAAGCCGGTCGAGGACGCATTACTTGCGCATCCGGAGATCCTCGGAGCAGAGATGAGCGGAAGGCTTATCTGCCGTTTCCGCAATGCGATGGCGCAAAAGCTCGGCCACGCGCGATTTGCGTCGGGGGATCTCGCTCCTGAATTCAATGAGGCGGTCGAGATTGCGCGCGCGACCTGGAACTGGGAGAGCGCGCAGTTGACGGGCGCGACCGCGGCCGGAGGAGATTGGCGCTGGATCTTTGCGCGACTGGGCAGCCTGGAAACCGCGGCGCAGCGCCTGCGCGACTGGGCGCGAGTGTTGCGGCAGCCCTCGGGGTGGCAGCAATTGGGACCTCGCGCGATGCTCGCCGCGGCGCGGGTCGGCTCGCTCGCCACACTGATCTACGGAAGCGGTTGTGTGATCGATTTCTTCTGGGATGAGATTGGATCGGATCGAGGTCGAGGAACCGAGATGGTAGTCGAGCTATCCCGCGCGCTTGGCGTCAAGGCGCAGGATCCATCGGAACGCCGGCGGCAGCTGACGCGAGCTACGCTCGGAGCCTGGGAGAGGCATTTGAGGTTTGCTGCCGCATGAGTCACGCGGTTTCCATCTCGATACTCACCTACAAGCGCCATCAACATTTGAGGCGTGCGCTCGAGTCGGCGCTGCGTTACGCGGACCAGGTGGCGGAGATCATCGTGGTCGACAACGCTGCTGAGCCGGAACTCAAGGCGTTGATCGCGGCGGAATATCCAGAGGTGCGCTATATCGCGGCGGAGTCCAACGCCGGATGCGAGGGCAGGAATATCGGACTGCGCGCGGCGACTACGCCTATCGTGATCACGATCGATGACGACGTCGAACTGTCGAGTGCAAATTGTATTGCCGAGGTGGAAGCTGCGTTTTCGCGCGACCCGCAACTCGCGTGCCTGAACTTCACCGTCACCGGCGTCGACGGCAAGGTGCTCGAGCGTGATTGGTGTCATCCGCGGCCAATCTCGCACGCATCGCGCGAGTTCGAGACTCATTTCATTCTCGAAGGGGCGAGCGCACTCAACCGCGAGAAGGTTTTGGCCGTGGGCGGCTATCCGGCTGAGTTTTTTCTGGGGCATGAAGGCGGCGACCTCGGCTATCGGCTGATCGGCAAGGGCTATCGCGTCGTGCACACACCGCGCGTGTCGACGACGCATTACGCCGCGATGGAGCATCGTCCCGATTGGCGCGTGTACTACTACTACACGCGGAACGGAATCTGGGTTGCGTACAGATCGTTCCCGCCGCTGATGGCGACGACGCGGGCGATTGCGTATCTCGTTACGATGGGTGCTTTTTCGGTGCGCGCGATGCAGGTTCCGGCGTTTCTGCGAGGATGCGTCGACGGGGTGCGCGGGTTGTCGCGAATGGACCGGCACAATCTCGACGCCGACTCGCTCAAGCATGTCCGCGAGATACGGTCGGAGCGGGTGCCGTTGGTCGGAAGAATCCAGCGACGCCTGCGCGAGAGAATTCTTTGAAGTCTGCGGAGTATGATCGGGGTCAATTTAAGTTATGACCACGTGGAATCGATCGGTCCGTCCGCTGTTCGCCCGACTGTTCGAGCAGTCATCGGAATCCTCGTGGCTGAAGCCAATCGAGGGAATGCGGGGGTTCGCTGCGTTTCTCGTGTTCTTCGTTCATTTCGATGGGCTGTTCGGGGTGTATGTGCCGCGAGGTTCGATCTCATCGCAGGTTAGCCGCTTCGCTGGCGCGGCTGGCAACACCGGCGTGGACATGTTCTTCGTCATCAGTGGGTTCCTGATTTACGGGATCATAATTCGCCGATCTCCTGGGTACTGGAATTTCATGCGACGGCGAATCGTGCGGCTATATCCTGTTTTTCTGTTCGTGTTTGCGATTTATCTGGTGCTCTCGCGGCTCCGGCCGGCGGGTTCGAAGATCCCTGCGGACGCTCGCATGGCGATTCCGTACATCCTCGCCAACCTCCTGATGCTGCCTGGAATGTTTCACATCACGCCCTTGATCATTGTAGCGTGGTCGCTCAGTTATGAGTTGTGCTTCTACGCCACGCTTCCACTGGTGGTTTACGGACTCCGGATGAAGCGATGGCCTCCGGCTATGCGCACGCTGTTCTTTGTCGGAGTGGTGATCGTCTATTACATGGCTTGCGGCGCCGGATACGCACATCACCCGCGCCTGATCATGTTCGTGGCGGGGATTCTTCTGTACGAGACCAAGAACAATTCAGGTTTTCTTGAAGGCCTAACGCCGCAGCTCGATTATCTGGCAATTCTCGCCGTGTGCGCGGCGCTGGCGCTGACAGGCCTTCATATCCTGAGCAGGGGGCAAGCGACGAAGATGCTGGTCGAGCTGCCGACGGGATCGCTCGCGCTCCTGTTTTTTTCGTTTTTCTCCCTCGCGCTGTGCGCGCTCAGCCATGAGGGAGTGCTTATGAACTTCTTTAGCCTTGAGGGCATTCGATGGTTTGGGAATATGAGCTACTCGTACTATCTGACTCACGTATTGACGCTGTACGGTCTTCAGCGTGTTTTGAGGCTACTGCATCTACCCGGGCAACTGGGGGCGATCTCATACCTGATTCTCGAGGGAGGATGTTTCGCCGTAACGGTCCTGATGGCCGCCGCCGTTTACCTCATCGTCGAGCGGCCATTTTCGCTCGCGAAGCGACGGGCCTCGGAAAGTTTGCGCGCAAAGAATGTCCAATTCGCGAGCGCGGTGCGATGAGGGAGTCGATTTAAAGGTTTAAAGAAGTGCGAACAATCGGTTTGATGCGACGGGCGGACTCAACTCAATGACACTTTATTATTTATTTCTGTTTCTGGTTCCTTTTCAGGAACATCCGGTCATGGGCGCTCAGATTCTCCGCCTCGGATGGTTTCCAGTCACCCCGATCAAATTGGTGGGTATACTGCTGGTCGTCGCGACTATGCTTCTGCCACGCCCGCGCGAAGCTGCGCAGCGCCCAAGCTCGGGAATAATCGTGTTGTTCGCCGCATTCGCCTTGTTCCAGGTACTCGGGACGACGCTGTCTTCGCTTGCATTTCCGTCGATCGATGCGTCGACAATGGTTGCGTTCGCGATCCTGATGTTCGCGACCAATATACTCATCAGCACCAAGGACAGATTGCAGATGACCGTTCGCGTGATAGTGCTGGCAGAAACCTTTGCGAGCACGTGGATGTACCGGCAGTACTACCTTTATCACTGGCCGCGCCCGCTGGGTCCATCGTCGGATCCTAACTATGAGGCGCTTTCATTGGTCGTTACGCTGCCGCTCGCAATCTGGCTGGCGCGCTACGAAATTCGCAGTTTGTGGAAATGGGTCGGGCGGATATGCACTCCGATTCTCGCGTTTGCGGTATTCCTTTCGCAGTCGCGGGGCGGATTGCTTGCGATGGCAGTAATGGCAGTACTGGCGTGGCTGAATTCCCCCAGAAAAACGCGATTGCTCGGGTGGTTCGTGGCAGCAGCGATCTTTCTCTTTGCGATTGCTCCCGGGCAAGTCCTCGACCGTATCAAGCAAATTCAAGTGGCAGGTGAGGCTGAGACCGGCGCCGGAGAGTCAACGCGAGCCCGCGTGGAACTGGCAAAGGCTGGCATTGCGATGATGGAGGATCACCCCGTTTTCGGCGTGGGCCTTGGGCAATTCAAGGGAAATGAATTTCACTACAATCCTGTGCTGACAGATCTCGAGCCGGATCCCAAAATCGCGCACGACACTTACGTGCAGTTGGGCGCCGAAGGCGGCATACCTACCTTGGCGCTTTACGTGGCGATTTTGTTACTGACGCTCTTAACCTGCCGCAAGGCCCAGAAATTGCCGGGCTTGTCCGAAGATATCTCGACGCTCGCGCTATCATTTCAGATCGGACTGATCGGTATCGTGGTGGCGGAGTTTTTTCTCACCGCTCAATACATCAAGGAAGTCTGGGTGCTGATCTCGCTCGCGCCCAACTTGTACGCGGTTTCGCGTCATTTGGCCGGCACATCGAGCGCCAAGGCTCTCCCTGAGCAGCCGCGCCCTGCGACAGCGATCGTAATGAAGCCGCGCCTGCGCCGGGCCGGATGAAGATTCTGTTCGTTTCAGAGATGGTCCCGTGGCTGCCGTGCCATGACGGCTTCCGCGTGTCTCCTGCCAACCTCGTCCGCAATCTCGCCGATAGAAAAAACAAAGTCCACCTGATCGCACTAGCTCACGGCGGCGAGACCAAAGAACAATTGGAATGGGCGCGGCCGTACTGCCAATCCTGTTCCATAGTGCCGTCCGGCCGCGGAATGCGTGCGCGGGTGCGCGTGATAACCAGCTCACCCGATCCGGCGCTAACGCGATTCATAGGCGACTCGGTATCGAGATTACGCCCGGATGTGATCCATCTCGAAGGCGGGGGCCTGGCGCCGGTACTTGGTTCGGATTCGGTCAGCGTGCCGGCGGTTCTCAGCGTCCACGATTCGAAAGCATTGCGGTACCTGGACTTCGCGGCTTATTCGACCGATGCGCGTGCGCGAATCGGTCTCAAGGTGCTCGCGATTATCGCCCGCCGTCACGAACGCCGATGGTTTAGATACGCCGACCGCGTCGTCGCGGCATCGCCCTTCGATGCGGAAGCCTTGTCGGTCTCGGTCAGTCGCGATCGGATCGTTTCGATACCGTATGGCGTCGATCTAGGGTATTACGCGCGCCAGGCCCCGACCGAGCCTGGACGGATCGTCTTCACCGGCAGTATGAACTGGCCGCCCAACGAAGATGCTGCCGAACATTTTGCGCGCGAGATCCTGCCCGCGATCCAGAACCGGATCCCCGACGCGTCATTCTGGATCGTGGGGGCCGATCCGTCGGTGCGGGTTCAAAACCTCGCGAGTATTCCCGGCGTTCACGTGACCGGAACGGTCGCTGATATTAGGCCGTGGATCTGGAGCGCGGCGGTTTACGCCAGCCCGTTGCGATTTGGCTTGGGCGTCAAGAACAAGATTCTCGAGGCGATGGCTTCGGGAGCGGCTATCGTCGCCACGACGCGAAGCCTTTCCGGTACGCCGATGATCGACGGGCGGGACGCGATGGTCGCGGATGACGACCAGCACTTTGCCGAAGCAGTGGTCCGGCTTCTGTCGGACGCGCCGCTGCGCGATTCGATGGCACGCGAGGCTCTGCGCAAAGCGGAGGCCGAATATTCGTGGGGTTCGATCACCGCAAAGCTGGAAGACCTCTATCGCGAGATCACGACGCGGCGTCAGGCCGCTGCCTAGGTTGCAGCGAACTCAATTGATCAGGTGAGCGCAGCTTGCGGCGCGGCGGCACAAGTCCTCGGCGGATTATTTTGGTTGCGGCAGCATTCGGCAGGAAGGCGGCGAGTGGAAACCATATCGAATGAAAGATCCGGCTGCGAAGGTTGTAGCCGGGATTGCGCCACACTGCGCGGAGTCCGATCAGCATCAGCGCCGTGGCGTTGTCATCGATGAGCGGATGGTTGGCCGGGTCGATACGCAGCGAGGCCAGCCGATACTTCAGGTGCGCGGGCTCGCGCGCCGCCCAGTTCAGTGGAATCGTGAAGCCCGCGCTGTACGCGAACTCCGACAACGCCCATTGGCGCTGCAGGTCAATGACGATCTTGACGCGCAGCTTGCGCGAATCCAGTTCGTCACCGAGCATGCCGTGATTGGATTCGTGAATCCGGTAGCAGCCGAGAGTCTTTCCGATCGAAACGACATCGCCTAGAAACGGCGCGATGATCTCAAGCGAAGTGTCCGCGGCCTGACGCCAAACCGATTCGGACAGCGGGAGCAGGCGGTCAAGCACCGTTCGCGCGAACGCGTTCCCGCTGGTGGGAACTCCAACGTAGCCGCCCGCGTCGAGAATCGTTGTCCGGATGTCGCCTGAGAGCATCGACGCCGGCGAGTACGGAACGGTTGTTCCCAGCGGGCGCCCATTCTCGTCGATGTGAGCCAGGATGAATTGCGCCTTCGCAACTCCGGGGCGCCATGCACGCACGACCTCCTCGACGGCATTGGGCAGCAGCATGTCGTCGGCGTCGAGAAACATCACGATGCTGCCGTGACTTGCGCGAAATCCCGCATTGAACGCCGACGCGTGCCCGCCGTTCGGCTTGAAAACCGCGGCCACCCTGTCGCCGTAGCTGGAGATCACGCCGCGCGAGTCGTCGGTCGAACCGTCGTCGACGGCGATTACTTCGACGCGCGGATAAGTCTGTGCGAGCGCGCTGTCGATCGCCGCGCGCAGGAAGCGTCCATAGTTGTAGTTGTCGACGACAATGCTGACCAGCGGTTGATTTTCCGCGGTGTTCACCTAGGCGAGACTCGCGTGCGTGTCGTACCAACTGACGTCGGGGCCGATGAAGTTTGTAATCTTGTTGCCAAGCGGAAGCCGGCGAACCCATCCTTTGTCGCCGAACAGCCGCTGGACGCGCACAATTTTACGATAGGTTTCAAGCGCCCGCTGTGATCTTAACCATTCGCCGGGCGCTTCCTCGCCGAACATCCCACTGGAGCCGTACGGGAACTTATACTCGATGAACTTTCCCTCGCGCGCCGGATTGGGGCACGACTGAAGCGGCACATGCCCCTGTCGCACGATCTTGAACTTCGTGTAACCCAAATCGCTCAGCGCTGCTATTTCATGGCGGATGCTGGAGAGAACGTCTACTTCAGCTTCGATCGATACATACTTCGGCCGATCATCGAACTCCGCGAGAGCTTTCAGGCACAGCAGATCAGCTCCCTCGATGTCGACCTTCATGTAATAGGGCGTGCCAAATTGCCGGAGGATCTCGCCAAAGCGCCTGCCTTCAACGGTGATCTCGCGGAATTTCGCGCCGAGATGCTCGTTGCGCTCGGCGGCGTCGCGCCGGATGCTTCCCCAAACGTCGTTGTCGCTCTCAAAGAAACTGATCGATCCCGAGGTTTCCGCAACCGCTAGGTTCAACAACGTCAGGCGTCCTTGATCGATTTCGCGCACGAACTTCTCTTTGCCCTTTTGATAGAGACCCGGGTGCGCCTCGATCGCGACAACCTTGAACCCTTTGGTCAAATAAAACCCGGTGTCTTCCCCATGGTGGAAGCCCACGTCGTAGATCAGATCGCTCTGCATGGCGTCTCTTTCGGCTCGCGCTCGCTCCTATGAAACATATTGCGCCAGGTTCAATTGAACCAAGGCATCTCGTCAAGGCGCGTGCTGCCGGGTTGGCCGGCCGGGGCCCAGCATCGCTTTTGCGATTCGTTGTCGCATTGATTGGCGGCGGTGGTGTTGGCCGTGAAGACTCGCGTCTGTACGGTCGAGCCAACCGTTGCCGTCGATACGTAACCGAGAACGCCGGCCGGAAGCCCCGGCACCGCGCGCTTGCGCGTGCTTACGATGAAGGGGTTGTACTTCACCAGCTCCTGGAGGAGCGGAATAACGACCTTCGCCTTATGCTGGGCCTGGCAGGCAAGCGCGCTGCTGCCGTAGTCCGGACACGATCGAATATAGGCTTCGCCGCGGACGCCGGCGGTCCAGAACATCAGGGCGTTCGATCCGCCGAAAATAGCGAGCCATGCCATACTCCGCGCCTGCTCCAACGTCGGCCATTTTGCGAGCGTCGCCGCGCCCCAGTCCTGCTCGACGAAACCGATGGGCCGCGTCCCCGGCGTGATCGGTGACGTTGTCGGATCGCCGTTGACGGAGAGCAGCAGCTTCCACACCGACTGCTGCACGCCCTCGCTCGCTGGGAAGACCGCGGGGCCGGGTGTTAGCGTCGGAAAAGCGACCGGAGAAGAGCCGCCGATGGGAAAATTGATGGCGATCGGATAATTGTCGATCAGCGGCAGGTCCTCGACGTCACGCCACATCGAAAGCTGGTTCGGAGTCTGCAACCAGCCAGCAGCGAAAGTGCCCACAATCTCTGTCGAGCGCGAGTAGGTGCGGATGTACTGCGCCAGGCTCTGGACCTTCGGCAGGAACTCCATCCTGGGCTCGTCATGCACATACATCCCGAATAAGCTCGGATCTCCCGAGTGCGCGTTCTCCGATGCGCTGCCGAGCCCCGGAGGTTTGTTTCCGTCGCCGCCGAGCCGATGATCGAGATCGTCGTACAAAAACGGTGCGCAGAGGTTGCCGGTGTAATATGCCGCGCGGTCCATCTTGGTGTTGTTCGGCCCGCAGTAACCTTCGACGTTCCAGGTCGAGTTGCTCGACAGATCGGTCTTGCCGACGCACGCCGGCTTGGCCGACGGCTGGCATGTGCAGAAGCAGCCGGTATTTGCTTTGTCGGCGGATAGCACGTTGCCGGTAGCCTCCGGATCGTCGCCCTTCCATGGATAGAACGCGGCGTTTACCGCGTCGATTCTTAGAACGCCGCCGCCCGGCTCGTCTTGTAACGCATTGCCGAGTTGGATAATCGCGGACGGGTCCGTTACTGCAAGAAAATAGTTCAGGTATAGGTCGAGGCGCGCATTGCGCGCGACGTCACCGATAAAGCCCTGTCCGCCCGCGCAGAAGCGCCCGACCACTCCATCGTTCGTATCGCTCGGAAGCCCCGAAGCCGTCGCAGCGAATGTGAAATGCGTTGGATCGGTCACCGTGATCGGCCCGATGTTCGAATTGTTATACGCCTGAGCCGCTTGCGGCGAATGCAACTGTGCGATTGCTGCTTTACCGCCGCTAGCGAGTCCGTGTGGAAGCGACGTCTGTACCGTCACAGTCTTCCCGTCTTCGGAAATCGAGCTGATGGCGATTCGGGGGCCAGCTACGCCGTTGAGAACGCACTCATTGCCGGCGAGATCGAGATGCGCCGCCTGGGTGTCGTAGAAGCCGAGCGCCAGCAGCGGACCGGAAAAGTCCAGCGCG
>Ga0210406_10008106_pt1 | contig 10553 bp, 4 predicted proteins | sample IncBWC30MmetaG_FD_155454 | JGI IMG/M metagenome (GOLD analysis project Ga0210406, IMG submission 155454) | Forest soil microbial communities from Barre Woods Harvard Forest LTER site, Petersham, Massachusetts, United States - Inc-BW-C-30-M | ecosystem: Environmental > Terrestrial > Soil >... | reverse complement strand
TCGCATGGCCGAGAGCATCTTCTCCGCGAAGGTATGATCTTGCCGCGAACGGAAGCGCGTGTACAAGGCCGCGGTCAGCACTTCGGCCGGAACCGCCTCGTCGAGCGCTGCTTGGATCGTCCAGCGGCCCTCGCCGGAATCCTGCACGAATCCGCTGTATTCGGAGAGCGTGGGATTCTCGGTCAGCGCCATCGCCGTCAGGTCGAGCAACCATGAACTGACCACGCTACCGCGACGCCAGACCTCGGCAATGTCAGGCAGGTTGAGATCGTAGCGGATATCTTCGGGGAGATCTTTGCTGGTCGCGTTCTTAAAGATGTCGAAGCCTTCCGCGTAGGCCTGCATCATTCCGTATTCGATGCCGTTGTGGACCATCTTTACGAAATGGCCGGAGCCGGACGGACCGCAATGGATGTATCCGTTTTCAGCAGTCCCCGCGAGTTTGTCGCGTCCCGGCGTGCGCGGGATGTCGCCGCGTCCCGGAGCTAGTGTCTTGAAGATCGGGTCAAGGCGCTGCACGGTTTCTTTCGGGCCGCCAATCATCATGCAGTATCCGCGCTCCAGCCCCCAGACACCGCCACTGGTGCCGACGTCGACGTACTGTACGCCCTTGGCGGCGCAGAGTTTGGCGCGGCGAACGTCGTCTTTGAAATACGAGTTGCCGCCGTCGATGATGGTGTCGCCCGCCTGCATGGTGCTGACGAGAGCCTGCACGGTTTTTTCCGTGGGATCGCCCGCCGGCACCATGATCCACGCGGCGCGCGGCGCGTTCAATTTGCCGACCAGGTCGTCGAGTGAAGAGGACGCGACCGCGCCTTCGCCGGCGATACCCTTGACGGCATCGGCGCTGAGATCGGACACAACCATGGTGTGACCGCCGCGCATCAGGCGCCGCGTCATGTTGGCACCCATGCGCCCCAGACCTACCATTCCCAGTTGCATTCATGCTCCTTAGTAGTTGTGTTTGGTCCGGGAGGGGCCAGAGGCCCGTCACCACACGATGCTCGATTACAAAACCTGCTTTACCAACTCTGTGAGTTTGGTGAGACCTGCTTTCACATCACTGCCGAGATGCACGCGCAGCGCTCGCCGCTTGCGGTCGGCCAGAACCTGGAAGTCTCCCCGAGCCTGTGCCGCCTTTACCACTCCGAAAGTGTACTTCTGTCCAGGAACCGGCAAGTCCTGGGCATCGTCGCATGTTACTTGTAGAAACACGCCGCTGTTGGGGCCGCCTTTATAAGCTTGTCCAGTGGAGTGCAGAAAACGCGGTCCGAAGCCGAGGCACGTCGCCACGTGTTTGTGATCGCGTACGGTCATGCGCAGGGCTTGCAACAGAGATTCGTGCTCCGCATTCATCTCGACATAGCCAAGCAGGGCAAAGTAGTCGCCGGCGCCAAGACGCGCCAGATGCGCGCGCAGATAATTCTTGAGTGAACGATCAGAGCCGGTTGCTGCCGCGAGGTCGGCGGCGTTCTTGTCGTCCGTGAATAGCTTGAAGCCCGCTTCTTCAAGTATGGGTTTTTCGGGAGGAAGCGAGCCCGTGAGTTCGTACTCAGAGGTGAGTTGTTTGGTGACGATTTTGCTCGCTTCGACGTCGGGCTGATTGAAGGCATTGATCCCGAGGACGGAGCCTGCGACCGCAGTTGCAATTTCCCAGCGAAAGAATTCCTGGCCGAGGCTGTAGATGTCGGATACGGCGATGCGTACTACAGGGTGACCGGCTTTTTCCAGAGCGGCGACCTTGGCATCCTGCGCCGGGTCGGGGGCGTTCTCCAGTCGGAGGTAGGCGAAGATTCGATCATTTCCATAGACATCCGGTGCGCCCAGTTGCTCGCGGTCCACCGGGATGATGCCTTTACCGAGTTTGCCGGTGGATTCCGCGATCAACTGCTCGAGCCACGCGCCCAGGTCGCCAATTCCGGGCGAGGTGATGAGCGTAATCTTGTCGCGGCCAAGTTTTGCGGCAGTGCCAATGATCAGGCCGAGCATTAACCCCGGATTCTGTTCTAGGGGAGCGGACGCCTGGCAGGCGTCGACCATTTCTTTTGTCCGCGCAAGGAACTTGCCAGTGTCGAGGCCCATTGCCGCGGCTGGAACCATGCCAAAGTTTGAGAGCGCGGAGTAGCGTCCGCCGATGGACGGCAGGCCATAGAAAATGTGGCGGAACTGGTCACGCTCAGCGAACAGTTGCACCTTCGAGCCGGGATCGGTGACCGCGATAAAGTGGCTGCCCGCTTGGTCTTTATCTTCCTTGTTATTGTTGCCTACGGTCTGCTGCACGCGCTCGAAGAAGTATTGCTTGTAGATGTTGGGCTCGAGGGTACTGCCGGATTTGCTGGAAACGATGAACAGCGTTTTGGCGAGGTCAATCTTTTTTTCGACGCTCCGGATTTGCGCCGGGTCGGTCGAGTCGAGTATGTGCAGGCGCGGGAAGCCTGGGGTTTGCCCGAAGGTCAGGGCGAGCACTTCCGGACAAAGGCTTGATCCGCCCATGCCGAGCAGCAGAATGTCGGAGAATCGTGCTTTCTTGACCTCGTCCGCGAACTCTTTCAACTTGGCGGCGTTGGTGAGTTGTTCGTCGGTGACGTCGAGCCATCCCAGCCACTTGGCCTCATCTTCGTCGGTCCAGAGGGAGGCATCGTGCTGCCACAGACGTTTTATTTTTCCTGACGCCCGCCAGTCGTTAAGGTTTTTTTTTACCGCAGCATCCAAATCGGCGGGAAGCGACGCGCTCTGTGAATTGGTCTTGGGTGCGGGGGTAGTTGATCGCTTCGTGTTCTTCTCGACCGCTGCCAGCAATTCATCGAAGGCGTCGGCAAATAATTTCACGCCATCGGCAGTCAGCTTGTCGGTCACGTCTTTCATGACAATGCCAACGGCGGCTAGATCGGCCATCGTTTTCCGCGCACCGTCCAGGTCTTCGGTCAGACTCTTCCGCGGCTTGCCGTGATCGCGAAAGGCCTCCAGCGTCGCGGGTGGGACGGTATTGACCGTGTCCGGCCCGATCAATTCCTCGATGTAGAGAACGTCGCGATAATTCGGATTCTTCGTGCTGGTGCTGGCCCAGAGCACGCGCTGGGTTTGCGCACCCTTGGCGGCGAGCGCTTTCCAGCGCGGAGAAGAAAAGATTCGCTGATAGGCTTCGTAGGTCAGTTTGCCGTTAGCGATCGCGACTTTTCCCAGAATCGACTGCAACTTCGCCTTGCGCGCCGCGTCTGTTTCTTTCTTCATTTGGTCATTGATTAGGGAGTCGACGAGCGAGTCGATACGGCTGATGAAGAAGCTGGCCACGCTGGCAATCTTGCTGACATCGCCTCCGGTCGCAGCGAATTTCTCAACTCCGTCAATAAACGCCGCGGCGACTTCCTCATATACTCCTTGCGCGAACAGCAACGTTATATTGACGTTGATACCTTCGCTGAGCAGTTGCCGGATCGCGGGTATGCCCTCGGCTGTGCCCGGCACCTTGATCATCACGTTTTCGCGGGCCACGGTCTTCCACAGGCGCCGCGCTTCTTCGATGCTGCCGTTGGTGTCGTGCCCAAGATAGGGGGATACCTCGAGGCTGACGTAGCCATCACGTTTCTTCGTGCTCTGGTACACGGGACGGAGCAAGTCGGCGGCGTCCTGAATGTCGCGTATCGCCAGCAATTCGTAGCGGCCCTTGGCGTCGAGGTCGGCGCGGCCGGAGAGCGAGTCCAGGAAATCCTGGTATAGGGTCGAGCCGACGATGGCCTTCTCGAAAATCGCGGGATTCGAAGTCATTCCTCGCAGGCCGTCTTCCGTGATCAGGCGTTGCAGTTCGCCGCCCTTCAGTAGGTCGCGGCGGATGTAGTCGAGCCAGATGGATTGGCCGAAAGTCTGAAGCTGGATGAGGGGATTAACGGCTTTTGCGGTCTCGAGCGTTTCTACTGGATTCATAAACATCTCCTAAACTGAAGGGCATTGAATCATTGAGTCATTGAATGATTGAGTCATTGAATCATTGAATCATTGAGTCCTAAAATGTTACTGCCCCGGCTGCCCAAAACTTGAACGTCAATGCCCAGCCCCTAAGGGGGCATCTGATTTCGAGGGACTGTGGCACCGCTAAAGCGATGCCCTGATACGAAACCCGAATTCCTCCGCGTTCCTTGTCGGCGTCCAGAGAGACGGGGCAAGCCCCGTCTCTACCATACCTTTATTTGCCGAGCAGGTCATTTGCCGAGCAGTTCGCGCGCTGCTTGCAGGACGGCATCCGTCGTGAAGCCGAATTTCTTCTGCAAATCCTTGAGCGGCGCGGACGCTCCAAAAGTGTGCATGCCTATGATGCGCCCTTTCGCTCCCGCGTAGTGCGCCCAGCCAAAGGTCGAACCCATTTCGACCGCTACCCGTGCGGTGACATCGGGCGGAAGCACTTCGTCGCGGTAACTCTGGTCCTGATGTTCGAACAAGTCCCACGAAGGCATGCTCACGACGCGGGCCCGAATGCCTTCCGCTTTCAGTTTCTCGTAGGCATCAATGCAGAGGTACACCTCGCTGCCGGTGGCCATGAGGATCACCTGCGGCTTGCCACCTTCCGCGTCAGCCAAGATGTAAGCGCCGCGAGCCACGCCTGCTGCTGATGCGTACTTCGTGCGATCGAAGGTCGGCAGGACTTGCCGCGTCAGGATCAGCGCCACCGGTTCCTTCCGCAAGCTCATGATTATTTTCCACGCCTCAACGACCTCGTTGGCATCGGCGGGGCGCAGCGTCATCAGGCCGGGAACCGCTCGCAGCGTGATCAGTTGCTCAATCGGTTGGTGGGTTGGTCCGTCTTCGCCCACGCCGATGGAATCGTGGGTGAAGATCCAGATCGAGGGAATTTCCATGACGGACGAGAGGCGGATCGGCATCTTCATGTAGTCGCTGAAGATCAGGAACGTCGAGCCGTAGGCGCGGACTTTCGAGAGCACCATGCCGTTTACGATTGCACCCATCGCGTGCTCGCGAATGCCGAAGTGGAAGTTGCGCGCGTTGTAATTGCCCGCTTCGAAATCGCCCGCGCCGTCGAAAGTGAGACGCGTCTTCGTCGAGGGATACAAGTCGGCCGAGCCGCCCATGAGCCAGGGATCGTTCTTGGCGATAGCGTTGAGGACTTTGGAGGACGAATCGCGGGTCGCGATTCCCTTGGCGTCGGCCGCAAATGTGGGGAGTTCCTTGTCCCATCCGTCGGAAGGTTCGTGTCGCTGCATGCGTCCATATTGAGCCGCTAAATCGGGATACTGTGTGCTGTACTTGCTGAACAGCGCGTTCCACTGGCCGCTCAATTGCCGTCCGCGCTTGCCCATGACGTCGCGGAAGTTTTCGCGCACTCCGTCGGGTACGAGGAACTTCGCGTCTTCCGGCCAGCCGTATACGCGCTTTGTCAGTTTGACTTCTTCTTCGCCGAGCGCTTCGCCGTGAGCTTCTTTTGTGTCTTGCCGGTGGGGCGCGCCAAAACCGATGTGGCTATCTACGATGATCAGTTTGGGACGATCCTTAACGCCGAGGGCATGGTTGTAGGCGTCGGCCAGCGCAACCAGATCGTTGGCATCGTGGACGTGCTGGACATCCCAACCATAGGCTGCGAACCGGGCGGCCACATTTTCGTCGTAAGCGAGATCGGTATTGCCTTCGATGGTGATGTGGTTGTTGTCGTATATCCAGCACAGGTTCGAAAGTTTCAAGTGCCCCGCGACCGATGCGGCTTCCGAGGAAATTCCTTCCATCATGTCGCCGTCGCCGCAAATCGCCCAGATGTTGTAGTTGAACAGATCGAATCCGGGGCGATTGAAATACACTGCCAGCCAGCGTTCGGCGATGGCCATGCCCACGCTGTTCGCGACGCCCTGGCCGAGCGGACCGGTGGTGGTCTCGACACCAGAGGTCAAGCCGTATTCTGGATGCCCCGGCGTCTTGCTGCCGATTTGCCGGAAATTCTTGATCTCGTCGAGCGATAGGGCAGGGGTCGAAAGAACTTCGCCCTCCGGACTTACTTCACGCACGCCCGCCAGATGCAGAAGGGAATACAGCAGCATGGAGGCGTGACCATTGGAGAGCACGAAGCGGTCGCGGTTCGGCCAGACCGGATTTTCCGGGTCATAGCGCAGAAACTGCTGCCAGAGACAGTAGGCGACGGGAGCGAGAGCCATCGGCGTCCCGGGATGGCCCGAGTTCGCCTTCTGCACCGCATCCATCGAAAGAGTGCGAATCGTGTTGATACACAACTGATCGAGCTGTGTACCGGTGGCGACAGACTGGTCACTGACAGCCATCAATTCTCTCCTCGCAAATCAGCTGGCGCTGCCGTACACACAAATTAGATGAAATCAGCGCCAAATGGATACAACTGGGCAACTGCCTCAAGTTTACATCGGGATTGAGAATCAAAACGATGCGCGAGAGGACTAAGTTCGAATTTTACACCGAGGAAGAATTTGGGTAGGGTATCTGGCGTCTCGGCATTGCCTCGCCGCCGGAGACGGGGCAAGCCCCGTCTCTTCCGAAGATTAATTAAGAATGACCCGAAGTTCAGGAAAGAATAATGCGGTCTTGGGTGATCCTATGTTGCAGTGTGGACGCCAATTCGTCCACGTCTGTGGCTGAAAGGTTCATCACGTCCGGCTCAAAGATGGGGAGGCGGTTCGTCCCGACTGCGTCCCGCCGCACCTGGATCAGCAACGCCTGCAGCGCCTGGGCATCGTATTTTTGCGGGGTCATGCGGATCAATTCCTGAAGCGCGGCTCCAATAGACAGGCCTTCGCGATAGGGACGTTGGCTGGTCATGGCATCGAAGGTATCGGCCAGGGCCACGATGCGCACCGCTTGCGGCATTTCGTCGCCATGCAAGCCGTCCGGGTAGCCAGATCCGTCTCCGCGTTCATGATGCCAGCGCACGATTTCCGGAATCTGCGGCCAGGGAAACTGAACGTGGCTGACGATCTGATGCCCAACGATGGTGTGGTCCCGCATCTCGCGGTATTCTTCCGCGTCCAGCTTTGAAGCTTTTCCGAACAGCCGCTTATCGACGGCAACCTTGCCGATATCGTGCAGATAGCCTGCCGAGCGGAGCGACGCAACATCGCTGGGGTCCATTCCCAGGGCTTCGCCGATCGCCTGGGAGTAGCGGCCCACCCGCAGCGAGTGTCCATGAATGTTGACGTGCTTGACGTCGATGGCGGTGGCGAAAGCTTCGAGCGCGTTGTCGTAAAACCCGTGCAGCGAGGCCAGCAGCCGCAGGTTTTCGGAAACCCGTTGTGCTAGGGTCTGGCCGAGAGTGTGATTCTGGATAGCCAGCGCGACGTAGTGGCTCAACATTTCGAAAGCGTCGAGCGCGTCTTCTTCGTATGCCCCTTCGCCCTGCCGGCGTCCCAGTGCGATCACTCCGGCGAGCTTTCCTCGAACTTTCAGTGGGCAAATGCACTTGAATAGTTCCGGCGCGACATTGCCGTTCGAACTCAGAAAGCCGTCGTAGGTGGAACTGGTGAGCAGTACCGGGCCGACAGCCGCAGTCAGGGTGTGCACGTGGCGGGGAAGCAGGGGAATCAGCGATGGTTCGGGCAGCAACGCGAATCCCTGGGCATCGACGGAGGTCAGCAAGGAAGGCCGTTCGCCGAACGAAAACAGGACGGCTTCGCGCGCTCCCGCCGCTTCCATCACGGCGGTGAGCATGGTGCGAGCGGTTTGGCGGAAGTCGCGGTCCGCCGTAAGTTCGGGCCCCAAATCCGCCAGCGCTTCGACTGTTCGTAAAAGCTTCTTGAGATTGGTTCCCTGCAATCCTCTTGCGGAGGTACATGCGAGAAACCAGAGCCCCATCAGGGTAGCATCGGCCCGCGACTGGATTGTTGGTTAGTTTGGTGCGACGGAGCATCGGCTGATCGGGCCATCGGGTCATCTTCTCCTGTCCGAATCCTGTCCGAACTTCCGATCAACCGATCGCCCGATCAAAGATGCGCGAAGTACACAGAAGGACACACACCACGTCTTTTTCTTTGACAGGCGGGCGGAGATGACTCATAATTCGTCCAAATCGCCCGCGCCGCTTGCGTTTTGCCGGATTCGTCCGGCAACTTACCGATAGAGTACTGACAAAGAGAGAGCCGTGGTCGTGCCTCAATCCAAGCCGTTTCGCTCCGGGAAAATGATCAATGCTAATGCTGCTGCTAATGCTATTGATCGCGATTTTCTGCCGGAGACTTCTTCCAGTTCCAGCCGGCTCGGCAACACATCTGGCAACATATCCGGCAACTTGGACGAGACCACAGCCCTGTCGTCCCTGAAGGGGCTGATCGCAGCGGGTGACCACCGCCTGGATCCGATGCTCGCGACCATCACAGATGCCGCCCGCCAACTGACGGGCGCCTCCGGAGCCGCGCTGGCAATGTGGAAGGATGGCGCGATGATCTGCCGCGCGCGCAGCGGCGACACGGCTCCGGCTCTCGGTGCGCGGTTAAGTGCCGAGACTGGAATCTCGGGGGAGTGCTTGCGCACCGGGAAAATTCAGCATTGCACAGATACCGAGAATGATCCGCTGGTTGACGTGGAAGTCTGCCGCAGCCTTGGGTTGCGCTCGATTGCTGTTTTGCCGATTCAGGGCTGGCGCGGGGTCAACGGAATTCTCGAAGTATTTTCCACCAAGCCGGCAGCCTTCACTGAACAGAGCATTACTTTTCTTCAGCAACTTGCGGCACTCGCGGAACGGGCACGCGCAGCGCAACCGCATGATGCATCGTCCGCCGCGCGGAAGCTTCCGTCTGCGATTGAGAGGCCGCAACCCTCCGGCCTGTTCCCGGCGTCGGATCGTGTCGGGGACGTGGTTCTTGCTTTCATGGGAGATCGATCGCGACCACTTGTTCTGGGCGCCATCGGCCTGGTGGCGATCTCGCTGCTGGCACTGGTGATCTGGCTGGGGCGGCGAGGTCCGGATGAGGTGGACGGCAAGACTCAAGGGACGACGCTGTCTTCCAGCGGCGCCACAACCGTCAACGCAACCGTGAATGCCGCTTATGCTCCCCACAAATATCCTCCCGACAATGACCCGGTCTGGAAAGCGAATCCTGGTGGCGAGTCCCTGTTTCCATACGGTGGAAAGCCTTTAGCCGGAACTCCCGTGCATTTCGCCTCCAAAGTGGTGGTGGTGTCGGGAAAGAAAACTCAGGTGGATCGATCACATGCAGATCGATCTCATGGGGATCGATCGCTCCTGCTCGCCGACGTTGCTGGTAACGTTGCCGTCCCGCACGACGTCCCCAACTCGCAGATTGGATCGCAGGCTGGATCGCCGAACGACTCGCATTCCGACCCGCGCTCGGATGAGACAGCCTCGACCGAGCCGCCCTCGATCTCCGCCGGCTCGACGAACCAGACCGCTCTCAATAATAATAATGGAGTCTTCTCCGCGAAAGATTCCTTGCCCGGGCACTCCGAGCCAGTGTCGCAAGGGGTGACGGGCGGCGAACTGTTGCACCGCGTTGCACCGATTTATCCTGCCCAGGCTCGTCTGCTGCGCATGGAGGGAACAGTCATCCTGGCCGCGGTGGTCATGGAGGATGGAACGGTGGGCGATGTCAACGTTGTCGAAGGCTCGGCTATGCTTGCCCAATCCGCCGTGGACGCGGTGAAGCACTGGCGCTACAAGCCCTTTGAACTCGATGGAAAACCCGTGAAGAAAGAGATCAAGATTAACATCGATCTCAAGTACCCCTCCGACGCTCCTTCACGCTGACTACAGCGAATTCAGAGTTACCGTCAACTCATGCACTTGCCGAGCTGCGCTCGGCTCGGCCCCTTCGACTTCGCTCAGGGCAGGCTCGCGAGGCGCCCGTCCCTACACGAACTGTTCTAAACGCCGACTGGGAATGGCTTGGTGTGGGTTTCCGAACCTACCGAAAGTCCGGCGAACCGCCCCTGCAGCAGTGACATCAGCCCCGTGACCCAATAACCGATCACGAATAACAGCAGGAAGGGAACGGTGAAGTAGTTCTCATTGTCGATGGCGTAGAAGACTGCCAGCGCGAAATAGGTTCCAATCAGGAGTTCGAGCCACGGAACCCATCCCAAACGCTTGCGGTATTTTTTCGCGCCGACTCTATCCTTCTTCGATTCGACGCGGTACTTGGGAGTGCGGGCGAAGGCGGTCTGCTTGCCGGTCAGCGCTTCGAGCACGGCACGCGTATTGGTGACCGTCAGCCCGATTCCCAGAGCCATTAATAATGGCAGGTAGAGCAGCGATCGCAGCCAGCGTTTCGGAAACAGTTCCTTTTGCGAAACCAGATAGAAGCTGGAAATGGAGAACGTGGAAGCCATGAACAGGGGCAAGTCGATATAGAGCATCTGGAACCATCCCTGGTAGAAGCGAATAATCATGGCGGGCATCAGCAAAACTGAAAGCACGATCATCAGCGGATAGCTGAGGTTCGCTGTCAGATGATAAAAGGCTTCGATTTTCACGGATCGAGATGCGTCGCTCGCTAACACTCGGGGGAGTATTTTCTTCGAAACCTGGATCAACCCCTTGGCCCAACGTGCCTGCTGCGTCTTGAATGCGGTCATCT
>Ga0210406_10008105_pt1 | contig 10555 bp, 13 predicted proteins | sample IncBWC30MmetaG_FD_155454 | JGI IMG/M metagenome (GOLD analysis project Ga0210406, IMG submission 155454) | Forest soil microbial communities from Barre Woods Harvard Forest LTER site, Petersham, Massachusetts, United States - Inc-BW-C-30-M | ecosystem: Environmental > Terrestrial > Soil >... | reverse complement strand
GTGGGAGGGGGATGGATAGTCTTGAGTCCTAACCCGCAAGGGGGGAGTGGCCCAATTACTCGGTGCGTCCCTTACAGGAGTCCTCCGATGTCATCCCTCAAAGGCAAGACGCTGTTTATCTCCGGCGCAAGCCGCGGCATTGGGCTTGCGATCGCGCTGCGCGCCGCACACGACGGCGCCAATGTCGCGATCGCCGCGAAGACCGCGGAGGCGCATCCGAAGCTGAAGGGCACCATCTTTACCGCCGCCGACGAGGTGCGCGCGGCCGGCGGCAAGGCGCTGCCGGTCATCTGCGACATTCGCGATGAGGCCCAGGTGATCGCAGCTGTTGATAAGACCGTCGCCGAATTCGGTGGCATCGATATCTGCGTCAACAACGCCAGCGCCATTAGCTTGACCAACTCCCAAGCAACCGACATGAAGCGGTTCGACCTGATGATGGGCATCAACACCCGCGGCACTTTTATAGTGTCGAAATATTGTATCCCGCACCTGACGAAAGCCGAAAACCCGCACATCCTGATGCTGTCGCCGCCGCTCGACATGAAGGCGAAATGGTTTAAGCACTCCACCGCCTATACCATGGCGAAGTTTGGCATGAGCATGTGCGTGCTGGGACTATCGGCCGAGCTGAATAGTGCGGGCGTCGCGGTCAACGCGCTGTGGCCGCGCACTACGATCGCTACCGCCGCGGTCGGCAATCTCCTGGGGGGCGATGCCATGATGCGCGCGAGCCGCACGCCCGAGATCATGGGAGATGCGGCTTATGTCATCCTCACGAAGCCGTCGCGCGAGTTCACCGGGCAGTTCTGTATCGATGACAAGCTGCTCTATGCCAGCGGAGTGCGTGATTTCGACCGCTATCGCGTCGATGCCTCGGTCCCGTTAGCGTCGGACTTCTTCGTGCCCGACGATGACGTGCCGCCGCCCGGCGTCACGGTAATGCCCCTGCGCTAGGCCCGCGCGTTTGCTCGCGCGATCACATCTCTGGCGATCTACAGACCTATGGCGCGTAAGCCCTCAGCGCAAAAGCTGTAAAGGCCGTTGGGTGTCTCACAGCCCCATCATCCGGAAGATCATGCCGCCGACACTGTAGCCATGACGGTGGCGGCCGTGATGCCGCCGCGGGGATTCGTCTCTGTCGGCGGCTAACGCAGTTGTGGCGGCGTTCCGCTCGGGGCCGATGGCATCGAATGCCGCCTTCTGCTCGTCGGACAGCGAGTTGTAGAAGTTATCGAGCGCCGGGCGCACCGTCCCGATGGCCTGGAGCATGGATGCGGGTGAAGCAAGCCGGCTGAGGCAAATGCAAGGATGGCTATCGTCGCGTTCGTCGTGAATTGGCGCGGCAGTACGACGTCGGGTTCATCGATCCCAACATCGATGTCTGCTCGCGGCCGTCGCCGCGCAAACGCACAAAACTCCCCAAGTTGGAATTGTCATCACAGCCGATCAACGTGAACGTGGGCAATCAATCAGGAGCAATCTTCACAATCTGAAATGCTGGCCCTTCTTCGACGATTTGCTTTCGATCCGCAGACAGCTCGACGAACCTCGCGGGCAGGTTGTCAATCGGCACCCATTTTGCGGCCGGCACGAGGCTGCCGCCATACTCATAGTCATCCTTCTTGTATTCGAATACGACGGACCACTCTCCCTTGGCGTAACGGAGTTGCGGATTTTGGCCGCCATGCAGCGCTAGGATCGCTGCCGCGTTTTCGCCCGGCTCGACGCGAAGGTCACGCGACGTCAAGACAACTGAGTAGGTCTTTTCCGTCAGATACGTATAGGTTCGTGTTGAGCCGTTGATGAATATGGCCCACGCACCCGGCGGCGGCGTGGGCGCCGGCTGCTCTCGCGTTGTGAACTGCAACACCTCGGTATTGGCGAGCGTAATGAGGTCTCCGTCGGAGAGTTTCACGTCTTCGCCATACGGCAGTTGACGCGCGTTGACCGTGGTTCCATTACGGCTGCGCTCATCATCGGCCTGAATCCCCGCGCTCGTGCGGCTCACGACCAGGTGACGGCGAGACACAAGCTGTTTAGCGAAGCTGATGTCGTTGGCGGCGCCTTCGGGCGAATCGCGCCCGACGTGAACGCGATCGCCGCGCAGCGGGAACCACGTCGCGCGCCTAATGTCGCTTAGGAACCCCCACGGAAGCGTACGGCGGATGGCCTCGTCGATGCGCTCGACGCCAATTGTGTCGCCTGCGACTCGATATCTTTCTAAGGCGTTGCGATATTCATCGACCGCGGCGTCGAATTGTTTGTGCTTCTCCGCCTTTGTGGCCTTCCACTCCCATATGCGAGCGACCGAAACCGAGTCGCCCGCCAACCTGTAGTTATCGTAGGCTTGCTGATACAGCGATTCGGTATCAGTCGCCCCTGATTGCTCATGAAGCGAGGCCTCCGACTCAAGGGCGATCGCCTTGTCCGCCGGAGTTCCGTGCTCGTTCGCCGCCTTGAGCGCTTCATCGACATCGTTTTGAGCGGAACTCAGTCTATCGGAAAGCGCGTAGAGTCTTCCGCGTTCGACCTTCGCGTGGATGATCCCGCTCCAATTCCCCCACTTCTCGTACATCGAGAGTGAGTTCGACAAATCGGCAATGGCGGCTTCGTACGCCTTGCCTGACGAGGCCTCAATCAGCGCTTTCGCTCGCTGCTTGTCGGCGGTCTGAAGCTCCCTATATTCCTGAGAAACCAAGCTAGCTTTTCTCCACGCGAAGATAGAGACGCCAGCGACCATCATAGCCAACATCACCACTAAGGAAGAGACCAATAAAACGAGTCTTTGTCGGGCAACCCTCCTGTATTGATCTCGCTCTGCCGCAAGGGTTCTTTCCCTCTGGTCCCTTTCCGCCGCGAGCCGCCGGCTTTCTTGTTCGAGCCGCGCGTTCGCTATGAATTCCCGTCGCCAGCGCAACACGGGCTCGGCAAGGACGTCATGGAAGAGTTCGAAGGCGTCGGCGCCCTTGACCTTGACCGGCTTCAGCAAACGGGTCTTGCTTAGAGTCAGTTTGCGCAGCACCGCCTCGACCTCGTCGGTCGTGGCTTCCGGAATGGTGCCGTCTCCGGCCTCCTTTCGGTCTTCGTTGACCTTGGTGGCGAGGTCGGCGGCCGGATAGGCGATCTTGGCACCGCTGGGAGTGACCAGATACCGGAAGACGTCGACGCAAAGAGCCTGCTCGGTCTCCGGCAGCGCTCGGAGAACATCATCGACGTGCTTGCGCATGATCTGCTGCACGCCGCCGAGCTTCTGCGTCAGCGTCTCGAGGCGGAGCTTCGTCGCGCTGCGGCCGCCTTCGCCGTCCCACAGCTTGGTCATTGTCAGTTGCAGATAGGGCAGCTCGATCTGCGCCGAACCCTTGCCGGTTTCCTCAGCGCCTGGTCGGCCCCTGCTCTCCCCCAGTTCCCGGATCACCTTTTCGACCAGGGAGTCTTCGATCTCCACCGGCGCGGCGTTCGCGCGGTAACGCTCGTTGTATGTCCGGATCGGGCCGCGAATGGCGCGCTCGACATCGGCTTCGTTGAGATAACCCAGCCGAACTGTCGTATCGAGAATGCCGGGAATCACTGCACGCAGTCTGTCGAGCAGGTGCAAAGAATCGTCTCGCAGTCCAAAAAGGAGACGCAGATCGAAGTCACGCCGTGCGAGGAGTTCGCTTATGCCGCGCTCTGCAGGCGAGCGCATTCGGTCGCTCTGATACAGGAAGTATTCCTCGAACTGGTCGAGGACCAGGAGGAGCGACCGCTTCGTCGCCCACTGCGCCGCCAACGCGAGTTGAGCGAAGCCGCCGCTCAGGTCGCTGCTTTTCGCCAAATCCGGGGTAAGCGCGCCCCGAAGCGCGTCGATGGCGCGCTGCTCGATCGTACTGGGATCCTGCCAGTCGCGCAGCGTTATGATGGTCCAAAGGGAGCGCTCGTTCAATTCCCTCGGCAGGCCGACGTTGAGGACCGAGCTTTTTCCGACGCCGCTCGGCCCGTAGAGAACGGTCACGCGCCGGGACATAACATGGTCGGCGAGGACCCTGCTGTCCTGCTCGCGCCCGAAGAAGAACTCCTCGTACGTCTTCTCAAACGGATCGAGGCCGACATAGGGGCAGTCCTGCGGGTCAGCGCGGTCGGTCAAGTTCCGCCGCCAGTCTTTCAGCGAAGGTCAGCAAATCCATCTGATAGATGTTCAGATTTTGACTTTGCCATACCTTCTGTTCCGCCTCGCTGAGGCCTCGGACGATCGCCCAGAAACGGACCTTCTCGCCTCTACTGTCGCCTGCTCCTGACGGCATCGACTCCAAGAGTTTGCGAAGGATGACGCGAACGTTCCAGTCTCCGAGGCTGTAGCCCAAGAACAGGAAATTCTTTCTTCGCATCAACTCTTCGATATACGGTGGAACGTAGTGACCCTGGTCGCGGCCGAGATAGTCGACATAGTCCTCCTCTGTGATGAGATAGCTGTCGTTGATCCGGTCCCACCGGTCGACGCTGCCATGCATCTTGAACAGGATCGGCGCGGTCGGCTTTCCGGTTTCCGGAGTGGTCAGGCGATTCCTGAGGTCGCCCCCCGTCCGGTCAATCAGCTCCGGCGCGCCGTTCTTGGTCTTGATGATGAGTCCCTTGTTGAGCCGGTCTACAAGAATGTGCGGGTCGCGGGGTTCAAGCGCGCGCTCCAGAAGGTCATCGTAGTTCGTCGTGACATAGAGGGGAATGGTTTCGATGGCTGCGAGCCGCTTGTGGAGGAAGCCAGGCTCCGCCGTGACGTCGAAGGCCCTGTGAAGCTTGCTTTCGAGCATCTCCCGCGAGGCCTGAACCTGCACAAAATACGACGCAGCAAGCGCGAGAGCGGGCGGCCCGCCGAAGTGCTTGTTCAGGATGGGTTTGATCGCCGCCTGTATTGCCGCGCCCATCTGATCCCTGGTTGCGCCCTGCAACGCCTTCAGCGCAGCGTCCGCCGCGGCGTCGACGAGCTCCGATTCTGCAGCCTTGTACGCCGCGTCGGCCGCGTCATAGTTCGCGGCGCGAGCAATCACCGAGGCCAACTCGGCCCCAAATGGAAAGAACGGTTTCCCAGGCTCCCATTGCGCCGCGCCCGGCGGTCGATAGACGGCCGACGCCGCCGAGCCGAAGAACGGCACCACCTTGCCGCTCAGCAACGCGTCCACAATGACTTCGTAGGGCGGCTCGCCGAGGGTGCTTGCCATGGCTCACTTGCGTCGCGTCGGCTCCAGCGCGTCGCCGAACCCAGAGACGCCCGGCGTCGCTGCATCAATATCAATATGTAACTCAAATCTTTATCGGCCGCAACCGAAGCGAGTGTCGCAGCGGTGCGGCCACTGGACGATTGGTCGTTTTGGCGCATCCGATAAACACCACTCCCTACCGGTGGCGGGCCGGAGGTTTAAGGACTCGATCGTCTTCAGGCCCCAGGCTTGGCCTTTCTTCAGCTTTTCCTCCGTCCAGACGGTCGACTTCCAGTACATCTCAAACCTCCGTATAACTCTCCCGATCCCTTTCGGTATCGGACGCGTACCTACGTAGAATTGAGTCATCAATCTCAATCGTTCTAGTCTCGCTGCCAATCTGGAAGAGCCGATTGCAGGTGGCAACGAGCATTGCCGAGCGGCAGGTGGTGTACCATGACACGTGAAGAATTGGCTTCTTACAGTTTCCTCGGTGTAACCGTTGCCGGTCTTTTCCTCCTTTGCTCTGGCTTGCTCGCTATCGCATTTGCCTAATCTGTCCGTGCGCCTCTCGCCAATTGGGAGGGATTACACGTCAGATCGAGCTCGGTCTGGCTGCTCATATACGCGAACAGGCCAGAATTGAAACGCCGGCTATTGGACCTTCTCGATAGTAAACTAGGGTGCGTCAAAATGATTGAAGCAGTCACGGCAATTCTAGGCCTGTTTAGCGCTGGCATCTTTGTAGCTCACACGGTTGACGCTTATCGCGCGCCATAGGCGGCCAGTTCCCTGATGCCGGCAATTTCGCACATCGAGATCAGAATTGCCTCGCGTGCTACCGTCGAGATCGGCACGACGACCGCGAAACCGGTTCGCTGCCGATTCCGAACTGAGCACCCACAATTTAGTCGTCCTAGCGCAGCGCGACCGGGAAGGTTTGCCGTTCCACTGTCTCATGTACCGAATCAATTCGGTGAGATGAATTGAGAGAGCCAAGACGCCAAGCTGAGCGACGCTTGAGCATCTGAACAAATCGTGAGGCTTGCCGGACCTTGTGATCGAGCTTCCCGTTATCATTATTATCGTGAGGGGGTCCCAAATCGGGAGGCCCATCATGCGAAGGTTGATCACGACGATAGCGTTGCTGGCCCTGGTCGGCACTTCGGTGGCGATTGCGCAGACGGCTGGTTCGCCAAATCCAGCCGCACCTCCATCGACGAACCCGGACAACCAATTGGTGCTGAATAGCGCACCGGTCGGGCACCGCCAGCCGCGCGCCGATCAAGTGCCCTCGGAGAAAAACCTGGCGGATCCGAACGATCCAGTCAATCGCGAGAACGCGGCGCTCGACCGCATGATCAAGGGCGTTTGCCGCGGTTGCTGAATACTGGCCCCTCACCTCTCCCTCCAGAGGTCAAACGATGTTAGTGCAGACAAGTCAGGGCCAATCGGGTTCCGCGCATGTCGTCGTTCTAGGCAACGAAAAGGGCGGTTCGGGAAAATCCACCGTTGCCCTGCATATCGCTGTTGCCTTGATGAAAGCAGGCCAGCGCGTCGCCACCATCGACCTCGATTGCCGCCAGCAAAGCTTCACCCGCTACATCAACAACCGAAGCGCCTGGGCGCGCCGCACCGGCCTCGACCTCGAACTCCCGGTTCACCGCTGCATCAAGCGTGGCGAGACCATGCAGATTTTGGATAGCGAATCGTCGGAATTGGTGCAGTTCGTGGACGCCGTCAACACAGTCGAGCGAGCATTCGATTTCATCGTCATCGATACCCCGGGGTCCGACACCTACCTGATGCGTCTGGCACATGCGATGGCCGATACACTGGTGACGCCGATCAACGACAGCTTCCTCGATTTTGACGTCCTGGGGACGGTCGACCCCGCGACCTATTCGGTGACCGGCGAGGGCCACTATGCCGAAATGGTGCGGGACGCGCGGCGCAAACGCCGCCAGCTTGACGGTGCCTCTACCGACTGGATCGTGGTGCGCAACCGGCTGTCGATGCTTGAATCACCCAACAAGCAGCTCGTTGTCGACGGTCTCAATGAATTGTCGCTCCGGCTCGGCTTCCGCTCGATCGATGGCTTTACCGAGCGCGAGGTCTATCGCGAATTTTATCCACGCGGCCTGACTGCGCTTGACGAGGCACTCGGCACTCGCCCGAGCATGGGGCATGGGATGGCGCGGGAAGAGGTCACGAGCCTGCTGCGCCAATTGAAACTGCCGATCGATGAGCGCGGCCGCCGCCGCGCAGCCAACCGAGCCGAATGGTTCAATCAGGTCAACAAGCCGCTCGAGGTCCATGACATCTTCGGCGCGCCGCAAATCGGATTTCAGACAGGCGATCGGCTTGGGCCGCGAGACAAATGGCCTCAAGCCAAGACCTGATTTTGTCCTAACCGGATGTCCCAGCTGTCCCACGGCTTTAGTTAAAGCCTTCAGTCTCGATCACGTCTGGATCACGACCAGCGGGTTCTTTGCGATGTGGCCGTTCATGGCAGCGCTCATGACATTCGGGGCAGACCGCATCATGTTCTCGGTCGATTATCCGTTCTCGTCCAATGCGCGGGCGCGGGCGTTCCTAGATGCACTGCCCGTGTCGCCGGCCGACCGAGCGAAAATCGCGTACGGGAACGCTGACCGGCTAATGCGGCCGCCGGCTTCACCCCGAGCAACGGCAGATGCGCGCATCGCCCTGGACCATAAGCAAAGACATTGTTCGACAGGAGGCTAGCCTGACCGTCGAGCGACAGCCGTTGGGGGCTTTCTACCGGGCGTGGGCTTTTGTGCGGGAAGCCATGCATCGAGGCTCATGCGGCATCAAGGTCGCCACTTTGCAGCGATCCCTTCAACTCGGCTTCCAAGTCCAGAACGATATCGTGGAGCAAACGGGCCGCGATTGGGTCTGTAGTTTCTTGTTCTAGAATGCGGTAGCGCTCCACCCGATCGCGCCGCTCCTTCCAGTCGTAGTCCTCAGGCATTGTCCGATCCTCCCTACTACCCGACTCGGGGAAGACGACTTTTATTTCTTTGAGACCTGAAATTTGGGCCGACTTGAACGAAAGTGAGGCGCAACCGCGTCGCTGATGGCACAATACGGCGACGTTTAGTTGTCCTGCTCCGCGATGGAGGCAGCGACTCCCAGTTGCGCCCGCTCCGGCTTGTGACTTGAGGTCGTAGCCGGAAGCCTGATCCTAATCGGCACTAGAGTGCATCAGTCGGACCCCGCAAATACCGATCACGCGCGGCTGTGCCTACCGTAAATCACATCCGGCCATATTGATGGTGCAGTCCGCCCAGGATCGGACGACAGATAATGCGTCCCGCGTTTTCGGCGGCGCGCGATATCGGCGCGTCCTTGTTCAATGACAGGTGAGTGCGCGTGCCGTTATAATAGCCCATGTACGACAGCAGCACGTGGCGCAGATGGCGTTCGCCAAATATCACGATATGATCAGTGCATTTCCTACGGATCGAGCCGATCAGCCGTTCCGCGTGGGCGTTCTGCCAGGGTGAGCGGAAAGATGTCGGACGATCGCGAATGCCGATCGACCGAACCCGGCGGACAAAGATCTCACCATAGGCTCGATCGCGGTCCCTGATTAAGTAACGAGGGATTTGCTGCCAGCCACAGGCTTCAGTGAGCTGATTGGCCCTCCATTCGGCCGTCGGGTGCGCGGTCACCCCAAGCCACAGGATCTGCCGCCGGCCATGGCCCATGATCAGCAGCCCATAGAGCAGCCGGAACGAGATCGTCGGCACGACGAAGAGGTCCATTGCAGCAATGCCCTCAGCATAGTTGCGAAGGAACGTCTTCCATCCCTGCGAGGGAGGGCCCCTCCTCCGCGCCATGTACTTGGCGACGCTGGTCTGGCCGATCTCGATGCCGAGCTTGAGAAGCTCTCCATGGATTCTCGGCGCTCCCCACAGCGGGTTGGCGATGCTCATCTCGCGGATCAGCCGGCGAATTTCCAACGGTACAGCTGGTCGGCCGCAGCGGTGCCGCGATTTCCAGCGCCAATACAATCTGAAACCGGCGCGGTGCCAACGGATCACGGTATCCGGCTTCACAATCGTCAGCGCCTTGATAGTATTCGGCACCAAACGAAACAGCCCAACAAAGATCAGGCGATCCATGGCACTGAAGGCCAGTCTCTTCGGCGCATGCCGTCGCTGGATATTAAGTTGATGACGAAGGATTAGGATCTCAGCTTCCAACGAGACCCGCGACCGGAACAATGAGACCAGCACCGACCAGACCAAGCTGAAAGCTTCTCTCATGAGGCAGAAGCATTGCGCGATTCGGCCTCACGTGCCAGCCGGATTAGGTTTCCGACAGGGACAGCCTTACATCCGTGGGCGTTTTTCTTCTTTCGATAACTCGGCCAGAAATTCCGCCAGCACTCGCTTCCCCGCAAATTTCGCCGCCGTGTCGGACTGGTATCCGTCTCTGGTCATCTTAATACCCAATGGTTTGCTCTTGCGACGTATCTCCCAGCTCCAGCGATCGGGGTGCCCGACCCGTACAGAAGTAATAACGTAATAATCATTAATGGGGTCCGTGGCCATGGCGCAGACTAAACCAGATACGCGACTGTAGTTTAAGCCAAACAGGCCACTCCCAAAATCAAACTAGGCAGCGCGTCTTTCGTTTTCCTCTTCCTCGATATGCGCTAACCGACGAAGTTGCTCTGCCAGAATTATCCAACTGCGAGAAATACCCATAAGCGCCTTGGCGCGGCGGATTGATATGCCTTGTTCCGTTGCCAACGCGAGATATTCTTCAGCATAGAAATCAAGTTGTTCGGCTGTTTGCATGATCGTCCTCCCACCTGAACCGCCGAGGAAGGGCAGCTAATGTAGTACCTCGCGGTGGAAGGCGTCGGTCCGGAAGCGGACACATCGGCGAAAATCAGGCCTGACCATTGTAGGCTTGGGCATGGAGCATGATGGGCCGACGATGTTCGCCCCGATCGGCATGATGCGGGCCTTGCACGCCGGCCAGCCGGACCCGCACCTCATGCCGCGCGGCAAGCGCGCCAAAGCCTACAAAGTCATTCGATGAAGTTCTATTGGGAAAAACGCAAGCTCAAGAGGGACCAATGAAAAGCCTCCATAAAAGCAGTGTAAAACTGCGGTCCGTCGAGGCGGCACGTTTGGCTGCGCAGCAACAAAACTTTTTGTTTCTGTCCTCGGAACCGCGCAATTCGATTTACGTCCCGGCATGATGTGCTTTAATAGCGTTGAGTGGCTGGAAACCCTCGGAGGTCTGGCAATGGCAACTCAGATCGTGATGAACCACACTGGTGATAGCCGGCACTACTTCGACGCCAGGGACGCGCAAGCACTTGCTAAGGCGGAGGAACG
>Ga0210406_10008104_pt1 | contig 10556 bp, 9 predicted proteins | sample IncBWC30MmetaG_FD_155454 | JGI IMG/M metagenome (GOLD analysis project Ga0210406, IMG submission 155454) | Forest soil microbial communities from Barre Woods Harvard Forest LTER site, Petersham, Massachusetts, United States - Inc-BW-C-30-M | ecosystem: Environmental > Terrestrial > Soil >... | reverse complement strand
CGGTCGACATCAAAGATCTGGAAGGAGTTTGTGATTGTGCCCGCCATCGCGAACACTCCCGCCTTCGCTATTGGCGTCTCGCGAGGGATCGGTCGCGCTCGCCGCAGCGGGAGCGCACGTCATAGTCCACTATCGTCGCGTGCGGATGGCGCCGAGTTGATCACGGAATCGGGGAAATTAGGAGTGCTCTGAGAGATCAATGTAGCCTCGACGCACCGCAATCATCGCCGCGCCCGTTCGATCATTGGCGTCGAGCTTGGAAAGTATGCTCTTGATGTGGTTCTTGACGGTGTGCTCGACGATATGGAGACTGGAAGCAATGACCTTGTTGGATTGACCCTTAACGATTCCTCGCAGCACATCAAGTTCCCTAGCGGTCAGCGCATCATCGGCGGCATGCTCCGCGAGTTGCTGCGCGATTTCTGCTGGAATACGGCGCTGGCCCGCATGCACCATTCGTATAGTGTCGATCAGCTCAGTGCGTAGAAGGTTTTTCAATAGATACCCAACCGCTCCAGCTTTGAACGCGCGTAAGGCTTGGATGTCACCGGCGGCGGTCGTTAACACGACGATGCGAGCGCGTGGAAATTCGGTGCGGATTGCTGTAATCGCATCGATGCCGTTCACTTTCGGCATTCTGATGTCCATAAGCGTCACGTCCGGCCTGTGAGCGCGGAACTTGGCAATCGCGTCATCGCCGTCGCAGGCTTGCGCAACGACGCGCATATCGGGCTGCGCATTAATCTCTCCCGCAATCCCCGCCATCATCAGGGGGTGATCATCTACGGTGAGCACTCGAATCGTCTGTATTTCGCTCATAGGACTTCATGCTCCTTCGGAAATAGCATATCCAACAAACGAGATCGAAGCCTCGCCTTAGTGGTCGCGTAAGCAACCGGGGCGGGTATCCGCACCTCGATTTCGGTTCCTGCGCCGCTACGACTCCAGATTTCAATGTGGGCGCCGATTTTCTTCGCTCGTTCCCGCATTCCGGGAAGTCCCCAATGATTGGCTCGGCGACCCTCAGTGAGGATTGTGGGATCGATGCCGATACCGTCATCGCGGAATCGCAGGCGTAATGCGTTCGACTCGTAGATCAGCTCCGCTTCGATGGAGCTTGCGTGTGAGTGTCGAAAGGCATTGACTAGAGCTTCCCGTCCCAATCGATAGGCTTCTTCAAACACAACCGGATGAAGAGCTTTGGGTTCACCGTGAACAATGACTTTGTAATTAACGTCCCGGATTTTTCGAAAGTCGAGTTCCGCAGCGGCAAAAGCTTTCGAAAGGCTGCTCGCTTCGCCCAAGCCGGTGCGCAGATCCAGCAGCAGTTCCCGTCCCTCCCTCATGACGTGATCCGATTGAGCGAGCGCCTCATCGAAGATCGCGCGAGCCGGTTCATCCGGCTTCAGCAGAGATGTTCCGGTGTTAAAGCGCAACAGGAGGCCTTGAATCGCCTGGAAGAATGTATCGTGTAAGTCGCGCGCAATGCGCTCTCTCTCGCCGAGTCTCGCATATAGTCGAGTTCTGACCTGCTGCATGACCAATCGCAGACGGATGCGATAGAGCAGGGCAAGCAGCGCCATAGCCAAAATGGCGCACAGCACCTTGAATGTCGGGCTCTGTATGAATGATGGAGGAATTTCAAAGTCAACGCTGGCTCCACTCTCGTTCCACCTCCCGTCGCTGTTGCAAGCCAGCACACGAAACCGGTATCGACCGGGAGCAAGCCCTGAATAGAATGCCTGCCGGCGCGCCCCAGCGTCCTGCCAGTCCCTTTCGAATCCCTCGAGCTTATAGCGGAACAGCACCCGTTCCGGGATCAGAAGACTCGTGGCGGTATAATCTATTTCGATTGCATTGGCGTGGACGGGAAGACGAAGATCCTTAGGATCTCGGGTCACGTTGCCGTCGACCGATATCGATTTGACGAACACATCCGGCGAGGCTGCCGCGGCCTTGGTAGGATCCGGATCGATCCAAGCAACTCCTGTGCGAGATGCGATATATAGCCGGCCGCTGTCGGTTAGCACCACGGTCGGATTGGGGCGAATCTGACTGGCGGTGTCCGTCATCCCGTCCAGATAGTTATAAAGCACAAACCGCGCCCGGTACTCGGGATTCTGGATGGCCCGTGTTACTTCATCGGCAGCGATCCGAAGCACACCTGAGGCCTGATTTACCCACAGATCACCCGATGTTAGTTGAATGATCCCACTCACGCCCTCTATCGGAGCGTCTCCCTCGAGATGAAGCGAATGGAAACCATTTTGCTTCTGGAACGCAACGCCCTCCCTCCCGCCGAGCCAGACCTGCCCGGAGCGCTCATAGATAGCGGTCACGTCATCAACTTCGAGGCCGGTCTCGGGCCCGTAACGAATCTGATCGCTGCCGCTTAGAATTTCCACTCGGCTATGTTTCAGACCAAACCACACTCGGCCCTTCGAGTCAGTGTAGGCCGACAACCCCGGCTCGTGGATGGCCGCGGAAGGAAACGGGGGTTTGCTCCACTGCCCGTGAGCGTAGTACATGAAGCCGGTGTGCAGGAACGAGACCCAGAGGCCACCGCTGCGATCCATGGTGATTGCTTGCGCCACGTGAAAGAATGGATCCAGGCCCTTGGGTAGGCGTACCGGAATGAGGCGCCCCGACGTATAACGCCAAAGTCCGTCTTCTTCGCCGATCCAGATGGTGCCTTGTGGATCTCGATAGGCGCAGGTGATGTATTTCACAGATCCGTTAACACCGACAACGCTGGTGCTGTCGATATGCACGATGCTTTTGTGCCCCGCCAGGATCGAATTGGGGCCGTCTGAAACGATGGCGATTCGAAACGTGTCCTTCGGCAGATTGACCACAGTAAGCGCCGCCTGCCTGAAATGGTCGAGGCCCTTCGTGCTGACCACCCAGGTGCTGCCTTCGCGATCATTCAGCAGGTCGTAGACGTTATCGCTCGTGAGGCCATTGCTGGCAGAAAAATGCTGCGCCATGCCTACCTGAGTTACAGGCGCGCTCGAAAGAGCCGACGGTGTCGGAAGGCGATATATACCGCGCGAGTCGGTCGCGATCCAGAGCGAACCGTCCTTACCGAAGCGTAGTCTGCGCGCCGCATACTGATATGTCTTTGGATGCTCGATCAGCTTGCCATCCGGCCCGGCGAGCGGTCTCACTTGTGAGCTATCTTTAAGACCAATCCAGAGCGAGCCGTCTGGTGCCTCGGCAATTTGGTACTCTTCGTCTTTCTGCTCCAGCCCTACTTCGAAGCGCTTCGATCCCTCGGTCAGATACAGAAGTTCGCTTCCAGAGCCAACCCAAACCGTACCCCGACTGTCCACGAACACATTGGCAGCGTGATCGGCAGAGTATCCCAAGGCAGCATCCACTTTTTTCCACAGCGATCCCTCCTGTCGCCACAGACCCGCAGCGCTTGCCGCCCAGATGACACCCGATCTATCGCGAGCGAAACGAGTAATGGACCCTGCGGTCAGGCCTTCTGGTTTGCCGAAGTTCACGTTGTGCCCATCTTTAAGGAAACTGGCTCCCGCAGATGCATATCCGACCCAAAGGCCGCCATCTGGCGTCGCCATCAAGCTGGGAATTGTCCCGGTTAGTAAATCCTCGCCCGAGGTAGGGTGGTAGCGCTCGAAGCTCTTTCCGTCGAAGCGAAACAGGCCGGTATCAGTTCCAAGCCAAATATATCCGTCCTGCGTTTGTGCGATCGCCTCGATACTGCTTGGAACGCCGTCCCGGATGGTCAAGCCCGAGTGGTACATCTCGGCCAGAGTTTGCGATGCCGGTACATCCTGACTCAGGACGCACGTACTGCTGAGAAGCAACGCGATCGCGCTCAGGTACGGAGCAAGGAAACACCGCGGTTGCCCGCTGGAACTTTCAAAGTTCATGATATGGCGCCCCCCCGGGGCTATCGTGACAGGATCATACAACTAACTCCTCCGACAGAATCTGGCTCTGAAGGGCTAACTATTTGGACTCCCTGAAGAGGCACGTCGTTACTCTCCCGCCCTCTGTCAGTCAGGCGTAAGGACTCGCCCCGAAATTTCTAGCCAGGTCGCCGGGCCCGCTGTATTGGTTCGGTGACTCTGGGAGGCAGGAGCGGCGCTCCTCCTTGCGCTTCCGCTCGGAAACGGGGCAGTGTTCGCCCCTCTTGGGAGCTAGGCTGGCCATTGCGCTCTGTATGGGAGCATATACGCCGCTGCCGACTGCTCTCTGGAGCAATTCAAGTGTGTGCGCCTCTAAGATCGAACGGCAGCGGCGCCGTCGAGATCTTTATCCGCAAGCTGATCACCGCGTCTCCCACGCCCGCCGCGAGTCCTCGTTGCTTGGATGATGCGCGCCGGTTCGGTCTCGTCCGATACCTCGGTGCGCCGATGAATTTCTGAACTTCCACTGAGTATCTGTTCCGACAGGCGTCTATCCTTCCATCTGGAAGGGTTCCAAAGGGCTACCTCAGATGAGCCCAGATTGGTCTACAGGATCTGCGCGCTCGCGCGCAGCCTGTGATTACCGGCGGTTGGTCCACGAGGATGAGAACCGGCGGCGACAGACCAACATCCCGAGTCTTTCTCGTTGGTCTATGCGGAACGTTGGCAACGTCTCGTATGGAGAATCTGAAATGCAAGACACGACGGCACAACTAGATATCTCAACTTCCGTATTACGGGATAAGTTCGTGAGTTATGCATCAACGACACTCCCGCAAGCTCGCCGAGGGATCACTGTCGAGTGTCGGCCAAGTATCGACACGTTGCGCGGTGCTTCGGATCTCGGATCGGAAGAGGAACCCGATACGCTTGAACGCCTCAGAAGCGCAATCACTGCACTCGTCTACGCGGTTAGTGACGCCTTGAAGGATGAGCCGGAGGTCGTACAGAACAATATTCAGCGCGCCCGGGCGATTCTTAACCTCGCCGACACAATCGAGCCGGAACGCTCTGAGATCCCTCCTGAGGCCGCGCCAGCCTCCGGTCTGATTCCTCGTGGGGGCCTCGCACCCTGGCAAGTTTGCAAAGTCCTCACACACATCGAATCCCACATCGACGCTCCGATCACGACCGCCGAACTTGCCGACTTAGTAAGATTAAGTCCCTTTCACTTTTCCCGCGCGTTCAGGAGAAGCTTCAACGATTCACCCCACGCATACTTGATGCGACGGCGAGTCGAACGGGCGCAAGGACTGATGCTGACAACGACGACGACCCTGGCACAGATCGCGCTGAGTTGTGGTCTTTCCGATCAAGCGCACTTCACGAGGCTCTTTCGCCGTTTTGCCGGCGAGAGCCCTGGAACATGGCGTCGTGCCCGAGCCATGGCGCCGGCCTGAGCGCCGGACCAGTCTCGTCGGGAGTTACGACATGGTATTTCCTGCCTGGGTATTGTGGGATTACTCGCAATTCTCACCTTCTTGCCTCCTTACCGGGTGGGCCTCGAAGGATTGACGCGAAGACCGGAGAAGCCGGCTCAGTCTTTGTCGACGATCCGACGCCGGCCGAATAGTTTCGCGTCGATAGAGTATGCCCCCGGCCCCAACAGCGCGAGAGCCACGGTGACGAGGAGCGCGAAAATCGCCTGCAGCTCGTCGGGTCCGTGCATGCGCAGCATGTAAAATACTTCGATCAAGGCGCCTACAGAGCAGGCGATGGGCGTCAGAGCGCCGACAACCATCAATAGGAGGATCAACGCTATCCCGATCGCAGCCCAGCTCGGCGGCGAGGCGAACTGACCGCGAGTGAACACGCACATTAGCAACGAGCCGCCCGCGCACACTCTCAGAATTATCAGGGCGACACCCGCCCAGCCCCCGGGGAACATGGAAAATAGTCGCTGCACTTCGGTAGAATAAAGTGACGGGCAGTCCGCCGCCTCGGCCCAATCGAGCCCTATGAACGTAGCCCCTTCGAGGGGGGGCAAACGCTTTAGAATGTGATGCACGCTCTCGGGGGCCGCGCTACCGAAGAATAAAAATACCTTGTTGACGGCCCTGGGATCCCCAGCGCGGCCGCCACGCAGCGCTTACGGTGGTTTGTCGCAAAGCGGTTGTCAAAATCCTCTACCGTCCCGAAACACCTGCGCGATGGTCTTGTCATAGGGATAAAATTGGTCACGCTTACCCTGTTCCCATGCGGATTTCAATTTGAGCTCGGTGATGTCCCAGTCCGGACGGCACTTCCTCAACACAGCACGCAAGTCTTGCCGAAGCTCTTCGATGGTCGGTCGGCCAAAAAACCAGTAGCCGTTATAGATCTTGAATATAACGAGACCAGGTTCGAGGACGATGACGTACGGGATCATCGGATTGTGCTCAGGGTCCGTGTACTCGGCAATATCGAGGTCCTTTTGAACCTTGCGTCCCGGATCGGATAAAAAGGTCCAATGAGCGCCAGCGCCGCTGCGGTAGTCATTTGTCGCAAGCAGGTTGTCGGTACTGATTGTGACCAGGCGGCCGTAGCCGACCTCCATCTCGCGGTATAGTTGGACCAGACCCTCGGCCTGACGGATGTCCCTCGGGCAGAAACCTCCGCGGCTGAGCACCAGAATCGTGGGGTCTGGTCCCTGCAGGTCCGAAAGCTTGCGATGTTCGCCCGTGTGATCGGTCAGTTCATAATCGGGAAATACTGCGCCAGCTACAATATCCGCTCTCATAAAACCTCATCTTCCTGCATCGCATTGTTCGGTGGGACTTGATGTCGCTTATCGAGTCGTGAAGCCCCCGGTCACCAGTGTAGTTTTGCTATACCGAATCGTTACCTCTTGAGGTCACCAGCCACTGCATCGGATATGAGAGCTAAGGCTGCGCGTGCGCAATCGACGTCGTTTTGCACCGTGGGCGCCCCGCTCAACCCGATCGCACCGACGACTTCCCCGTCCACCTTAATAGGAAACCCTCCACCCCACGCCGCGATGCGCGCAAGCGTGGGGATGCCGGCCAAAAGCGACGGATCACCCTGGATAAAGTTGAAAAAGTCCTGCGATGAGACGCCGAACAGAGCTGTGTACGCTTTATTCTGCGCAATTTCTATGGTCGGGATAGGAGCCCCATCCATCCGGCTGAATGCCTTGAGATTGCCCCCGTCGTCGAGAATCGCTACGTTCTCGCTAACACCGATTTCCCTGGCTTTTGCCACAGCTGCATCGACCATTCTCTGTGCCAACTCACTCGAAATGCTGTGTTTCTTCACTACGTCAGTCATTGGAGCCATCCTCCACTTGATATGTGTTGCTAGTTGCTCAACACTGCTTTTAGCGCAATGCGGACGGCCTAGCGTGTCCCGCAGAGAATCACCGTTCGGAGATTCGCGACGTGACTTCGTGTGCGTCGGTTCATTCATTCCGCCGTTCAAAGTAAGATCCGCCCCGGTATCGAAGGCGGTCCTAAATGACTAAGGCCATGCCGATTCGATCGTCTGCAACTGACGTTCTGCAGTGAGCCAGTCTTCAACCTCATGGCCCGGTGCAAATCCTCGATGTTCCGCGAGGTAGTACGCATATAGTCTTATCATGGATTCCCGGAAATACCCCGCCATGCGGGGACTTGGCTCGAGGTCATCGCCACGGTCAGACGTGTTATGGCTCATGTGCATGTCGTGCTCCTAATCCATTGCGCGTTGGGCGCGCCCAACCATTCACCCGCGTCAAGAATGGAGCATCGGCCGCTCGATTGGCTTGAACGCGCGTGCGCGGCCTTGTCCACTCATGCGCTTCACGCTAATTGATGCGCCGGAGTTAAATTGGTGCGGTCGGAGAGATTCGAAAATACCCACCTATCATCCCCGGCTATTTGACCGCATGAGATGCAAGCGCAAGTGATCTAGCACGCCTCATTTCGTGGGCCTTCAGATGTGTGTAGGCAGCTTCACAGTTGATACAATCTCGAGCAATCTCGTGCATGGCAGAATCAGGCGCGAACACGAATTCACGATGGTTTAGAGCTTCGAACCGCCGTCGACGCGCAGCGTGTGGCCGGTGATCCACTGGGACTGATCGGATGCGAGGAAGGTGATCGCAGCGGCAATGTCTTCGGGTGTAGCGAGGCGCTTGAATGCCTGCATCCCCAGGGTGAAATCCCGTCCCGCATCCGTCGCGGCGAATTTCGACATCTCGGTTTGCACCACGCCCGGGGCTACCGCATTGACGCGGATGCCCCGTTCACCGAGCGCGGACGCGAAATGCTTGACCAGCGTATCGATGGCGCCCTTGGTAGCCGAGTACGCAGGCAAATTGCCAACCGCAGCGTGTGCAGCGAGCGAGGAGAGCAGGATCACGCCGCTGCCCTTGCGCATGACGGGTAACAGTTGCTGGACCAGGAAGAAAGGAGCCCGCACGTTGACCGCAAACAACGCGTCGAAATCCTCCACGGTGGTTTCTTCGATCGATGCCGCCTTGGCGATTCCCGCGTTGGCGACGAGAATGTCCAGGCGGCACCCGACGAGAGCACGCACGCGTTTCGCCAGCAGGTGAGGTCCATTCGTCGCCCGTAGATCGGCGGTGACTTTTTCGGCCTTGCCGCCGGCGCTGTGGATGTCGGCGACGACCGCCGTAGCTTCCTTCTCGCCAGTGCTGTAGTGAACGATGACCTGAGCACCTGCCCGCGCGAGCGCCAGAGCGGTTGCGCGGCCGATGCCCCGTGAGGCGCCGGTGACCAGCGTCGTCTTGCCTGAGAGATTGTTTTGAATAGTCATGTCGAAGTTCCTCGTGTCTGGTTCGATTTCGATTGGGTTAGCGGCACCAGGGCTTGCTTCGCGGCACCTTGAGTTCTCACGCACCGCTAATAAAAGCTCCTTGATACCGTTATGAAGATTAGGGGGCGCCGAGATGTTTGCTGTACAAACCAGCACCGACACAATCTCAATCAGGCTCATCGGGGCTCGCGCACGATTGTGCGTGGGTGCTACGAGTGCGAATAGAATCCGCGTGCCCATCGTTGTCATTGCCTGCGTACGCATCGAGCGTGCCGACGCACCCGCCCTGTTTCTCGTGCAACGTCCGGAATACGAATCGGGACGCCGGGCGGTCCTAAAGGATCGGTGACGGTGCGTCTCATATCGCGACCCCGCCCATCGCGCGCTCGATTGCGTGACCGGCCTACGAAGACGGCGAGCCCGGGGGTGCAACGTGCTTGCGTGGCTAAGCGCTGCGATGAAGATCGGAGTAGCAGCCGACAACTGGAGGAGGGCCCGAATATTCAATCTAATGACGCGTGCGTCGGGCAGGGATGAGGCACGCTCTGAGCTGCATCCAGTCTGCGCTTCGCGCGACTTTGCAGGTGAATTCATACGAGTAAACCCGTTGTTACGGTTGCCGATACCTCGCGAGGGATCGGTCACGCTGCCGCCGTACGCTCTTCGCGCACGCAAAGCTAATTCGCAGCAATTTCTGTCAATCCAGCGCGCAGAAATCTCCCTACCGTAAGTCGTACATTCAGTTGCGGAGCCACAAAGGCCGGCCATGATTCACAAAATAACAGAACGCAAATCTGGGACTGGCAGACCGCGCAGACGGATTGCGACAGTGATATCAGAGGAGCATGCAAGCGAGTATGTGCGGTCGGCTCTCCTAGTGAATCAATTGAGCATTCCAACGAAAAGGGCTCACTTATGACTAAGCACACACATCAAACCGCGCCGACGCATTACGTCGAAGCCAAGGGAATTCGATTCGCCTATCGGCGATTTGGGAGCGCCCGCGGCGTACCGCTCGTCTTTAATCAGCACTTCAACGGCACAATGGATCATTGGGATCCGGCGGTAACCGATGGGCTGGCGCAAGACCGCGAAGTTATCCTGTTCGATAACGCGGGCATCTCGAATTCATCCGGCACAGTACCGACAACCATTGCAGAAATGGGCGCCAATGCCGTGGCGTTTATCAACGCACTCGACCTTAGGAAGGTCGACGTGCTCGGCTTCTCGATTGGCGGATTCGTCGCACAGGAAATCACGCTGCAGGCGCCGGACCTCGTTCGCAAGCTTGTATTGGTGGGCACAGGACCGCGCGGCGGTCAGGGTATGGCGACGTTCAGTCCGGAGGCGCAGAAGATTTTTGGTGCGACGTATGACCCACCGGACCATCTCTGGCTCAAGGTGCACTTCACACCGTCTGAAGCCAGTCAGGCAGCAGGTCGTGAGTTTCTGAAACGCCTTCGGCTTCGGAGCAAGGATCGTGATTCCGATGTGAACGAGAGAGTCGCACCCGCTCAGATAGAGGCCACCGGCAAATGGGGTGCGGCGCAGAAGTCATTCGACTACTTGAAGGCAATCAAGCAACCGACTTTGGTCGTGAACGGCAGCAATGACGTGATCATTTACACCATAAACTCGTTCATCTTGCAGCAGAACCTTCCGAACGCCCAACTCATCCTCTACCCCGACTCCAATCACGGTTCGCAATACCAATATCCCGAACTCTTTGTGCGGCACGTTTCGCTGTTCTTGTCGGCAACGGACGTCTGGCCGGCGTGAATATCATGGAATCTAAGATAAACCATACCACTGAAATGAAGCGCTTCTCTCCCGTTCAACTCGGACCGATCTCGAGCGACGCGG
>Ga0210406_10008103_pt1 | contig 10556 bp, 7 predicted proteins | sample IncBWC30MmetaG_FD_155454 | JGI IMG/M metagenome (GOLD analysis project Ga0210406, IMG submission 155454) | Forest soil microbial communities from Barre Woods Harvard Forest LTER site, Petersham, Massachusetts, United States - Inc-BW-C-30-M | ecosystem: Environmental > Terrestrial > Soil >... | reverse complement strand
CGGCGGAGGTTTGGGCGGAGTCCGTTGCAAACACGCTTGGCTCGACGAACTGCTCTTCCGAGAGAATGCTGTCATCGGGCAACCGATTCAGTGGCGATGCCGCGGCCCGTTGATCCCACCCGGCCCGGTGAAACACAGAAATCCCAAAATCGCCAGTGCCCCAGCGAGCAGAAGCGTCAACATGAGAACCTCCCCTCATCCCCGTCTTAGCCGTATGCACCGCGGGCGGCCCTATTTTGCGAGATACATCTCGCATTACCAATCGCTCGTGAAGTGTCCCTTTTAAACATCCAAGCCGATTCGACAAACTGCTCTAATCTTTTTCGCAATCTCTTTCGCCCGTGGAATATTCGAGCCTTTACCGCGCCAACGGAAATTCCCATGATTCGAGCGGTTTCCTCCGTCGATCGCTCATCGAGCTCGCGCAGCTCTATTGCCCTCCGCGTTTTGTGCGGCAACCCATGCATGGCAGAAGACAGCATTCGCTTCCACTCTTGTTGTGAGTAGGTAGTTTCGGGATCCGGAGCCGGATCTGGGATCTCCATCGGAGTTACGGTTTCCGCATTCTCGTTCAGGTCGTCGATCGACACTTCTCGCCCAGCGCCACTTTTCCGCTGCAGCATTTGCGCTTCGTTGATTGCGACCCGCGTTAACCACGTTGAAAAGGAGGATCGCCCTTCAAATTGGTGCAGGTGGAAAAAGGCCTTTTGAAAGCTCTGCTGCATGATGTCTTCGGCGTCCTGTCGAACACGCGTGTAGCGCAGCGCCACGGCGAGAATCCTTCGCTGGTGGCGTGCGACCAGGACTTCAAACGCCTGGGCTTCTCCGTTTTTAGCGGCTGCAACCAGAGCAGGCTCATCTGCTCCTGCGAGAATGTGGACCGGTGGGACCGCTGGTGCTCGTTTGTCGAATTTTCTTACGAGTGCAGGCACAGTGTCCCTCCGGGTCCGTCCGTAAAATCAGATGCGCTAGTGCTCGATCCATTGTTTGGATTTAAGTGCGTTCTGAATTCTTGTTTCGCGCTACTCTTGCCGAGTTCCGGGTTCGCCAGCGCGGATGGCGAGCAAGCGATGACGCCTGCCAGGAAGCCCGCAAACAAACCAAGTATCCAATTGAACGGGCTGCGCCTTGTGTTGGTTTTCAGCTGTTCCAGCACATGCTTGGTATAGATACCCGCGGCAGTGAATCTCGCACCTTCCTGCGACATGGTCCGTAGCAGTCGTAGCCCACTTTTGTCGATGAACGTGACCCCACTAAGATCAACAGTGCACGTTCGTCCGTTCTGCGCACGGTGCCTGTTTTTCCAGCATGTCCTCAGTTCGCCGACCCACGGTTGAACCAAACGACCTTCGAGAGTCCACCTTTGTTCTGTAGCCGTCTCGGCGATCGTGATTCGCAGCATTCGCGTGGCTCGCTTTCTTCACCAAGTGCCGGTGGTCCCTTCGTCACCGACCGATTTGACCCCCCAATTTCAAACCCGTCCCCAACACTGAAGCTTCATGAATGGGACGCCGTTCGCAGCCGCTTGCGCATATGGACTTCCGACCCGCCTCGCTCGAAATGCACATTGTCCATATACGCCTTCATCAGATGGATCCCGCGGCCATGCTCGGAAAGGGGGTCCGACATCAGTCCGTAACCGGCTGCCTTTTCGAAGTCGAACCCTTTTCCCTGATCCGTTATGACGATGGATATTTCCTTGCCAGGCCAGCATCGGCATCGGATGTGTACTTTTGTTCTTGGATGTTCATGGTTGCCGTGCACGACGGCATTGGCCAGAGCTTCTCGGAGCGCCATCTCAACATTGAACTCCTCGCCCGGGGCACATTGCGATCCTTCAATCAGCACCATCAGGCGTTCCACCATCGGTGAGATGGCTTGGACTTCGCTTTGCATCCAGGAGTCAATTTCCAGGACGGAGGAAGAAGGGGAGTTTTTTCGTGAGAACCGCGCTTGAGAATCCGCTGCTCCGTTCAGGCTTCGCATCTCTCGCATGACGAACCCCTCATGCTCAGGGGAAATGCATAACGGGGGCCAGAGTGCGGAAGGATCCGAAAGTCGCGGAACTTACTGATTTGTACCGGGATGGCCAGCCGCGTGAAGGCTCCTTAGATCGCCCTGCCAACGTGGCACTGCCGGATTTGCGGTAGCGTGCCAGTTTTGTGGCACACGAGACAAGCGCAGGAAAAGCGGTCGGTTTTGAATTTAGTAGGGTGAAACTGCGGTGCAAACCAGTCAGGCCGGGCGGTGGGCGATTCCGAGTTTGCGTATTCTCTGCTGCAGGGTGGACCGTTTCATTCCAAGATGTGCTGCGGCGCCTTTCGGGCCCGCTACAACCCAGTTGCTCTGCTCCAACGCCTTGAGGATCTGCTGACGTTCTGATTGCTCCAGAGCCTCATGAAGCGTCCCGTTTGTCGGCGATTTCGGAGTGGTGGCTCTTGCTGTCTCACGGCCAGCGTTAGGAAAGTTCAGGTCAGCCAAATCGACGCTTAGAGCGGGACTTGTGGAAACAATGACGGCGCGTTCGATCACATTCTGGAGTTCTCGTATGTTCCCAGGCCAATGATAACGGCACAGGGCTTCCATCGTCGCTGATGGAATTGTTTCAATCACCTTGTTCATCCGCCTGGAGAACTGCTGCGCGAAGTGCTTCACCAGAAGCGGAATATCCCCCTCGCGCTCCCGCAAGGGGGGCACGTCGACGGGAAAGACGTTGACACGAAAAAACAGATCGGATCGGAATTTCTGCTCGCTGACCATCGCTTCCAAATCGCGGTTCGTCGCGGCAATCAAACGTGCGTCTGTCCGGAGCGTCCTCGAACTTCCCAGTCGCTCGAATTCCCGCTCTTGCAGCACGCGGAGCAGTTTGGTCTGCAACTCGAGAGGAACTTCTCCTATTTCGTCCAGAAAAATGGTGCCGCCATTGGCCACTTCAAAGCGCCCGATCCGCTGCGCGATCGCTCCCGTGAATGCGCCTTTCTCGTGTCCAAACAGCTCGCTTTCCAGCAAGCCCGTCGGAATGGCCGCGCAGTTGAGCTTGACGAAGGGCTTTGAGCGCCGTGGGCTCAAATCATGGATGGCTCGCGCAATCAGTTCCTTGCCCGTGCCCGTCTCTCCATAAATCAGCACCGTCGAATCTGTCGGCGCTACGGTTTCCACTCGCTTGAGGACTTTGCGTAGAGAAGCGCTGCTTCCCACCATCTGGGCAAAATTCATTTCGCTACGGATTTCATCTTCGAGATACAGCTTTTCCTGCGCCAGCTTGTCTTTCAGCTCTCGAATCTCTCCGAATGCAAGCGCATTCTCCACGGCGACGGCAACCTGATTCGCGAGTTGGGCAAGAAACTTGATATCGTCGCCGGTGAACGCATTGTCCTGATATTTGACCACACCGAATACTCCCAGCACGCGGCCCCGGCTAACAAGAGGAAGGACGCAGACCGTTCCAACTTCGACTTGCACCGTGTCCTTCATTCCGAGGCGCCTCGCCTCCTGGACGCTGCCGCACCAGAGTTTGCCCGTGCGAAACACCGCTCCTGAGACATCTTCATCAATGGGGACAAGGCTCTCCTCTTGGCGCGATTCGTCTTTGAAGGAGGGAAAATCCAAGGCATAGATCCGCAAGTGCGTGTTGTCGCCATCGGGAAGAGTAATGCCGGCGCCATCGCAGCCCATAACCCGGCGGGTGCTCGCCACTACGGCTCGGAGAAGATCCCGGAAGTCGAGATTGGAAACCAAGTGATTGGTCAATTCAAGGAGAAGTCCAACACGCTCGTTCTTCTTCAGCAACTTCTGTTCTGAGGCTTGCGCAGCATCAAAGTGCAGCGCGTTGTCGAATGCGAGAGCGATCTGCTCGGCCACCACTGAAAGAAAGTGAACTTCTTCGGCGGTATAGATATTCGCAGCTTTACTTGCAAAGGTGAGCGCTCCGACCTTGCTGTGGGCTGTGGTTAAGGGCAGAGTGCAGACACTGTGGATTCCATACTTCTTCAAAATCTCTCGAAATTTGCAAACCTGAGCATCGTGTGCTGTGAGCGAAGTAACCAAAGGCTCTTGGTTCTGGTAGACCCACCAGGCATCGGATTCCTCCATTTTCAGTTCCGGGTCTGGAGGGATAGCTGCCTCCGTCTCAGCGTCCACGAAATGCCGGTGAAACGTATTCGACTTCTCGTCATGAATGGACACGCCGACACTGTCAAACTGCACGACCCGGTGCAGTTCCCTCACTAGCGCGCGGAAAAGATCCTTTGGATCTCGGTACGTTCCGATGGCATTCGAGACACGGATGAGTGTCTCGTACCGCGTCTCAGGTAACCTAGCTGCAAGGATTTCCGAATGGCTGCTCATGGTCTCTTCCCCACCGGAGTAGTTATGGATTTCGCCCATGTGATGCGCGATCTGGCACATTTGGTGCCGCAAATCGGGCACGCTACCGCAAATCCGGCAGCTCCACCCCGGCAGTGTGATTAAGCGGATCGTCTCTCCGCATCCTATCTGACGGCAAATCAATAAGTTCCGCTCCTTCAGGGACGCCTGGCACTTTGGCAGGCCCACTGCACTACTCCGTGTGCGGGATGAAACCAGCCGCTTGAAGAATCCAGAAAAATGCTTTGTTAAAGAGGGACCGATGCGAGAGATACGCGATGAATAGTCGTCTTAGACGCAGTTTCGTAATAGGAGGAGTGGCTGGTTTGATCATCTGTGCTCTGATCGTCGGAGCCCTGCGCCCGAATCATGCGTCAGGCGCAGGAACGGCAGCGCCTCCGGAAGTCATGGTGGCGCAGGTTGAGCAGAAGGATGTTGACCTTTACAGCGAATGGATCGGTACTCTGGCTGGAGAGGTGAATGCCAACGTTCAGGCGCAGGTCACAGGGTATTTGCTCAGACGGAATTACCAGGAAGGATCCTTCGTAAGGAAGGGCCAGTTGCTTTTTGAGATTGATCCACGGCCCTTTCAGGCGGCGCTCGACCAAGCCGAAGGACAGTTAGCTCAGGCTAATGCGCAGCTTGCTAACGCCGAAGCCGTTCTAGTCCGCAACCAGCTTGATGTAGAGCGGTACACACCCTTGGCGAAGGAGCAGGCAGCGAGCCAGCAGGACCTCGACAATGCCAACCAGAATTACTTGGCAGCGAAAGCTACCGTGGCTACGGACAAGGCGCAAATCAAGTCCGCCGAAGCCGCCGTCGAGACGGCAAAACTGAACCTTGGTTTTACGAGAATCATCTCGCCTGTCGACGGCATCGCCGATGTTGCGAGGGCGCAGGTCGGCGATCTAGTTAGTTCGAGTAGCGGAACGCTGACGACCGTTTCAACGCTCGACCCCGTCAGGGACTACTTCACCGTCAGCGAACAAGATTATCTCCAATTGAAGAAACAGTTTTCAGGCTCGGACAAACAGCGCTGGAAACTGCAGCTCATCCTTGCGGACGGATCAATCTATCCCAGGGAGGGCATCTTCTATTTTGCGGGACGCGCTGTGGATCAAAACACCGGCGCGATCCAACTGGCCGCACTCTTTCCGAATCCGGGCAATCTTCTTCGTCCCGGACAGTACGGCAAAGTCCGAGCCGTAGTCCGAACCCAGAAAGGCGCCTTACTCATCCCTCAGGCTGCTGTCACCGATCTGCAAGGGAGCTATCAAGTCGTTGTTGTCGGCGGGGACGACAAGATCGCCATCCGGTCGGTCAAAGTTGGGGACCGCGTTGGCACCATGTGGATTATCCAGGACGGACTGAAGCCCGGAGAACGTGTGGTCGCGCAAGGCCAGCAAGCTCTCCGCCCCGGCACGATCGTTCAGGCCAAGCCATTTCAGACGCAATGAAGGCGAACAGGGGTGTCGGAAGAGAAGCGACGGGTGCGTTGTTTACGAGGGAACCAGCGTAGCCCGGACTCCTCCCACTTCCTCCACTCGCCGAAGAAGCGAGCGCAGAGTTTGATCGAAAGGAACAAAGATTAATGTCCAATTTTTTCATTAGGCGACCCATCGTGGCGATGGTGATCGCCATCCTGATGGTGATTGTAGGGGTGGTCACCATCGCAACCCTGCCCGTGGCACAGTTTCCAAACATCGTTCCACCCGAAATTCAGCTGCAAGCCTCTTACGTCGGCGCCGACGCGCAGGCCCTGGAGCAATCCGTTGCCACGCCTATCGAGCAGCAAATCAACGGCGTTGACAACATGAATTACATGTACTCCCTGAACGCGACAGGCAATTCGCAAACCACCATGGTCGTGGACTTTGACTTGAAGACGGACCCCAACACCGATCTCATCCTCACGCAGTCGCGCGAGCAACTGGCTGCCGGTCAACTTCCACCGGACGTGAACACCTACGGGGTCACGATCAAAAAGTCCGTGACCGCTCCGCTCATGCTGGTCGGCCTGTTTTCCCCGAAGGGCACGTACGATACCACGTTCCTTGGCAACTACGCCTATATCAATCTCAACGACCCGATCGCCCGCCTGTATGGCGTGGGCCAGACGCAGGTTTTCGGCGCGGGGCAGTATGCCATGAGGCTCTGGGTGCAGCCTGACAAACTGGGCATCACTGTCACGGACATCGTCAATGCAGTGCAGCAGCAGAACACGGTCAACCCTGCCGGTCAGGTGGGTGGTGAACCAGCCGCCGCAAATCAGCAATTCACATATTCCGTGCTTGCCCAGGGCCGCCTGACGTCCCCGGAACAGTTCGAAGACGTGATCGTGCGCGAGGCGCCCGATGGCGGGATAGTTCGCGTGAAAGACGTCGCCCGAGTTGAACTAGGCGCACAGGACTACAGCATTGTCAGTCGCTTGAATGGCAAGCCCGCCATCGTCATCCCCGTCTATCAGTTGCCCGGTTCCAACGCCGTGCAAACCGCCGCCGGCGTTCGCAAGCTGATGGCGGAGATGAAGCAGAGTTTCCCAGAAGATATGGATTACGCCATATCGCTGGACCAAACACTAGCAGTGACAGAAGGCATGAAGGAGATCGTTCAAACCCTGTTCATCGCGATTGTGCTGGTAATTCTTGTGGTGTACCTCTTCCTGCAGGACTGGCGCGCTACCCTGATTCCGCTGCTGGCCGTGCCCGTCTCGCTGGTGGGTACCTTTGTTTTCTTTCCGCTCTTCGGCTTCTCCATCAATACACTTTCGATGTTCGGGTTGGTGCTGGCGGTCGGCCTCGTGGTGGACGATGCAATTGTCGTGGTCGAAGGCGTACAACGCCACATCGAAGAGGGTCTCGCTCCCAAGGACGCCGCGCGAAAAGCAATGGCGGAACTCTCGGGTCCGGTCATCGGCATTGCCTTGGTGCTGTCTGCCGTATTCGTACCCACAGCCTTTATCCCCGGCATCACAGGGCGCCTCTACCAGCAATTCGCCGTGACCATCGCCATTTCGGTTCTGCTCTCTGCGTTCAACGCGCTGACTCTCAGCCCGGCGCTCGCGGCTCTGCTGCTGCGCCCCAAGAAACAAAACACAGGGTTGCTCAGCCGTTTTTTCGATTGGTTTAACCGCTTGTTTGGACGCGCCACGGACGGCTACGTCCGTTTGTGTGGTGGCCTGATTCGCAAGAGCGCCGTTGCCATGGTGCTTCTGGCGGTCCTCAGCGTTGCGGCCGGTTTTTTTGGCAGCCGCTTGCCTTCAAGCTTCCTGCCTGATGAAGACCAGGGCTATGTGTACATCAACATGGATCTTCCGAATGCCGCTTCGCTGGAGCGCACGAGCGAAGCCGCAAGACAGGTTGAGGATATCCTTGCGAGCACGCCAGGGGTCGAATACACCACGAGTGTTGTTGGTTTCAGCTTGCTCAGCTTTGTGCGGACTACGTACAACGGCTTCTTCTTCGTCACGCTGAAGCCCTGGAGCAGCCGCGAAACACGAGCGGAACAGTTTCAGGAAATCAAACAGCGCTTGAACCAGCAGCTCAGCCGGCTTCCGCAAGGGACTGCTTTCAGCTTTTCGCCGCCAGCGATCCCTGGCGTCGGCACTTCTGGCGGTTTTCAATTCGTGCTGGAAGACCGCGCCGGACGAAATGTTGCGTTTCTGGCGGGCAATCTTGACAAGTTCATGGCCGCAGCCCGCAAGCGCCCCGAAATCGGCTATATCAGCACCTCCTTCTTGCCCAGCGTCCCGCAAGAGTTTCTGGAGGTCAATCGGGAAAGAGTGCTGAAGCAGGGTGTGGCGATCAGCGACGTCTACAGGACCATTCAATCTTTTATGGGCGGCCTGTTCATCAACTACTTCAACGATTTCGGCCGCACCTGGCAGGTGTACGTGGAAGCCGAAGCGCCTTACCGGGCGAATATGGAAAACCTCGGGCAGTTCTATGTGCGCAACGGCGTGGGGCAAGCGGTTCCGCTTTCCGCGCTGACGAAGTTTGACTCGCGTTCCGGCCCCGAATTCACGATGCGCTACAACGAGTATCGCTCCGCGCAAATCAACGGCAGCGCCGCGCCCGGTTATAGCTCGGACCAGGCCACCGCCGCTCTGGAAGAAGTCTTCAGGCAGACGATGCCCCGCGAAATGGGCTTTGACTACATGGGCATGTCCTATCAGGAGCAACAAGCACGCAAAGGAGTCCCCGCCTGGGCGATCTTCGGATTGTCGTTACTGTTTGTGTTTCTGATTCTGGCGGCGCTGTACGAAAGCTGGTCGCTGCCATTCAGTGTATTGCTGAGCACGCCGGTCGCGGTATTCGGCGCCTTCGCGGTGTTGTGGCTGCGTCGCGTGGTGCTCAGCGCTTTTTATCCCGCCTACATGGTTCAGATCGAAACCGACGTCTATTCGCAAATCGGGCTGGTGATGCTGATCGGTCTAGCCGCCAAGAACGCGATTCTAATCGTCGAATTTGCCAAGGAAGAGCACGAAAAGGGTAAGTCTATCGTGGATGCGGCGCTCGAAGGCGCCAGGCTCCGCCTCCGGCCAATCCTGATGACTTCGTTCGCGTTCATTCTGGGCTGCGTGCCCCTGTGGATCGCCACCGGCGCCGGTTCGGTGGCTCGCCAAATTATGGGGACGGCCGTGATCGGCGGAATGCTGGCCGCGAGCGTAATCGGGATCTTCCTTATCCCCGTGATTTTTTATCTGGTTGAGAAATGGTCGGGCGCCGGCAAGGAACACGCTCCGGCTGTAGTGCCGGCAACGCCTGCTCCCGCGCCGGGAGATTGAGCTGGGTCATCAACTGATAGAGGAGCGGAACGCATAGTGAAACGATTCATGAAGAAGTTTGTGCCCTTGATTTCCATTATCCTGGCAACGAGTTTCGACGGCGGGTGCATGGTGGGCCCGAAGTACCACAAACCCGCCGTGCAAACGCCCGCGGCGTATCGTGAGTTGCAAGAAAACCCGCAGGCACAAGCCCAGGCAGCTTCTTTCGCGGACCTTCCCTGGTGGCAAGTCTTTCAGGACCCGCAACTCCAGGAGTTGATCCGCACTGCCTTGAAACAGAATTACGACATGCAGCTGGCCACGGAGCGCATCAATGCCGAGCGCGCGCAGTTGGCGATCACGCGCTCCTATCTTTTCCCCCAGGTGCAAGGCAGCGGTAATTTCACGGGCGGCAAGGAAAAGAATTTTCAGTCCAAATCAAATTTCTTCGCGCTCACCGCCGATGCCGCCTTCCAGCTCGACCTCTTCGGCAAGTTGCGCAGGGAAACCGAAGCGGCACGCGCCCAGCTTCTGGCTACGGAAGATGCGCAGCGTACGGTCATGCTTACGCTCGTTAGCGATGTCGCCAGCGACTATTTCACGCTCTTGCAGCTCGACCTCCAACTCCAAATCACGCGCGATACCGTGAAGACCCAGCAAGACTCCGTCAAACTCACTTCACTCAGAGTGGACCACGGCGTCGCCACAAAGCTGGATGTGCTTCAGGCGCAGCAAGTGCTTGACACCGCAAATGCGCAGATCCCGGACCTTGAGAGACTGATTGGCCAGGAGGAAGATGCCATCAGCATTCTCATTGGCGAGTATCCCCAAGGCGTGCAGCGCGGACGCCCGCTCACGGAACAGCCACTTCCTCCTGAAGTCCCGCCGGGATTACCTTCCGCGCTCCTCGAGCGACGCCCCGACATTCACCAAGCCGAGCACATGCTCATCGCCGCGAACGCCGAAATTGGCGTCGCCAAAGCGTCGTTTTTCCCGCAAATATCGCTGACCGGCTCGGGCGGCGGCGCATTTGGCCGCAGCAGCGTTTTCACGGGTTTGATGAGTTCTCAAACGAGCATCTGGTCCTACGGCGCTCAGGTAACTCAGCCCATTTTCACGGGTGGTGCGCTTCGCGGGAACCTGCATCTGGCCGAATCGCAACACGAGCAAGCTTTGATCGCTTACAAGCAAGCCATTCAGCACGCCTTTGGCGATGTATCCGACGCACTGATTGGATATCAGAAATTCTACGAGGTTCGAGTTCGCCAGGAACAGGCCGTAGCAGACCTGGAAGAGTCTGTCCGCCTCTCCATCATGCGCTACCAAGGCGGTACCGCCACTTATCTCGAAGTGCTCGACGGCCAAAGGTCGCTCTTCGCCGCGGAACTCACTTTAGCTGAAGCGCGCGGCAACGAGTATCAGAGCC
>Ga0210406_10008099_pt1 | contig 10558 bp, 12 predicted proteins | sample IncBWC30MmetaG_FD_155454 | JGI IMG/M metagenome (GOLD analysis project Ga0210406, IMG submission 155454) | Forest soil microbial communities from Barre Woods Harvard Forest LTER site, Petersham, Massachusetts, United States - Inc-BW-C-30-M | ecosystem: Environmental > Terrestrial > Soil >... | reverse complement strand
AGAATATTCTAGGTCGCGAACCATTATTGCTGAGGGAATGGGCAAAAGTACACGCCAATGAGTTATTGGAGATTGCGGGTAGCTAAAACTGTTGAACTATTTCCTGCGCAGTTGCAGATCTGCAAAAGGCCTGCAATTGAGTAGGAAATGACACACGACCGATATCAGCATTGCGTGCAGTGCAAGGGATGCTCTCTCAGGCGAGATCGCCGCCCTTTGTGCCAGTTTGGGACACAGAATGAGCCTTCAAGTGGCTCGATGTTGCCTACCAGAAGCGTGATTTGGGTCTACCGAGCCTCAAGACCGACTTCCTGCTCGATTCCTTGCGCACCGATCTTCGTCTCGCCGAGCTGGTGAAACGAGTGGGTCTCCCGTAATAACTGATTCAAGAGCCAAGATTCCAAAATGGCAGTGGTGAGGCTGGACGTGGTCGCTGGTGCCCATCCGTAGAATGTGGGATCGAAGACATTTCGTCTTCGTTGGCTCACTGGTGCTCTCGCGCGGTTGTGTTCGTTGGTGGAGATTGACGGGCAAACGAGAAGTTATGCACTTGTCTGTATAACCGGCTATCCGGAAATTTGGTTGGATCCGGATAGGTTCTGATCGCGATTCTCGTCACTAATCGTGACTTCCGAGAAACCCTACTTCTCGGAAGTAATCCGCCGATCACACTAGGCGCTCGATGAGCGCTTTGCCCTGATATCGCCAATTGAAGTTTCGGTTTTCCCGTCGCTGGCTACCAACGAGCGCCACCAGCGATCGGAGCGACTCTAGCCTGAGTGGCTGCAATCCCGACAGAATGTGTGATTGGTTCTGTGCGCGACGACCATGAATCCGCTGCCAACCAAAGTGACGAGAACCTCCGCAGTGTGCGATGGAAGGTGATCTCCCCAATAGGCGCCGCCGAAGCACGCGCGAAGAGCGATGCCTGCGGTAGCCCCTTACTAGCGCAATGGCGCCAAGTGCGACAATGGCTACTGCAAGCGTACGATGTGTTCTCTCTTCCGACGGAAGGAAATGAGCTGAGACAGCGGAAAGGGAAAGTAGCACTGGAGTCAGCAGGCAATGGATCACGCACAGTGTCGATGTCCAGATGCCAATCTGGTCCACCGGGAACGCGAGCGTCCGGCTTCGGCGGCCTGTCTCAGGCGCCTTTGGGAGTTGCATTTCTGTCATGTCCACACCCCATTGAAGGTTAGCGCCACGGCTTTATCAAACAATCTTTGAGTCTGTACGACATTTGCAGATGCCCAATTTCCATGTTGCAACCCGGCTCCAGCAGTCTGCCGTGCCGAACTTTGTTCGGCACTAAGAGATTCCAGAAGGCTTCCTTCCGACATATTCGACCACACCACGGTCGCGTACAGGACGCTCCTGATGGTGTATCACCTGAAGTCCTGGGAGCACCGAGAGGATTTCGCTCCTTTCCAATGGCCTGATGCTGACCGGAGCGGCTCCTTCATAAGAATCCCAACTCAGACTGCTCTTGCAAATCAAAAAGCCGCCAGGCTTTAGCGTTGAGAGTATCTTTGGACAAATGTCCCGATCAAAGTGGTAGAACATCACGATCAGGTCGAAAACTGCGGGTTTGAAGCAATACTCCTTAGCATCGAGCGCAAATAAATCCAGCGTCAAATTGAGTTGACGCGCTTTCTGATCGAGTTTGCGGATCGCGACCTCGGAGACGTCCACGACCGTGACCTGCCAGTTTCTCTTTGCCAGCCAAAGCGCATGTCTGCCAATCCCGCCGGCTAAGTCGAGGGCCGGGCCACCATTTGGAAATAGCTTCGCTACAAACTGATCAAACGCGGACAAATAGAAAGGGTCCGGCTTCTCAAGAGAAGGGAGACCTTGCTCGTATTTGAGGTCCCAATGGGTACGCCGCTCATCGAAGGCCATATCTCCAAAATATACTATAGGGGACTATAATATTTAGTGGAGGTTCCGAATGTCGCATACGACCAAGGGCAAGAAAAAGTTGTTATCGCGCATCCGCAGGATCAAGGGACAATCCGAGGCGATTGAACGCGCCCTTGAAGGCGAAGGGGAATGCGAAGAGATTTTGCAGCTGGTCGCCTCCTGCCGCGGCGCACTCAACGGATTGATGGCGGAACTGATCGAGGGCCACTTGAGATTTCACGTTCTGGTCGAAGGCCAGAAGACACTCCCATCGCAGCGTGAAGCGACCGATGAGCTTATAGCGGTGGTCAAGAGATATTTCAACTAACGGTTCGGAGACAACTATGGCCGTCGTACATGAAAGGAACGCACAGGCTGATCTCAGCCAAATCGCCGAAGCAGGCATCCATCTGCCGGAACCCACGGACACCCATGAAGAGCATGACCATGAGCATGGTTTTGAAATTGCAGATGTTCTTCGTGTCGTTTTTGTAGCGCTTGCGGCGGCGGCGGTGTGGTTCCATCTTTGGGAGCCCTTTGCTCGCGTCAGCGTAATAGGGCTGGCGGCCACGCTAATCGGTGGCTACCCAATCTTCAAGGAGTCATTCGAGAATCTCCTTGAGCGCCGTATGACAATGGAACTCTCGATGACCATCGCGCTCGTCTCTGCGCTTGCTATCGGTGAGTTCTTCACTGCGCTCGTCATTACTGCCTTTGTTCTAGCAGCAGAGATTCTGGAGCGTTTGACAGTTGGTCGAGGCAGGCGTGCGATTCAGGACATGCTGGACTTCCTTCCCCAGACTGCCAGCGTAATCAAGAATGACCAGATGGTCGATGTAGAGACCCACACCATTGTTGCTGGAGAGATTGTGCTCGTCCGGCCTGGCGCCAGAATTTCTGTCGATGGCCGCGTGTTGAGCGGCCATTCGTTCGTCGAGCAAGCTGCAATCACCGGCGAGCCGATGCCGAGCGAAAAATCAATTGGAAGCGACGTCTACGCCGGAACCATCAATCAGGCTGGCACGCTCCAGGTGCGTGCTGAGCGTTTAGGAAAAGAAACGACCTTTGGCAAAATCATCGAGGCCGTAGAGAATGCGGAGCGTTCGCGGGCTCCCATCCAGAAAACAGCAGACCGCCTTGCGGGATACCTGGTCTATTTTGCTCTCGGCGCTGCGGTCCTCACCTTTCTCATCACCCACAATCTCCGTTCGACCATCTCAGTCATTATCGTCGCCGGTGCCTGCGGCATCGCGGCGGGGACGCCCCTCGCAATCCTGGGAGCGATTGGACGTGCAGCGCGAAATGGCTCGATCATCAAAGGCGGAATATATCTCGAAGCGCTGGGACAATTGCAGACCGTCTTTCTGGATAAGACGGGTACACTGACCTATGGGATTCCTCTCGTGTCTGAGGTCCATACCGCGCCGGGTACTTCGGAGCGAACCCTCCTCGAAGCGGCTGCTTGCGCTGAGAGGGACTCAGAGCATCCTTTAGGCCGCGCAATCGTTCGATTTGCAGAACAACAGAAGATTCAGATCACCGCTCCGGAATCGTTCGAGTACCGCATTGGGCGCGGAGTTCTTGCATCCTCAAACGGTGAATCGATCGCGGTTGGCAACCGGGCACTGCTTGAAGAACTCGAAATCTCTCTGCATGAACAGCCGGTTGCTAAGGGCGGAACTGAGATCCTCGTTGCACTCGGGAACCACTACCTCGGGTCAATCCTTGTGACGGACCAGCTGCGTCCCAGCGCTGCTCCGGCGGTAAAGGCTCTCGGCGACATGAACATTAAAGTCGTCTTGTTGACTGGGGATGCGAAAGCGGCTGCGGAGGCGGTCGCCGATCAACTCGGTATCGTGCAGGCTTACTCAGATCTTCTTCCGCAACAAAAAACTGATTTCATCGCCGAACAGGTGAGGAAAGGCCACACTGTGGCCATGTTGGGGGATGGCATCAACGATGCGCCTGCGTTGAGCGAAGCCACTGTCGGCGTGGCTATGGGAGCCGGAACGGATGTGGCTCGTGAGAGCGCTGACGTTGTGCTGATCGGCAACGATCTGGCAAAGTTTGTGGAGACCGTTCGTATCGCGAAAAATTGCCGACGAATTATCCTGCAAAACTTTTACGGCACTCTAATCGTCGATACGATTGGCATCGGTCTTGCAGCAGCCGGACTGCTCAATCCGCTCCTTGCAACATTCATTCACGTTGCCTCCGAGTTAACTTTCATCTTGAACTCAACACGTTTGCTTCCACGCATGGAGAGAGACAAAGTTAGCGACCAAGAGCAGGTACCCATGCATGCTTAGGGAATTTCGCGATGCATCGGATTATCAACACGAACGTACTCGGCATGATTCTCGCAGTTTTGTCCTGGGCGGTGATCGCTTTGATGGTCTACTTGTTCCTTCGAGTTATCGCAACCGGGACCGGCTGGATCTATCTGGATTAGCGGTCAGGGCGACCACTCGCTTTGGCGTTGCCATCCTTCTTTCAAGGCTGAACTGGGTCTTTCTACATCATTTGCCCTACGCAGGCACAGGTCTTCTGGTCCCTGCCATCGAGGCTACAACAGCATAAAATGGGTAGCGCACGAGATAATCGGTTCGATGTAGGCACAAGTTACACCTGCGGCACGTGCCGTAGTTTTCAGAAGCAGAAAGGGGCATGTTTCGTCCGCAGCCCGGAGGTTAGTACTTCGATTTGCTATTTTCCACACGCTCAGTCTGGTCAATCTGTTCTAGAGGAACTTCATGGCAATCAGACATCCCCAGCGCGTCATTCTCTGTACCTTCATCTTCTTATCTGTGGTCGTTGCACAGGAAGGCCGCCGTGGGCAGCCGGTTCCTCCCAATCCTCTGCCATACGATCTTCTGCTCAAGGGTGGTCACCTTCTCGATGACAAGAACAAGATCGACGCCATGCGCGATGTGGGTATCAAAGACGGCAGGGTAGCGGCGGTCGCTGAGCATCTTGATTCAAAGGATGCTCTCAAAATCATCGATGTGGAGGGCCTTTACGTCACCCCCGGCCTCATCGATATTCATACCCATGTCTACACGGGCACAGGAGAGCGCGGTTCATATGCAGGCGACCTGTCTGTCTATCCGGATGGCTTCACTCTGCGCAACGGCGTTACGACCATTGTCGATGCGGGAAGCTCAGGCTGGCGAAACTTCGACGACTTTAAAGACAAGGTTATCGACCGCTCGAAGACCCGCGTTCTGGCGGAACTCAATATTGTCGGGGCCGGTATGCGTGGCTCCAAATATGAGGACAACCTGGACGACATGGACGGGAAACTGACCGGCGAAAAGGCCAAGCAGTTTCCCGGCGTAATTGTCGGAGTGAAGAGCGCTCACTTCACGGGACCGGAGTGGAAGCCCTATGACCAGGCCGTAATCGCAGGCAATCTCGCGAATATCCCAGTGATGATCGATTACGGAGCCCGCCGGATAGAACGTCCGTTACTCGAACTCGTCTCGACACATCTCCGGCCTGGTGACATCTACACTCACTGCTTTTCAGGGCTCCGAGGTGAACAGGACCCGCAGACAGGTCTTGCTTCCCAGGCCCTTCTCACCATGAAAAAGCGCGGCATCTACTGCGACGTTGGTCATGGCGGCGGCTCGTTCGCGTGGACCGTGGCGGCTCCTATCGTCAAGAGTGGCTATCTGCCAGACTCTATCTCCACCGATCTTCACGTCGGTTCGATGAACAACGGCATGAAGGACCTTTTAAACGTAGCCGATAAGTTGATGGTGCTCGGTGAGACAATGCCGGAGGTCATCGCGCAGATGACCTCCCACCCGGCGCACGAGATTAAGCAAGAGCAACTCGGCAATCTGTCTGTCGGCTCTGTGGCGGACGTGGCAGTACTTTCCGTGGAGACGGGAAGATTCGGCTTCGTCGATATGTACAACACGAAGATGATGGGTACAAAGAAGCTGGTCTGCGAGCTGACCCTTCGTAACGGCAAGGTGGTCTACGACTTGAACGGCATCTCGGCAGACATGTGGGATGCCAAGGAGCACTCGGCCGATGAGCGCCAGTCATCCCGCTGGACGACCTTCAATGAGCGTCCCTTTGGAGCGACCCGCGGACAACGTTTCCCACAATCGACGCCGGTGGGCCAGCCAGCCACGCCGCCTTCAACCCCGGCTCCTCCCAAATAACGCGGCAGTAGGAGAGTAATAGCTGAAAAAATCGAGTGCGTCCAAATGAGCAGCCATAACGTCACCATAAACGGAGCTAAGTGCGTCTAACAGGAACGATGAGAGGGATTGCGCCCATTCTCGCTACGGTTCTCCTGAGTGCACAGGTTCTGGCTGCCCCGACGACCGCACCAACCACGGTCGGATGGTCCACCCTTAAGACCCTAAATTCCGCGCAATCAAGCTCTCCCGCTCGAGCCCTGAATAACAAGCTCGTCTCCGTCCCCGGTTTCATGGTTCCCCTTGAAGACGACGCCGACCAGGTCACGGAGTTTATCCTCGTTCCGTTCGCCGGAGCCTGCATCCACGTGCCTCCACCGCCCCCGAATCAGATGATCTACGTCAAGCTGCAGCGCAATCAAAAAGCGAAGATGTCTTTCACTGAGCCAATCATTGTTACCGGCCGGCTTCACGTCACCACGGTAGACAGTCCTTACGGCGACATCTCCTTCATCATGGACGGCGATACAGTTGGTCCCTACACGCAATAGCGTCGAGATAATGACGCCGCCCGCGATTTCCATGCGTCACGTTCGCTTCGCGTACAAGCCTGAAAAGCTCGTTCTGGCGATTGATGAACTCACCATTCCGGCCGGCCGCCGCATCTTCCTTCACGGCCCATCAGGCAGTGGAAAGACGACGCTGCTCTCGCTTATCTCCGGTGTTCTTGTCCCGCAGCGAGGAACCGTCTCCGTCCTTGGGCACGACCTCACTCGATTGTCCGCATCTGCGCGAGATACACTGCGCGGGTCGCAAATCGGATATATCTTTCAGGGCTTCAATTTGATTCCATACCTCTCGGTTGGTGAGAACATCGCTCTGCCCTGCGAACTTCACCCATCCCGAGGCGCGCGCATCATGGAGTCCAGTGTCTCCGAAGAGGTGCACCGCCTTGCCCATCGCCTCGATATCCATACACACCTCGACTCGCCCATCACTCATCTCTCCAGCGGAGAGCAGCAGCGGGTCGCCATCGCCCGTGCCGTCATTGGCTCGCCCGCACTTGTAGTCGCAGACGAACCCACATCCGCCCTCGATACAGACCGTCGCGACGCCTTTCTTACGCTTCTCACCGATGTGATTGGCGAGGCAAAGAAACGTGATGATACACAGACGACACTCCTGTTCGTATCTCACGACCGATCACTCGCGACCCATTTCGACGAGAATCTATCACTCACCGAGATCAATCGTAGCCACGGATTGGCAGAGGCATCCCGCGTATGACCCTGCTCCGTCTGGCCCTTCGGTCGTTGCGCGCCCGTAGACTCAGCACAACCCTCACCATCTTCTCCATCGGGCTTTCAGTCATGCTCCTTGTAGGAGTCGACCGCCTGCGACAAGCCACACAGGTTGGATTCTCCGGTACGCTTTCGCATACAGACCTCATCGTTGGCGCACGTGGCGGCGGCCTGCCGCTCCTTCTCTCCAGCATCTTCCATCTCGGCAACGCTTCGAACAACATCTCCTGGGACACGTACCAGCACTTCGCGCATCATCCTGCCGTCGCCTGGACCATCCCGATCTCAATGGGAGATTCCTACCACGGGTACCGAGTCATCGCGACGGATCAGAACTTCTATCAACACTACCAATACCGTCGGAACCAGTCGCTTCACTTCGCACAAGGGCATGCTCCCGAGGAGGTCTTCGACGTCGTTGTGGGCGCCGAAGTGGCCGCGCAAATCCATGACCACATGGGCCAGCAGATTGTCCTCGCTCACGGCGTCCAGGAAAAGTCGATCCTCAACCACCAGGCGACGCCGTTCACCATCGTTGGAATCCTCGCTCCCACAGCCACTCCGGTTGATCGGGCCGTCTACATTACGCTGCTCGGAGACGAGGCCATACACTTCGGTTGGAGCGGCGGGACACCGCCTGCCATCGGCGAGGCTGGCCCAAAGCTCGATGTGTCCAAGCTCAAAGTCGATGAGATTACCTGCTTTCTGCTCGGCGCGAAGTCGCGAGTAAGCACCCTTCACCTGCAGCGCGAGATCAATACTTACAAGCCTGAACCGCTCACCTCCATTATTCCGGCCTACACGCTGCAGGAACTCTGGAGCCTCTTTGACTACGCCGATACCGCTCTCTCTCTGGTATCCGGAGCGGTTCTGGTCGTCGGCCTGCTTGCGATGTTGATCGCTCTCTATACGGTATTGAACGAACGCCGCCGGGAGATCGCGATTCTCCGAGCAGTCGGCCTACATGCGCGCCAGATATTCCTGCTCTTCGTCCTCGAATCCACACTTATCGCCGCTTCTGGCACGGCTCTCGGCATCATCGCGGTATATGCGCTTCTATTTGGGTTGCGTAACACCATCGAAGGGCGCTTCGGCTTGCCGATCGCTCTGGTGGGTATCTCCACCAGAGTGGAGCTCTATGCGCTCGCGACCATCGTCTGCGGCGCGTTGCTTGGCATAGTTCCCGCGTGGCGAGCCTATCGCAACTCCCTTGTTGATGGCCTGAACACGCCCTAAGGCATTGAGATTTCCGTTGAGGTGAAACGGCTTCATCTTCCGGTTCCGACGTAAAGATTTTGCGGCCGGCAAGCTGCTATCTGTTGCGCAATTCAAGTGCGCCGTTTGTAAGAAGCTCCCCACTGAGGAGCTTCTTCATCGAAAAACTCGATATCTGCTTATCGTCAACTGAGTCATCTGTGGCGTAAGAATCGCTGATCCTTCAGACCCCTGCTCAAGAAGGTCGTCCCTTCTGATTAAATCGTGACTTTCTGCACTGGCACTGGTTTTCAACCACAACATAAGGTTTCCCCGAGTTCTTAGAAGAGGAACCATGCAAAGGAAACGGTTGAAGTTGAATCTGTGGAGCAGGCCGGAGCATGATTAGCCCAGTCGTTACGGAGCGGCTGCTCCATGGATTAGAGAAAGCGCCTTTGCCGCCCTATAGCGGATATGAGAGCGAAGCATGACAGACCGCGAAGCGCAGGCGAAGTTTCACAATGGCGTACTAGAAATAACAATTTCGGTTCCGGAGCAGCCAGGTAGCCGGCGCGCCATTCCTATTGAAGTGGAAGGAGAAAGCGTTACTTCTGAACTGGCTAAGAGCCAAGCTACAGCATAAGTACCGGGCCTCGCTACGGCATCCAGCGCAGCAAGGCCCATTTCTTGCAGGTACGATTTGCCTGAAGGGAGAATCTCATATCCATGACTCAACATGCGTCTCATCGCCTGGCTCTCCTCTTCGATCTTGACGGCACACTCGTCGACAGCGTTTATCAACATGTACTGGCCTGGCATAAGGCGCTCGAAGAGATGGGCCTGTCGCCGGGGGTGTGGCGCATTCATCGCCGCATTGGAAGTGAGGCCAGAGGTTCCGATCATCACTCGAAACGAAGTCGAACGCGCAAAGCCGGATCCGGACCTCTTTCTGGCTGCGGCGCAAAGAGTCAATGTTCCCATCTCCCACGCGATGGTTGTCGGAGACAGTGTCAGGGACCTGTTGGCCGCCCGGAGAGCCGGCTGTCTCGGGATTTGGGCTGCTTTCGGGAGGGTATGGAAGAGAGGAGTTGCAACAAGTAGGAGCCTATAGGGTGTATCAGGACCCGGCTGACCTGCTAGCTAACCTCGATGAAGTAGGCATCAGGATCAGTGACCGGATGGGGGAGCGCCAAAGAGTTGAGGAGGATTAATGGCGAACAAGATACTTACTCTAGCAACCGAATTTAGGGATTTGCGGTCCAAGTGGCAGACACTCTCCATTTATGAGAGATTCGAGCAGTCAGTTGTCGGGGTGCTCACGCTGGTTATTGCCGTGATTGTCGCCCTGGCGACTTGGCAGTTACTCCTTCACACTATCAAGCTGACGGAGAGCCATGTGGTCGATCCCGCCGATCCCCAGGTTTTTCAGGTCCTCTTCGGAATGGTGCTCACCGTCCTCATCGCACTTGAATTCAAGCACACGCTGTTGGTAGTCAGGCATCATCGCCGCGCCATCGTTCAGGTGCGGGCCGTTGTCTTGATTGCACTGTTAGCCCTGGTTCGCAGATTTATCATTCTTGATCTTTATCAGACTGCGCCGAGCATAATAGCGGCACTCGCTGGCGCGGTCCTGGCTCTCGGAATCGTATTTTCGCTGGTTGGCAATGACAAGCAGCAGCAGGAAGACGAGGTCTCCGAGTGATTGCGACACTTAACTTCTCCACGAACGCGCTTCACTTCAGCAATCGTCTGGATTTCGTTGCAGGATCCTCAATCAACAGATAATCGTCAATTCACTGCGATAAGGGCAGCAGGTCACATGGCCGTGTAGTCGCCTTGTCGGACAGGTGACTTGGAGAGCTTACTCCCGGGAGAGTCGCCCCGAGGAGTTTCACCCCGAGGCGCTCGCAGAACCGGACAGGACACTCTCGCGTCATCCGGCTCCCATCATGGAGCCACGCTAGGTGCCAACTCCCAGTGGGCAAACAGTTCTGGACAACGACGCGAGAT
>Ga0210406_10008098_pt1 | contig 10559 bp, 6 predicted proteins | sample IncBWC30MmetaG_FD_155454 | JGI IMG/M metagenome (GOLD analysis project Ga0210406, IMG submission 155454) | Forest soil microbial communities from Barre Woods Harvard Forest LTER site, Petersham, Massachusetts, United States - Inc-BW-C-30-M | ecosystem: Environmental > Terrestrial > Soil >... | reverse complement strand
AAGTTGCGATCTTCGATGAACCTTCCGTGCTTCCCCCTCTATGGTCATAGCGGTCCAGCGTCTCCCCAAGACGCTGGCTTGCCAACTGAGGCGCCTTAAGCGGTCCGTAGAAGTTCGCGATGCGGTCCCGTCGGGCCAGCACCCGCTCGGAAAGAACCGCTTCATCATGCTTTAAGGAAAGCTCGCTCACGGCGTCATACGCATATTTGAAAAAGCCCGCGCACGGAACCACGCTGATGCAGAACATCAGGCTCACCGTGGCCAGCGCATACAGCACGTCCGAATACTTGCGCGAGCCTTTCTTGATGGCGTCCGTCAGTCGCGGGATGGCGGGAAATCTCTTCAGCAGCGATTCGTTCGGCCAGCAAACCACGATTGCAAACACCCCCGCTGTCATCGGCAGGTACAGCAGCCTACTCCATTCCACCAGGCTCGCGTTCGCCGAACCCGAAATGTGGGTGCCGGAGCTGAGCCGCACGATTTCAACCGGAAGCCGCAAAAGTAACGCCAAGGCAGTCACCGCGATTCCGCAGCGAATCACGACCTCCTGGCGAAACGTCAATCGGACAATCGCGAACAGCACGGAAAGAATCGCCACTCCCAACGTCAAGGCAAGCAGCGTTGCCTCGTGCAGGTCGTGATAGAAGCTCCGGTATAGCCAGCACAACAGCAAGCACAGGAAAAAAATCTGGAGGTATTGCGGCGCATAATCCTGGCAAGGCCACACGATTCTTGGCGCGTAATACCAGCGGAAATATCCCCTCAACAGAAAATGCCCCGCCACCGCCAGGCACAGCAGTACGAAATACCCCCCCATCAAGATCGAACACACCGCGATTACCGCCATGTCCAGCGTCAATTGCTGGTCGCCCTCCTGGTACACAAGCAGGTAAACCGCCTGCCCCGCCGAAAGTCCGGGAAATGGGAAATTCGTGAGGTACGCCCGCTTTGTTCTCCCTCCATAGGTAATGTTCAGCGGCGTATCCGTCCCGTTCACTTGCCACGGGCGTAGCTCCGTCCTGTCTTTCGACTCCTCGCAGAAATTCTCGCGCAGGTCCCGAGATGTGTCGGAGTGAAACAGCACATTGCATCCCCCATCGATCACCGCGAACGCGTATCCCGGCGGCAGCAACGCTTCGATTACCGACATCGGCCGGAACACCAGCGCCTGCATTGCGATTTCCCCGGCGGGCTTGGCTCCCGCCATCGGCTTCTCGCCCTCCAACGGGCTGAACGGAGACGCAAGCACGGGCGCAAATTCATTCGTGTTCGGCGACATCACCGGCTGGAAAAAGCTGTTCTCGTAGATATCCTGTCCAGCTCGGACCGGCTCGCATTTCTTCCCTTGCTTGTCCGTGCCCGGGTCCGTCCATCCTGCTTTCGCTTTCACCACACGGTAGAAAGGGAATCGATTCAATTTAATCGGGGGAGTCGGCACCCTCCGGATATCGACTTTCGTCACCTGCTCGCCCCGGCAGTCCGCCCAAAAGGCAATCTCGAAATACGGGTATTTCTGCCCGCGATACTTTTCAACCGGATAGCTCCCCACAAGTCCGGGGTCGCTCGCATTCTTGCTGGCTTTTTGGAACTCTTCCGTTCTTCGGATCTCCTCCAGTTGCGTGAATGCCTGCGAAAGTTCCGTGGAAAAATTACTCGTCATCTGGAGCGCGATGCGCCTCAGCGTCCCGTCCGTGTACTCCCTCGATCTCGAAAGATAGCTGCCGTTCAGCAGCATCAGCATCACCCCGCTCGAAACCAGCAGCAGCGTGAACAATAGAATCCATCCGTCGATCGGCCGGAATCTTTCCGTGTTGCTCATATACTGCAGTTTGAACCACGGCCAGCTGAACCCCAGCAGCACCACCCCGCACAATCCCGTCCAAATCAGCACCGTGTACGGCAGGGCGTGGCTCTCCGCTTCCACGCCACCCGCCAGCCGCAGTCCCACCAGCACCAGCGGCCAGCGCACTGCTCGTTCCGCGTCACTTCCCAGTTCCACCGGCGAAGGTTGCGCGAACAAGAGATAGCTTTTGCCTCCAATCGAAACCTTCGTCGCCGAACTCGCATGTGACAACCTCCCGGGGTTTCCCCCCGGTGTCCCTTTGCCCGGTGTCCCGTTACCCGCTGTCCCTTTGCCCGCTATCCCTTTATCCGTCGTCTCTTTGCCCGGCGCGCCGCCTTCGCTCCCGCCATCTCCACTCGATTTTGTGTCCGCCGGTTTTGCGCTCGCCGGGTTTGCCGCACCCGTGTTCAGAAACCCGAACATGCTTTGCTTTGTGCTGATGTCCGTGCCCGACTCCACGATCGAATTCAGCTCCGCAATCCGCGGCCCTGTCGCGGACATCTGAAAACGCACGTGTCCCTTCTCATCCGCCACCAGGACGTCATCGAACGAATTCGTTGATCCTCGAAACGCTTCCTCCACCCACGGTTTCATGTCCATACGGAGAATCGCCCCGGGGTTCCCAGTTGATTGGCCTGGCTTCCCCTTCGGCGGGCTCTCTTGTGTGCACAGCACAATCACTTCAAGGCCGGTTGAATTCCCATCCGGCTGAAGCTGCGCCTTATCCGGTTCGGCCCCCAGGCACTTGATACCGTTCGTGTCGGGCATTTTCCCGTCCCAGACTTCCTCAAGGTACGATTTCGCATACTCTTCAAAGCAGCTCCCAATGTTCGATTCTTGCCAGCATTCCGCTTTCGAGGAAGTCTCGCGTTGCGGCTTGTTCGGGGGTTGCACGATCTTTGCGAGCGAGCTTACGGAGAAGCGTGCCCGGTCAAATTCCGCGTTCAGTTGCTCGGAGAGCCGGCTCAGGTTCCGAAACTCCTGGTCGATCAGGTATTCCTTCTGTCCCGCCACAAAATAATTTTCATACCCGATGAATAGGCCCAGCAGCACGCCCCACGTAATCAGCAGGAGAATGATCTTCCGCAGCTTTTCATTGGTCTTCGGCAAGTTGCACCTCCGGGAACAAAGGTGTCGCGGGCCATTCGAGGGGTGGGTGCTGTGCGCCGGATAGGCCCGGCCCAGCTTTTCGATGAGACTCCGTGTCTAACTGGCGGACTTCAGGGGACCTGCCCCTCGATCGTACTTGTGGCCGCACTATACCATGGTAAGCAGTTGGTCAACGTATGATTGGTTCAAACTCCTCGACGGGCGGAAATGATCGGAAGGTGCCGCTGAGCGGAATCGGGTCTGCTTCACTCACTCCGGCCATTCCGCCTGCCGGGCATTCGCATCAACGTAAGGTTTTTCAGGGGAGAGGGGATTGCAGTTTCGAGTGGTGCCGGGGGCCAGAATCGAACTGGCTACGCCCGCCTTTTCAGGGCGGCGCTCTACCAATGAGCTACCCCGGCAGCTCAACTTTAAGTAGTTTAGTGTCCGCCCCAAGGCGTGTCAAATTCATCCAAAACTTTCTCATTTCCCAGCCTTTGTAGCGGCCGCCTTCCGAGGCGGGCGCCTCTGACGTGCCCCCACGCACTCTCGCGTGCGCACCCTCTTCCCGCCTTTTGCCCCCAACCCCGCGCACACGCTAAAATACTTCCAATGACTACCCCAAATCCGAAATCTTCCGACCTCATTCCCCAACTCGACGCGCTCGCCCGGTCTGCCGTCACCGCCGAAGCCCTCATGAAATCCATCGTCGCGCTTCTCCATGAGCACCTCACCCGCTACAACTGGGTCGGCTTCTACATGCTCGAAAGGGAAGGCGGCGACACCCTCGTCCTCGGCCCCTTCAAAGGCACCATGACGCCCCACACCCGCATTCCTCTCAACCAGGGCATCTGCGGCGCCGCGGCCTCCAGCGGCAAAACCATCGTCATCGACGACGTCAACTCCGACTCCCGCTACCTCGCCTGCTCTCTCGAAACCAAATCCGAAATCGTCGTCCCCGTCTTCGTCCGCGGCAAAGTCGTCGGCGAACTCGACATCGACTCCCACTTCCTCGCCGCCTTCGGCCCCGACGACCGCAAACTCTGCGAACACGCCGCCACCACCCTCGGCAAATTCCTCGAATCCCACACCTAACCTCGCCCCACCAGTGGCACACCCATTCCTGGCTATGCTCTTGGGTCCCTCCGACTCTTCTCAGCGACCTCTGCGCTCTTAACTCTGTGACCTCTGTGTGAAATCCCCTCCTTCTTCCTAATTTCAAACCAAACGCGCACACCACCACCCGCTACCATTTCCCCAGCTTCGTACATTCAATTGGAAAACTTAGATTGCCCCACAAACCCAACGCCGCGACGCATCCCGCACCAGTCATCAATCAATAGTCACCAGTCACTTCCTACTCCTGCGCGTCATCAAACTCCTTCATCCATCCCCGATCCTTCAGCATCTCGCGCGGACGCGTCCCGTCCGGCGGCCCCACAATTCCATCCTTCTCCATCAAATCGATCAAATGCGCCGCTCGCCCATACCCGATGCGCAATCTCCGCTGCAACGTCGAAGTCGACGCCCGCCCCATCTCGCAGCAAATCCGCACCGCGTCCTGGTACAAATCATCGTCCACATCCTCGCCGCCGGCGTCCGCCTCCCCCGCACTTTGCGAACCGCCGCCCTTCGCATTTCCACTGGTCTTCCCGTCCTCGTCCTTCGGAGCCTCCAGCAGCGCCTCGTTGTATTTCGCCTGCGCCTGCTGCCGCCAGAAATCGCAAACGCTTACAATCTCATCCTCGCTCACCAGCGGCCCGTGAATCCGGTGCAGTCGCGCCGACCCCGCCGGCAAATAAAGCATGTCGCCCTTGCCCAGCAACGACTCCGATCCATTCGAATCCAGAATCGTCCGCGAATCCACCTTGCTGGCCACGCGGAAAGAAATCCGGGCAGGGAAGTTCGCCTTGATCAACCCCGTAATCACGTCCACCGAAGGTCTCTGCGTCGCCAAAATCAAGTGAATCCCCACCGCGCGCGCCATCTGCGCCAGCCGCGTGATCGATTCCTCCACGTTATTCGTGTCCACCATCATCAAATCCGCCAACTCGTCAATGATGATGATCAGATAGGGAAGCGGCTTGTGCTCGCTCTCCACCGTATTATCAAACAGCGAAAGCGGCTGCTGCTTCTGGAACGTCCGGTTGTACTGGTCGATGTTCCGCACGCCGCGCTGCGCCAGCAATTTCAGCCGGTTCTCCATCTCCCGCGTCGCATTCCGCAACACGTTCGATGCCACCTTCGGGTCCGTCACCACCGGCGCGATCAGGTGCGGAATCCCCTCGTACAAATTCAATTCCAGCCGCTTCGGGTCCACCAGCACCATCTTCACTTCGTCCGGCGTCGCCTTGTACAGAATCGACATCATCAGCGAATTGATGAACACGCTCTTGCCCGTGCCCGTCGAACCCGCAATCAGCAAGTGCGGCATCGCCGCCAGGTCCGTCACCCGGATCCGCCCGTGCAAATCGCGCCCCATCGCCAGCGTCAGCTTGCTCGGCGAATTCGAAAACTCCTGCGCCTCGATAATCTCCCGCAGCGCAATCGTCTCCCTCTTATCGTTCGGCACCTCAATGCCAATCGTCGATTTTCCCGGTATGCGCTCGATCAAAATCGACTCCGCCTGCAGCGCCAGGCACAAATCTTCCGTCAATCCGATAATCCGGCTGTACTTGATCCCCGCTTCAGGCTTGAACTCAAACGTAGTCACCACCGGCCCCGGGTTGATCTGCGTCACGCGCCCTTCCACGTCGAACTCGTGGCACTTCTCTTCAATCGCCCGCGCCCTGAACTTCAATTCGTTCTCGTCCAGCTTGTGGCTGCCCTCGCCTTCGCGCAGCAAATTAATCGGCGGCAGTTTGTAATTCGTATTCCCCTTGGCAATCTTCGGATCGCTTTTGCCCGGGGCGTCAGCGACGGGCTTTTCCTTCTTCAGCACCATGATCGGCGCCTTGTGGTTCACGTCATCTTCTTCCTCGGCCTCTTTCTCAGCCACCCCCGCGGACTTCTTACGCTTAAAGATGTCGCTCAAATCTTCCAGCTTGATCCCTTTCGGTTGCTCCTTCTCTGACTGCCCCTTGCCCGCAATCTGCGGAGCCACCGGTTTCCGCCCTACGATTCGCCGCTCTTCCACCGCCCGCCGCATCCGCTCCTGCTCCCGCACTTCCTGCCAATCCTGCCAACGCGCCTGCACGCGCTGCAAAATCCCCATCTTTTCAATCTTCCGAATCGGTCCCTTGGAACTGCTCGCCCACGCGTGCGCCCCGCTGAACGAAAATCTCGTCGTCATAAACAAAGACACGACCAGCAACGCTCCCGCCACCAGGAACGCGCCCCAAAAATTAAATCCGCTCTGCAATCCATGCGATACCAGCGACCCCAGCACGCCTCCCGCCGGCACCGCCCCGCGCACCTCTGGAAATTTCACGAGCGACAGCAGGGAAGGGAGCGACAACATCAGCAGCACATATCCCGTCAGCGTCGCCGCCTGCGAATCAATCGCCCGGCTACGGCACCACCTGTAACCCAGAATCCCCGCCGCCACCGGTATCAGAAACGCCGCAAATCCGAATATCTGGAACAGCAGGTCCGACGAATACGCCCCCACCGGCCCCATCCAGTTACGCGTGACGTGATCCTCTCCCCCGCTCGCGCTCACATTGAACGCCGCATCCCGAGGAGAATACGAAATCAGCGCCAGGCCAATCAGCACAGCCGCCACGACGCACAAAAATCCAATCAGCTCGTTGAGCCGCTTATTTTCAGTAGGTGTAAGGATGCGCACGAATTTCTCCTCAGCATTTGGGGAAGGCTGAGTGTCACAAGCAGGCGTAGGCGCTGCGGCGTCTGCTCACGAGGAACGTCCAAATCATAACAAACTCCGCCCCCCGCACAAGCCCATCTTCCGCAATGTTTCCAAACCCAACTCCCCGTAGCGTCCACCTTCAGGTGGACCAGCCCCAGTACCCCACGCCTCAGCCCGCACTCGCGAGTTTTCCTTCTCCGTGCCCTCTGTGCTCCAACCTCTGTGTCCTCTGTGTTAAATCTTCCTCTTCTCTTTTCTCGCCACGATATTCCATTTTCTAATTTCCATTTTCCATTCTCATCCCATCCGCGAAGCAAAATACAAAACCCCCACCCCCAAAATAATCCTGTAAATCGCAAATGGCGAAAACCCCCTCCGCCGCACATACCCCATAAACCACGCCACAGACCCATAAGCCACGATAAACGACACCACAAATCCAATCCCCAGAACAATCCATCCATGCCCATCAATATGCGCAACCGATATCGCGTCCGCGTGTTTCCCCAACATCGACTTCAACAAGTCATAGCAAGTAGCCACCACCATCGTCGGTATTGAAAGGAAAAACGAAAACTCCAGCGCCGAAGCCCGCGACATCCCCGCCAATTGCCCTGCCGCAATCGTGGACATCGACCGCGAAGTCCCCGGAAACACCGCCGACAAAATCTGGCAAGCCCCAATCCATACCGCCTGCCCCAAACTCATATCCTCCATATGCCAAATCCGAATCACCCCACCCCCGGCCTTCTCTCCCGCCGCTTCCGCCTTCGCATTCCGCGCATCCACAAACCACATCACAATCCCGCCAATCAGCAACGCGCTCCCGATGATGGTCAAACTCTCCAGATGCTTCCCAATAATCTTAGTCATCAAAAACGCCGGTATCGCCGTCACCACAAACGCAATCAGCACCAGGCTCAGCGGATGGGTCAAAATCGTGCGGTCGCCGCGCTGGCCCTTCGGAAACGTCGCCAAAAACTTCGCAATCCGCTCCCGAAAATAAATTGGCAGCGTCAATATTGCCCCCAGCTGAATCACAATCGTGTACATCTTCCAATACGCGTTTCCCAAATCCAGATGCAACAGCGCCTCCGCAATCCGCAAATGCGCCGTCGAGCTGACCGGCAAAAACTCCGTCAACCCCTCCACCACCCCCAAAATCACACTCAAAAGGTAATCGTTCACGCATTCTCTCCTGGTAGTTTTCTTTCCTGAGCGCCAGAGGCGCGGCAGAAGTTAGCCCAGCCCGTAAGGGCTGGGTACAAAAACAAAAAGTTCCTCAAGCGCCGGAGGCGCGACACATTCTTCCCTCACTCGTGCCACAACCACCCCCCGCCTGCCCTTGGGTTTCCTGTGGCACAGCCATTCCTGGCTGTGCTCTTGGGTTGCTCTTCTCTGCGAAACTCTGCGTCCTCTGCGCCTCTGCGTTATCTTTCTTGCTTTCCTTCGCTCTCCACTCGCTACCTGCCACTATTTTCTATTGTCCCTTTTCCAATTTCTTTCTCATTTCAAACGCATCAATCTTCCCCAAATAATATTTCTTCACCACCGCCTCCGTACGATATCCATGCCGCTCCCAGAACGCAATCCCGCTCTTGTTCTCCACTGATGTCTCCAGCAACACCGATTGCACCCCCTGAAACGCGAAATGCTGCTCCATCTCCCGCAAAAGCATCGTCCCCACTCCCTGCCTCCGAAAACTCTGCGCCACATCCAAAGTGATAATGTGCCCCAGCGGCGGATTCTCCTCCGCCAGAATAAATCCCGCTATCTGCTTCCCCTCTTCCGCCACCAGGCAATCCGCTCCCGGCAAACTCAAATAATAATGCAGCGACCACTTGCTGTACGAAATCCCCGGGGGAAAACATTCCTGGTCCAGCTTATGCAGCCGACCAAAATCCCTAGCCCCATATTGTCGCGTAACAATCGCCATAAAAAAGAGGGGCCCAGCGCACTGGACCCCTTTCTCAACACATCCTATCTTCATTCCCGCGTAGCGGCCACCTTTAGGTGGCCAACTCTTAGCTTATGGCTTACGGCTCACAGCTGTCGGCTCCCACTACAGCTTCACCGTAACCGTCTTAACCTCCGTATAATTCGCCAACCCATACTCTCCCAACTCCCGCCCAATCCCCGATTGCTTGAACCCTCCAAACGGCGCCGCAGCGTCGAACACGTCATAACAATTCACCCACACCGTCCCCGCCCGCACGCCATCCGCAATCGCATGAGCCTTCGTGATGTCCTGGGTCCACACCGCCGCTGCCAATCCATACAGCGACTTGTTCGCCCGCTCCACCACTTCAGAAAGGTCCTTGAATTTCAGGATCGACATCACCGGACCAAAAATCTCCTCCTGCGCGATCCGCATGTTGTCCTGCACGTCGGCGAACACCGTGGCTTCGATAAAATATCCCTTGTCGCCCACGCGGTTTCCGCCGGCCACCAACTTGGCCTTGTCCTTCTTCCCGGCCTCGATGTAACCCATCACCTTATTAAATTGTTCCTCGTCTACCTGCGGGCCCTGCTCCGTCTTCTTGTCAAACGGATTGCCTACCGTCCGCCGCTTCGCTCGCGCTGCGCTCTTCTCCACGAACTCGTCGTAGCACTTTTCCTCCACAAACAACCGCGACCCCGCGCAGCAGCATTGCCCCTGATTGAAGAACAGCGCAAAATGCGCCCCCTCAATCGCCTTGTCCATGTCCGCGTCGGCAAACACAATGTTCGGGCTCTTTCCGCCCAGTTCCAGCGTCACCCGCTTCAAGTTCGAATCGGCCGCCGCCCGCATAATAAGGTGCCCCACCTCAGTCGATCCGGTAAACGCCACCTTATCCACATCCATGTGCCGCGCAATCGCCGCACCCGCCGTTGGCCCATACCCCGGCAGCAAATTCAGCACACCTTCCGGAATACCCGCCTCCAGCGCCAGTTCGCCCACGCGCAGCGCCGTCAGCGGCGTCTGCTCCGCAGGCTTCATCACCACCGTGCAACCCGCCGCCAGCGCCGGCCCCAATTTCCACGCTTGCATCAAGAGCGGAAAATTCCAAGGAATAATCTGTCCCACCACGCCCACCGGCTCATGTTTCGTGTACGTGAAATACCGCCCCTGCACCGGAATCGTCTTCCCCTGATTCTTGTCCGCCCATCCCGCGTAGTACCGGTAACACGCAATCGTCAACGGCAAATCTGCCGTCAGCGCCACCTGGTACGGCTTCCCGTTATCGAGCGCCTCGAGTTCCGCCAATTCCTCTATGTTCTTCTCGATCAAATCCGCCAGCTTGTTCATCAACACGCCGCGCGCCGAAGCCGACATCTTCCGCCAGGCGCCCTTCTCAAATGCCGCCCGCGCCGCCGCCACCGCCTTGTCCACGTCGGCCGCATCCGCCTCCGCCACGTGTGTAATCACTTCCCCAGTCGAAGGATTAATCGTCGGGAAAGTCTTCCCCGAAGCCGCATCCACCCACTTCCCATTAATCAAAAGTTTCGTAGCCGATACCTTCACCTTAGGTTCGATCACAGAAGTCGCTGTAGCCATGTCCGTTCCTCCTCTTCCGATTCTGAATCTTTTGTAGGGCTTGCCTTCTGAGGCAGGCCGCTCGTCCAATCTTGGTGTAGTCGCCGATCTTTAGATCGGCCACCTTTGCGTGGGTCTCCAGCCTACTCCCCCGCGACGCCAGAATCAATAAACCCGATTCACCGAATCGATTTTGTGGCACTGCCACTCCTGCCAGTCCGATGTAGGGGCGGCTTTACGCCGCCTTATTGCCTTACCCTTCTCGGTGCCCTCTGCATTAAAAATCTTTCATTCAGGACGTT
>Ga0210406_10008097_pt1 | contig 10560 bp, 10 predicted proteins | sample IncBWC30MmetaG_FD_155454 | JGI IMG/M metagenome (GOLD analysis project Ga0210406, IMG submission 155454) | Forest soil microbial communities from Barre Woods Harvard Forest LTER site, Petersham, Massachusetts, United States - Inc-BW-C-30-M | ecosystem: Environmental > Terrestrial > Soil >... | reverse complement strand
CGCCAGCGAATCCCGTCCGAAGGAGCGCCTCCTCGCATGGAGATAGGATCGGCGCGCCGCGACCGCTTAAGCCCAAGGCAAACCTTGCCACTGGAATCGGCAGCGAGACGCCGGCACAGGCAACCGATGCGCGCTCGACCCGTATCACGTCGCGTGACGCAGTTGCGGTTTGACAGCGCCGGACAATTTTGATCATCTGGTCAAATCGAGTTGCGCGGGATCGGGCGATCAGGGCGGCGCTTGATCTCAATGCAGGGGTGCAACGTTGAGCAACGAAGCCAGTGGCCGTCTCGCAGCTTACAGGATTTCTGCGGAGCAGTGCCGCGAGAATTTTCGGGATCTTGTGCCCGCACTCGGTTGCAACGAGGCCCGTGTCGCGGCCGAGCGCTGCCTGTTCTGCCACGATGCGCCGTGCGTCACGGCCTGCCCGACGGCGATCGACATACCGCTCTTCGTCCGGCAGATCGCGAATGGCCAGCCGGTCGCGGCCGCCAGGACCATCCTCGACGCCAATGTGATGGGCGCGATGTGCGCGCGAGTCTGCCCGACGGAAAATCTGTGCGAAGGCGCATGCGTGCGCGAGACTTCCGAATCCCGGGCCGTGGAGATCGGACGCCTGCAGCGCTACGCGACCGACGCCGCGTTCGCGAGCGGACGGCAGTTCTACCGCGCAGGTCCGCCAACGGGCAGGCATGTCGCCGTGGTGGGCGCCGGCCCGGCCGGACTTGCCTGCGCTCACGCGCTCGCACGCGCCGGTCATCAGGTGACGATCTACGAGGCGCGGCCTAAGGGCGGCGGCCTCAACGAATACGGCATCGCCGCTTACAAGACTAACGACGAGATCGCACAGAAGGAATTGGCCTATATTCTCGACGTCGGGAGCATCGGAATCGAATATGGCAAGGCGCTCGGGCGCGATTTTACTTTAGCCAGTCTGCAGGCCGGCTATGACGCGGTTTTCCTCGGTCTCGGTCTCGGCGAGACCAATGATCTCGGCCTCGACAGGGCGCCGCAGGGCGTGACGGACGCGGTAGACTTCATCGCTGTCCTGCGCCAGGCAAAGGACAAGACAGTTGTACCGGTAGGTAACGACGTGCTGGTCATCGGCGGCGGCATGACGGCGATCGACGCGGCGACGCAAGCCAAGCTGCTCGGGGCCGAATGCGTCACCATCGTCTATCGCCGCAGCAAGGCCGAGATGCCGGCTTCTTCCTACGAGCAGGACGTCGCGCAGGTGCGTGGCGTCCTGATCCGCGAGAACCTGATTCCGGTCGCGATCGAAAGCCGGAACGGAGCCGTGAGCGGCGTGACCTTCGAACATTCGCGAAGCGAAGGCGGGCGGCTTGTCGGCGCCGGTGATCGCATCACGCTTGTGGCCGATCAGGTGCTGACCGCGATCGGCCAGGTATTGAAGACAGCTGACCTCGCCGGCACCGGCCTTGCCCTGGAGAAAGGCCGGATCACGGTCGACGACGATGGCCGCAGCAGCCTTCCAGGCGTTTGGGCCGGCGGCGATTGCGTCGCCGGCGGCAGCGACCTGACGGTCGTCGCCGTGGCGAACGGGAAAAAGGCGGCCGCTTCGATCATCGCCGCCTTGCGCGCCGATGCCGTCGCCTCCCCTCTTCGACCAGGAGGATAAGCCATGGCGGATCTTCGCACCAATTTTGCCGGTATCAAGTCGCCGAATCCGTTCTGGCTCGCCTCGGCGCCCCCCACCGACAAGGCCTACAATGTTGTGCGCGCCTTCAAGGCGGGATGGGGCGGCGTGGTGTGGAAGACGCTGGGCGAGGATCCGCCCATCGTCAATGTCAGCGGGCCGCGCTATGGCGCGATCCATTCGGCGGACCGGCGTGTCATCGGCTTTAACAATATCGAGCTGATCACCGATCGCCCGCTCGACGTCAATCTGCGCGAGATCAAGCAGGTGAAGCGCGACTGGCCCGACCGCGCCCTCGTCGTCTCGCTGATGGTGCCTTGCGAGGAGAAGAATTGGGCCGCCATCATCAGTCGCGTGGAAGAGACCGACGCCGACGGCATCGAGCTCAATTTCGGCTGCCCGCATGGCATGAGCGAGCGCGGCATGGGCTCGGCGGTCGGCCAAGTGCCCGACTATATCGAGATGGTCACGCGTTGGTGCAAGGCGCACAGCCGCATGCCTGTGATCGTCAAGCTCACGCCGAACGTCGCGAGCATCGTGCCGCCGGCCGAAGCCTGCCTGCGCGGCGGTGCCGACGCAGTTTCGCTGATCAACACGGTCAATGCGCTGATGGGCGTCGACATCGACATCCTTGCGCCATGGCCACATCTCGACGGCTTCGGCACGCATGGCGGCATGTGCGGGCCGGTCGTAAAGCCGATCGGGCTCAACATGGTTGCCGCGATCACGCGCAATCCGGCCACCGCCAGCCTGCCGGTTTCCGGCATCGGTGGCATCGAGAAGTGGCGCGACGTGGTGGAGTACATGGCGCTCGGCGCGCGCAACGTTCAGGTCTGCACCGCGACCATGCTGTACGGCTTCAAGATCGTCGAGGAGATGATCGCCGGCCTTTCCGAATGGATGGAGCAGAAAGGCTATGCACGCGTCGATGAATTCACAGGCCTAGCTGCTCTGCGCATGACCGAGTGGCAGCATCTCAATCTCGACTATGTCGTCAAGGCGCGCATCGACCAAGACCTCTGCATCAAATGCGGCCGCTGCTACATCGGCTGCGAGGACACCTCGCATCAGGCCATCACCAGCATCAAGGACGGCCTGCGCCATTTCGAGGTGATCGAGGAGGAATGCGTCGGCTGCAACCTCTGCGCGGTCGTGTGCCCCGTAGAAAACTGCATCACCATGGTGCCGCTCCGGGAGGGCGAGATCGACCCGCGCACCGGGCTGAAGGTCGGCGGCCACCGCAGCTGGCTCGAGCACCCCAACAACCCGCTGGCGAGCGATCCAAGGCCTGCGAAATACGCGGTGGAATAGCCTTTTTCAATCGGGCTCCGGCCCCAGCACCGCGTGCAAGATCGATTGCCGTGCGGCAGTGAAGAAGGCAGGATGATGAAGCGTGCGGCCCGTGATGGCCTCTACCTGTGTGGAGAAGTCGGCGTAATGCTGTGTCGTCGCCCAGATCATGAAGATGAGATGATGTGGCTCGCGGCGCGGCAGCCTGCCCAGGGCCATCCAGCGCCGCAGCAGCATCACCTTGCCGTCGACCAGCGTCTTGAGCTCGCCGCTCAGGATGTCGTTGAGCAAGGGCGCGCCGCGCATTACCTCGATCGCAAACAGACGCGACGCCTTCGGATGGTCGCGCGCATATTCGAGCTTCTCGGTTACATAGTCGGTCAGCGCCGCGCGCGGATCACTGTCGGCCTGAATGCGGGCGAGCGGCACCAGCCACATGTCCAGCGTCCGCCGCAGGACCGCGAGATACAAGTCCTGCTTGGTGCGGAAATAGTACAGCAGGTTCGGCTTCGACAGGCCCGCCATCTCGGCGATCGCGTCGATCCGCGCGCCGGCAAATCCCTCCATCGCGAACACCGAGAGCGCCGCATCGACGATGCGCTGCACATTGGCCTCGCCGTTGCGCGTCTTGGGCCTTATCCTGGCCTTGGTCTGCGGCAGCGCCGTCTGCGCCCTCCGCGCCTTGCGCTTGACCGCCGCGCCCCATGTCGCCATGTCGTGTTCCGCTCCAGCTCGATTCAACCGATCAAGGTCGTTCTCCCAGGACTATCGCCTCAGGTGTCAGGGAGCAAGGCATGGCACGCGACTTGCTTCGATTCGGTCGATCGGGGCGCGCCGGGGAAGGGTTGCCCGTGAGCTCGTCCACTGCCATCGAGATCCGAAATCTGTCGCTGACGTTCCAGACTGGCGATGGCCCGGTCTACGCGCTCGACAACGCCAATTTGACGGTGGCGAAAGGCAGATTCGTCTCCTTCATCGGTCCGTCAGGCTGCGGCAAGACCACGCTGTTGCGCGTCATCGCCGATCTCGAGCAACCCACTTCCGGCAGCATCACCGTGAACGGGGTTTCGGCGCGCGAAGCGCGGCTCAACCGGCATTACGGCTATGTGTTCCAGGCGCCGGCGCTCTATCCGTGGCGTACCGTCGAGGCCAATGTCACCCTGCCCCTTGAAGTCTTCGGACTTCCGGCGGCCGAGCGCACGGCGCGCGCGAGAACCCATCTCGCCATGGTCAATTTGTCGGGCTTCGACAAGAAATATCCCTGGCAGCTCTCTGGCGGCATGCAGCAACGCGTCTCGATCGCGCGCGCGCTGTCCTTCGAGCCGGAGCTCTTGCTGATGGACGAGCCGTTCGGCGCGCTCGACGAGATCGTGCGTGACCGACTCAACGAGCAGCTGTTGAAGCTCTGGACCAAGACCGGGAAGACCGTTGTCTTCGTCACCCATTCGATTCCGGAGGCGGTGTTTCTTTCCACCGACATCGTTGTGATGTCGCCCCGCCCGGGGCGGATCATCGATGTGATCGATTGCGACCTCGGCGCGGAGCGCACGCTCGAAATCCGCGAATCGCCAGAGTTCCTTAAGATCGCGCATCGCGTCAGGGAGGGCTTGCGTGCCGGCCATTCCTACGACGACTGACGCGCCGCTCGCCATGACCGGGACGAGCACGCCCCTCGCACGACTCTGGTCGGTCGCGCGGCGCGGCGCGTTGCTGCCTGTCGCCAGCATCACGGCGATTGTCATCGCGGTCTGGTATCTTGCCTGCCTTCCCATGAACCGCGACCTGCCGCAGCTTGCCGGCATCGAGGGGCTTGCCAATCGCTACCGCGTGGCCTGGAGCCTGGAGCGCCCCGTGCTACCTGCGCCGCACCAGATCGCCGAGGATCTTTATGGCTCGACGCTCGGCACGCCGGTGTTACGGGAGACCGCCGACGGAATGGTGCTCAATCCGCGCAACCTGCTCACCCATGCCTGGGTCACGGTCTCGGCGACGGCTGCCGGCTTCGTCATGGGCGTGGCGCTCGGCATTGCGCTGGCAATTGCGATTGTGCATGTCAACGCGCTGCGCACCAGCCTGATGCCCTGGATCGTCGCGAGCCAGACCGTGCCAATCCTGGCCGTCGCGCCCATCATCATCGTCGCGTTAGTCCGTCGGCATCGTTGGCCTGCTGCCCAAGGCGGTGATCTCGGCCTACCTCTCGTTCTTTCCGGTCACCATCGGCATGGTGAAGGGTTTTTCGTCGCCCGAGGCGATGCAGCTCGACCTGATGCGCACCTATAACGCGTCGCAACGACAGATCTTCCTCAAGTTGCGCTGGCCGGCGGCCGTTCCACTCTTGTTTGCAAGCCTGAAAGTGTCGATCTCGATAAGCCTGGTCGGCGCCATCGTCGGCGAGTTGCCGACGGGCGCACAGGCCGGGATCGGCGCGCGCCTGCTCTCGGGCTCATACTATGGCCAGACCGTGCAAATCTGGTCGGCGCTGGCGATGGCCGCGATCCTGGCCCTGCTGCTTGTCGGCGCTATCGTGCTTGCCGAGCGGCTGACACTGAAAGCCATGGGAGCGCGACCATGAACAACACGTTCATGACGGTTGCAAGCAACCCCGCGGTGCGCCTGATTTCGGCAATCATGCTTGGCGCCGCTGCCGCGGTCGCGGCACTTCTGCTCGTCCATCACGGCGCGGAACTGTTTTTGCCAGCTACCGTCGCCTGGGCGATGCTGTGGTACGCGAACATCCTCTGGAGCCGACCGCAATCGCTGTCGCCGTCGCTCGGCCGCCATTCCGCCATCGGCGTGCCGCTGGTGTTCGGGCTCACGCTCATCTTCCTGTGGGAGGCGGCGTGCGTCGGTCTCGACGTGCCGACTGTATTGTTGCCGGCACCATCCCTGATCCTGCACAAGCTCGTCGTCTCCCTGCCGCAGCTCGGCGCGGACTTCGTCCAGACCTTCGTCCGCGCGGCACTTCCGGGCTGGCTGATCGGCTCGCTGGCGGGCTTCGTCGCGGCGCTCGCCTGCGACCGCTACGATTACCTGCGCCGCGGCCTGATCCCGATCGGCAATTTCGTCTCGGCGCTACCTATCGTCGGCATCGCGCCGATCCTCGTGATGTGGTTCGGCTTCGATTGGCAGTCGAAGGCTGCGGTCGTTGTGGTGATGACTTTCTTCCCGATGCTGGTCAATGCCGTCGCGGGCCTTGCCGCCGCGGGCGCGATCGAGCGTGACCTAATGCACAGCTATGGCGCCTCGTGGTGGCGAACGCTGCTCGCGCTCAGACTGCCGGCCGCAATGCCGTTCCTGTTCAATGCGCTGAAGATCAACGCATCGTTGGCCCTGATCGGCGCCATCGTCGCCGAGTTCTTCGGCACACCGACGCTCGGCATGGGCTTTCGCATCTCGACGGAGGTGGGCCGGATGTCACTCGACATGGTATGGGCAACGATCGTCGTCGCCGCCGTTGCCGGCTCGCTATTCTTCGGAGTTATCGTCCTGATCGAGAAGAAGGTGACCTTCTGGCATCCCTCGAACCGCCAGTGAGGAAGGGCTTGTCCATTGGAGAGATTGGAAAGGAGACGACGCATGGTGAAACGCTTGATGATAACTGCCATGATGCTCGCGGGCTCATGGCTTCCGGCCGCAGCCCAGGACAAGATGACACTGCAGCTGAAATGGGTGACGCAGGCGCAGTTCGCGGGCTATTACGTGGCCAAGGACAAGGGCTTCTACAAGGCAGAGGGCCTCGACGTCACCATCAAGCCCGGCGGGCCAGACATCGCGCCGGAGCAGGTGATCGCGGGCGGCGGCGCTGACGTCATCGTCGACTGGATGCCGGCCGCGCTCGCGGCGCGCGAGAAGGGCGTGCCGTTGATCAACATCGCGCAGCCCTTCAAGCGGTCCGGCATGATGCTGACCTGCCGCAAGGATGCCGGCATCGCCACGCCGGCCGACTTCAAGGACAAGACGCTCGGCGTCTGGTTCTTCGGCAACGAATATCCCTTCATGGCCTGGATGGCCAAGCTCGGCTACAAGACCGACGGCTCGCCGGGCGGCGTCAAGGTGATCAAGCAGGGCTTCAACGTAGATCCGTTGATCCAGAAGCAAGCGGCCTGCGTTTCCACAATGACCTACAACGAGTACTGGCAGGTCATCGACGCCGGGCTGAAGCCCGAGGAGCTCGCCGTTTTCAATTATACGGATCAGGGCGTCTCCACGATGGAGGACGGCCTCTACGTACTCGACAGCAAGCTGTCCGACCCGGCCTTCGTGACGCGGATGGCGAAGTTCCTGCGCGCCTCGATGAAGGGCTGGGACTATGCCCGCACCAATGCCGACGACGCGGTCAAGATCGTGCTCGACAATGACACGACCGGCGCTCAGAAGGAGCCCCACCAGAAGCGCATGATGGGCGAGATCAACAAGCTGACTGCCGGCTCCAACGGCACGCTCGATCCCGCCGACTACGAGCGCACGGTGGCGACGCTGATGGGCGCCGGCGGCGAACAGCCGGTCATCACCAAGAAGCCCGAGGGCGCCTGGACCCATGCCGTGATCGATGCGGCGCTGAAATAGCCGCCCGGCTTCAACGTCGTTGCAGCGCCGGCTGCGCTGCAACGATGAACTTCACTAAGCGACGAACATATCCAGCCGGAGGACCCCATGGCCATTCTCATTCGTGGCGGCACTGTCATTAATCACGACCATACCCGCCGTGCCGACGTCCTGATCGAAGGCGACAAGATCACGGCCGTCGCCGAGAAGATCGCCCCGCCGTCAGGCAGCGAGACCATCGACGCAGGCGGCTGCGACATTCTGCCCGGCGGCATTGATCCGCACACTCATATGGAGCTGCTCTTCATGGGCACGGTCTCCGCCGACGATTTCGAGTGGGGCACGAAAGCGGCGGTCGCCGGCGGCACCACAATGATCGTCGACTTTTGCATTCCGGCGCCCGGCGAATCCATGCTCAAGGCCTATCAGGACTGGCGCCACAAGAGCGAGAAGGCGGCCTGCGATTATTCGTTCCACATGGCGGTGACGTCGTGGTCGAAGCAAATCTTCGACGAGATGGGAACGGTGGTGAACACCTATGGCATCAACACCTTCAAACATTTCATGGCCTACAAAGGTGCGCTGATGGTGAACGACGACGAGCTGTACAACTCGTTTTCGCGCTGCGCCGCGCTCGGCGCGATGCCCCTGGTGCATGCGGAGAACGGCGATGTCGTCTTCCGCCTGCAGGAGATGCTAATGGCGAAAGGCGCAACGGGACCCGAGAACCACGCCTATTCACGCCCGCCCGAGGTCGAGGGCGAGGCCACCAACCGCGCCATCATGATCGCGGATATGGCGGGCGCCCCGCTCTATGTCGTGCACACCTCCTGCCGCGAGGCGCACGAAGCGATCGCGCGGGCGCGTGCCGCGGGCAAGCGCGTCTATGGCGAACCGCTGATCCAGCATCTGGTGCTCGACGAGGACGAGTACCGCAACCCGGATTGGGATCACGCCGCGGCGCGCGTGATGTCGCCGCCTTTCCGGCCGAAGAAACATCAGGACTCGCTGTGGACCGGCTTGCAGGCCGGCTCGCTGCAGGTAGTGGCGACCGACCATTGCTCCTTCACCCGCGAACAGAAGCGGCTCGGCATCAACGACTTCCGCATGATCCCGAACGGCACCGGCGGCGTCGAAGACCGCCTGCCGGTGCTGTGGACCTATGGCGTCAACACCGGGCGGCTGACCAAGGAGGAATTCGTTGCCGTCACCTCCGCCAACATCGCGCGCATCCTCAACATCTATCCGCGTAAGGGCGCGGTCGCCGTCGGCTCCGATGCCGATCTCGTAGTGTGGGATCCGGCAGCCACCAAGACCATCTCGGCCAAAAAGCAACTCAGCCGCATCGACTATAATGTGTTCGAGGGCGTCGTTTGCACCGGCGCGCCACGCGTCACGCTATCGCGCGGCCGCATCGCCTGGAAGGAGGGCGAACTGCGGGCCGAGAAAGGCGACGGGCAATTCGTCGCGCGGCGGCCCTTCCCGGCCGCCCACGTCGCCAACAGCACGTGGAAGGAATATTCCTCGTCAAAACCCGTCACGCGCGCGATGCCGGTCGTGCCATGACCGCCGCCAAGACAGACCTCATCAACCTCACCATCGATCCGCAACGCCTGTGGGACAGCCTGATGGAGACGGCCCGGTTCGGCGCGACCGACAAGGGCGGAATCCGGCGCCTTACTCTCTCCGAAGAGGACCGCCAGGTGCGCGACTGGTTCAAGCGCGCCTGCGCGGAGATTGGCTGCGCCGTCTCGGTCGATGATTGCGGCAACATGTTCGCGCGCCGCGCCGGCAAGCGCGGCGACCTGCCGCCGATCTGCATGGGCTCGCATCTCGACACCCAGCCAACCGGCGGCAAGTTCGACGGCACACTCGGCGTGCTCGGTGCGCTGGAAGTGGTGCGCACCCTGCATGCGACCGGCTATGAGACCAACGCTCCGATCGAAATCGTGAATTGGACCAACGAGGAAGGCTCGCGCTTCGCGCCCGCGATGCTGGCCTCCGGCGTGTTCGCCGGCGTCTTTACAAGGGAATTTGCCTATTCGCGCGAGGATCGTGAGGGCAAGAGCTTCGCCAAGGAGCTCAAGCGCATCGGCTATCAGGGCTCAGAGCCTGTCGGCGCCCGCAAGATCGGCGCCATGTTCGAGCTGCACATCGAGCAAGGACCGATCCTCGAGGCTGAAAGCAAGATGATCGGTGTCGTCACCGGTGTGCAGGGCATGCGCTGGTACGAGGTGACGGTGCGCGGCCAGGAGGCGCATACCGGCGCCACGCCGATGCATCTGCGCAAGAACGCGCTGCTCGGCGCCGCCCGCATGATCGAGGCGATCCACGCCATTGCCGTGCACCATGCGCCCGACGCGGTCGGCACCGTGGGGCTCGCCGAGGTGCGACCAAACTCGCGCAATGTCGTGCCGGGCGAAGTGTTCTTCTGCGTCGATTTCCGCCATCCCGACGAGACGGTACTGGAAAAGATGGAGCAGGATTACCGCACAGCGCTGCCGGCGACGCTGGAGCCGCTCGGGCTCACCTTCGAGGAGAAACGGATCTGGAACAGCCCGGCCGTGCGGTTCGATGCCGAGATGATTGACTGCGTGCGCAAGGGGGCGGCGATGGCCGGCTTTGCGACCCGCGACATGGTTTCGGGCGCCGGCCACGATGCCGCCTATATCGCGCGGGTAGCGCCGACCACCATGATCTTCGTGCCGTGCGCGGGTGGCGTCAGCCACAACGAGGCGGAATCCACCTCGTTCGAGGAATGCGGCGCCGGCGCCCAGGTGCTGCTACAGGCGGTGCTCGCCTACGACGAGCGCTTCAGCTGAGCATTCGCGCCGATTTTGCTAGAGCATTTTCCGCGCTGGCGGAATCGGAAAGGGATTCCCTTCCCGGGCAAATCGTGATTCACCCTGAGGGCTGGTGATGGAGGCCAGCCCCTTTGGCTAAACCCCTCTCGCTAGCCCGCATTTCTCACACCACTGATTGATTGGGTGGGAGCGCGCGGGTTGTTTGTGCTGTGTTTTGAACGAGCAGGAGCGATCGTGGCGCCGCTTGCGCTGATCGACTTTTTG
>Ga0210406_10008096_pt1 | contig 10560 bp, 10 predicted proteins | sample IncBWC30MmetaG_FD_155454 | JGI IMG/M metagenome (GOLD analysis project Ga0210406, IMG submission 155454) | Forest soil microbial communities from Barre Woods Harvard Forest LTER site, Petersham, Massachusetts, United States - Inc-BW-C-30-M | ecosystem: Environmental > Terrestrial > Soil >... | reverse complement strand
GAAGACCTGTCGTCGAGTACTCCGCCCCGAGTGGCAATCAACCTGAATGGGTGACTAAGTGGCTGGAACTGCACGGCTTCGTGGCGTACTACTTTACGGGCGATACTGGCATGGGCCCCACCCAGGGCTACCGGGTCGGTCGGCGAGAAGGACAATCCATCTGGGCCTTCCCCATCGCTCAGATGGATCGGGCGGCCTCCTTCGAGGAGTTGCCCGGCGAGGATGTCTCCTTCGAAGTTATCGAACAATGGCTTGAGGCGTTGACTGACTTCGTCGTTAGCCACGGGCAAGTTAGGCTCACTTACTTTCACCCGCCGGGGATCCTACCCTTCCGCAAGGAAGTTGATGGTTGGATGCATAAGACCATGCAGCTTAAGGCCCAGGGACGCTTCCGTTGGTACACCATGGCGCAGATGGCCAATTTCTTGAACTCGCGGAAGAAGGTGGTGTGGAAATTGAACGAACGAGGCGGGCTGGCGTCCCTCGAAGCTGCCGATTCTCAAACGCTGGCTCACCAGGCTTGGACGTTTCCCTCGGAAAAGTACGGCGAGCCAACTGTCGTACGGGGGGCCGCCACGGTTCGCCAAGAAGGTGCCAGGTGGATTGTGGTAGCTGGTGAAGGGAATCAGCTCACTGTGGAAGCCAGGACATCCAGCCAATGACCCACAATCACTTCTGGCAGAACATCCTCGTCTTCTTGCTCTTGAACCTAGCCGTGGTGGGGAGAACCAATGCCCAGCAGCAGCCGGTATCCGCAGCCCCAATTCAGTCATCTCCGCAGCAGCCCGGCACGACCGTTCCCGTCGCGCCCGTGCCCGAAAGGCTGTTAACTAACTTTTTGGAGGTGGGAGCCAGCTACCATGAACTCTCCAGCGACTTTGGCCGTTGGAGCGGTGGTTATTTCCACGGCGTTCTTGAAAAGGGAAAGAATATCTGGAGCGGTGAAATTAACGGCGAACATGAGTTCAGCGACGCCGGAGTGTATTTGGCCGTTGGCGACACATACAACTTCAACTCCGACTGGTACGCATCGCTGACGGTCGGTTCGAGCGCCGGCGGCTTCTTCTGGCCACGTTTCCGAGCTGATGGATTCATCAATCGAAAATGGAATGCACGAAAGCAATTCATCACAACTCTCGGCTTCGGCTATTACGCCGCCAAGGATGTCCACCGTGACCATAGCATCTTCTTGGGTACCGTTTATTACTTCCAGAAGCCATGGATCATCGAGGATGGCTTGCGACTCAACGTCAGCAACCCTGGCACAGTTCTCTCACCTTCTGGTTTCGTAGCGGTTACCCAGGGGCACAACAAAAAACGCTATATCACCTTGAAAGCGGGGTTCGGCCAAGAAGCGTATCAGTTGATTGGGCCAACCACCGCTCTGACGCGCTTCCCCAGCCAGACCTTCGACGTTACCTGGCGGCAATGGGTTCGCAAGGGCTGGGGATTCAATGTCGTCGCATCTTACTATCACAGCCCATTTTACGAGCGAGGTGGTGGCAGCATTGGATTCTTCAAAGACTTCTGATCGCCGCACGACCTCCGGAGGCGTGAATTACTTGTCGAGTTTTGCAGAGCTGAGCCGTCTCCGCGGACACCGTGGCGGGGTCATCAGCATGCACCGGGCCCTCACGCGGTTCGTTCTAGGACCCCGCGAGCTCATCACGTCTGGCTTGCTCGTCTTGCTGATCTCATTCCTGTGGGCCGTTTCTTTGCCGCAGCTCTGTCGATTTTGGCAATACGTTTTGACGGTAGGGTTGAGAACCCTAGCGCTACGTGCCGACCTCGGTCTCAGTAAGCATCAGGTCGCGTCTGCGATTCGCTTCGCGGTTCCTTATCCCCGCATGGTGGGCGCTCTTCCCGACTCCCCAACATGGTGGCTCACTGCGTCAGTCGTTATCCTGCTACTGGCCGCCAGCTTTTTTCTCCCCACCAGGCTGACTCCAGTGAAATATCTCTTGCGCGCGGCCCTGTTCGTCCAGGCAACCGGGCTAGCGTACTTCATGTGGGCACCGGGGCGCTTTCCGCATACGCCCGATAGCTACATGGAAGGACTCACAGGCTACGCAATCGCACTCATCTCCTTTGTACCCATCCTCTTTGGTCTAACCTACTACATCTTTAATTTCGGTTTATTCAAGAAAGCACTGATCACGGTCATGACGATGACTCACCTTTCTCTTTTCTTTCCTTTCCAGCTCCTTTTGCAGGCAGCCTTGCTGGAGAAATCCGTTCTGTTCATGCCGCTTCTCTATATCGTCTTCGGCTTGCCAGTAGACGTCCTAATTATCCTCGCCTTCTATTCATGGGGCATGAGCTGGTCAACAAAAACTCAAACTGACCCTTGATATCCTCCCCTCCCTAAAGGGCAGCCGCTCCCTTAGGCGTATCACGCGCCACCCGTTGAAGTCGGCTACCTCGAAGCGCACCTCTCGCCCGCAGTAAGTTCCAGGTAGCCCGTGCCCATAATTTGGCTTCGAGCGTGGTTTCACTCATCCGATCATGGCGTTTGTCAGCAATTTGGTAGACCCGGAAGCACATGCGTGGTTAGCCAGTTTGATCTACTATTCTTTAATCAGAAAACCTTACTGCCCGGATTAAGAGAAGGAGCAAACGTGAAAACGCTTGTGACCACGGCCAGCATCTTTGCCGTCGCTGCCGTTGCGATTGTCTCTATCATCGCCCCGACAGTTGTCCGGACGAAGCAAGTCACAGCTAAAACCATTCTATATCCGCCCGAGTCAGCCACCTCCAAGGTAGATCAATTGTTTACGCAGTGGAGTAATTCAGACACGCCGGGTTGTAGCCTCGGTGTCAGCCGAAATGGAGCTCTGCTGTACGAGCGAGGGTACGGCATGGCGAACCTCGAATTAGGAGTCCCCATCACGCCAGCATCCGTCTTTCACGTGGCCTCGGTCTCCAAGCAATTTACAGCAATGAGTATCTTGCTCCTTACACAGCGCGGCCAGCTGTCGTTGGACGATGAGGTGCGAAAGTACGTCCCCGAATGGGCCGATCATGGGAACGGCGTCACCGTCCGCCACCTGCTCAGCCACACTAGCGGAGTGCGCGACGGGTTCACGCTGCGCGAGTTCAATGCGGCGAGCGATGATGTGTTCGACAACGATGTGATGGTCAAAATCCTCGCGCGCACGCGAGCGCTCAACTTCACCCCTGGCACTGAATTCCAATACAACAACAGTGCGTATGCGCTGCTGGCCAGCATCGTGAGCCGAGTGAGCGGCCAGTCGCTTCGCGCCTTCACCGAGGCGAACGTTTTCAAACCGCTGGGCATGACGCACACGCACTTTCACGACGATCCCACGATGATCGTGCCGAATTTCGCGTCGGGCTATCACCAGGACGCGGGCGGCTTGCACGTAGCCCTCCATCCATACCTTAACCACATCGTCGGTAACACGGGCTTGTTCACGACGGTGCGCGATCTGTTGCTCTGGGAACAGAACTTTGCCGACGCGCGCGTGGGTGACAAAGCGGTCATCGCCGCGATGCAAACGCCGGTCATTCCCACCGGATGGTCGGACAAGAGCTTCTACGGCTTAGGACTTGAGATCGGGGACTATCGCGGGTTGCGGACGATCGGACACGGAGGAGGCGATCCGGGATATAGGGCGTACCTTGTGCGATATCCCGATCAGGGGCTTGCTGTCGCGGTGCTTTGCAACCTGGATGACATCGACCCTGCTACGGTGGCGCGTGGCGTGGCGGACATCTATCTTTCTGATGCGTTTGCGACGCCTTCCATAAGCAGCGCGACCGCGACGCCAGCCCGCGTGTCTCTGTCCGCTGAGCAGCTTGCGAGCAAGGCGGGCCTGTATTTCGATCCGTTGAGCGAGTCTGTGGGGCGCATGTTCGTTCGCGATGGCAAGCTCATGGCACGCGAGGGCGCCGGTGAAGGCGAAAGTGTCGAGCTGACACCAGTCAGCGAGAACCGGTTCGTCGTTTTGGGAACGCCGATTGTGGCTGAGTTCGTTGCTGCCGGTCCAGTACGTCCTCAAGAGGTTCGCGTGACAGGAGCTGGACCGAAGCCCATTGTGTCGCGGAAGCTGGATGCATTCGCGCCATCCAGAGCCCAGCTGCGCGCGTTTGCAGGAGGGTACACCAGTTCAGAAGTCGAGGGAAGGTACACCCTGGCGGCGCACAAGTCCGGCCTGGTGATTCAGATTCCAGGGAGAACCGATATCACCCTGCAGCCCATCTTTCTGGACGGCTTTGCGGGCGCCGTTGTCGGCGTCGTAACGTTTTTGCGCGACGCGCAGGGAATCGTGACGGGATTCACCGTGAACACGAGCGGCGTCCGAGGTTTGCGTTTCGATCGAGCGAAGCCTGAACGACGCCCGCCGTCTGGTTAACACGCGGATGAAGTTGGCGCACGATTCGTCTCGATCAATCATGTCGCCAACGCGCGCGGCCCATTCCTAGCGCTAACTCCTGATCAGCACCGCAGTATTTCCATCCTATCCACAGCGCGGAGCGTATCAGGATGAGGTTATGCAAACCCGTTTTACATGCGGGGCGCGGAGTTTCGACATAATCACGTTCCGATTGTCTGGCCCGAATGGTCAGGACACCACGGCGAGCGTCTCTACAGGAATTCACGAACCTGGTGCAAAGTGAAGGGCGTCGGTTCTGTTCGTCGTGCCAAGCCGTCCCATCTACCGCGACCAGATGAAAAAGTCACACTTGTTGCTTGCCCTACAGCGCGAAATCCGGCGTCACGATTTGTCTACGTTCGTGGGATTTCGACGCGGAGCGGCATGCCGAATCCCCGATTAGCCTTCAGGCCGAAAGTCGCCAGCAACTATGGTGCAGGTTGCGCGATTCTATGCGATTTCCTCGGAAGTCAAATCAAATACCGGGTACTGTAGGTACCGAAAATCAAGAGTGAGAGAGTCGTAGTACTTCTCATTCTCTAAATATTAATTGTGTTTTACGTACTTCTTCTTGTATTTTGCTCCGTAGGAATATAGACTTCACGGCACTGTAATCGCCCTGACAGAATCTTTTTTGTGAGGAATTAATGCCCAGCCCAAAGAGAATTATCTCGGTGGCCCTGTTTTGCTTGCTGTTGAGCGTTTGCATGGCGGCGTCCGTTAAAGCGGATACCGTATACACGTACAAAGGAAATGCATTCGATCAATCCGGGGGCACGTTTCCTTGTCCACCCGAGTGCAAAATAACGGGTTCCTTCACGGTTGCTGCTCCCCTTATCGCGGATTCGAACTATTCTTTCACTCCGTTGTCCTTCAGCTTTACGGATGGTCTAACGAAGTTCACCCCGTCGGATGTAACCGTGTCCGCGTTTAGCGTTGTTACGAATTCCCTTAGCCAGATCATCGGTTGGAATATGGAATGGCTGACCCCTGGTGATGATATGTTCTCCAGCACGAACCCACCGGGTTGCATCGGTTGCAGCGTAATTGACGGCTCATTCAAGCCAAGTGTTGGATATGGCCAAATACTTAATTCCCCAGGAGTGTGGACCGAATCCAAGTCGGTTCCCGAACCTTCTAGCCTGATGACGCTCGGCGTCGGCCTGCTGGGCTTGGCGGGTTTGACTTTGAAGAAATCCATATAAGAGATTTCAAAAGCTGGAGAGGACGAGGACGGCGTCATTGCCGTCCTTTTTCTTTTGGCCGCGTCCAGTTTTACGATTGTGAAGGCAAAATCAGACGACTGGCAGTAGAAGCCGCTCGACCTCTGGGGCGCTGCGCCCTAGAATACTTAGCGGCTCTTCTATTCCCGAGCTACCTCCGCCTCACTTGCCGCTGGCCGTGCGTCTGGTGCACTATTTCCGCTTGCCAGATTTCAACCGGAGGCTTCATGAAAATTTTGGCAGCAATTAAACGCGAACAGAAAAAGCTCGAAAAGCAGTTAGGCAAGATACAGCACCAATTGAACGGAGTACGAGCGGCTGCAAAGGCTTTGGGCGATTCAACGAGCAAGGAAATCAAAGTCGCTAAGAAACGTGTGATGTCCGCCGCTGCCAGGGCGAGTATTGGTAGAGCTACCAAGAAAAGATGGGCGAAATTTAGAGCGCAGAAGAAGAAAGTGACAGGATAGTTTTGGCGCTTTTGCGAAGCCAAAAATCCAACCGTGCCGCTGCGGTCACGGTAAGACGATCCGTAACGTCAGGCTCTTGAAGAGAAAGTTTGCAGATGTTGGGGGTACAAGCCTAAAGGTTAGCGCGCCCGCCCGGCCACGTCGCCCCGCCATCCCGCGCCCACACCATACACCGCAGATTTCGCTCAAACGTAGCATATTCGTTGACTTGCCTACTGGCGGAACCTAAGATGAACGCGCAATGCTAGAACCAGGATCACTTATTGGCCAGACCATCTCGCATTATCGCATCCTCGAACTGGTCGCCTGGGCCTGCGGAGTATTGGGTGTCGTTTACAAGGCTGAGGACACACGGCTCCACCGCGCAGTGATTTTGAGATTCCTGCAAAGGACTGACGACCCCGCTGTTCTCGACCGCCTGCGCCGAGAGGTCCAAACAATCTCCGCATTGAATCACCCGAACATCTTCTCCATCTACGATGTCGACGAATACGAGCGCCAACCATTTATGGCGATGGAATTCCTCGACGGTGAGACTTTGGATCATCATATTTCAGGCAAGCCGCTTCCGTTTGAGGAGATATTGAACCTGTCTATTCAAATTGTTGATGCGCTCACACCAGCACATGCCGAAGGCATAATCCATCGAGAAATCAACCCGGCCAACCTATTCGTGACCAAACAAGCCAATGTCAAAGTCCTCGGTTTCAGCAATGAGAAATTTCCTGTTGTTGGAGGCGGCGGTGTTTCCTCAGTGACGACGGTTGACACATTGCTTTACACCGCTCGGCACTGGCACACTTATATGTCTCCCGAACAAGTCAGGGGCGAGAAGCTTGATGCACGAACGGATTTATTCTCGTTTGGTGCAGTCCTCTATGAGATGACGACGGGCCGGAAGGCATTTCCCGGCAACACCACTGTGGACATCCTTGACGCTATTCTAAATCAAACAACAACTCCGATGACAAACATCAACCCGGAACTAGGGCGCATTGTCAACAAAGCGCTTGAGAAGGACCGCAAGCTCCGCTACCAGACTGCACCGGAAATCAGCGCGGATTTGCAGAGGTTGAATCGTGACAGGCAGTCGGCGACGGGACGGGTGTGCGACATTAAAGTGAGACCCCTGCCCGTCTGGCCTCCCAGTAATCCTCGAATTTTCCGTTGAGCTGACAGCACCGAAGGGCGATGATCGCGTTGGCTCCGCGCACTGTCCAGAACATGCCCGATTGTTTAAGCCTTCCGATAATAGTTTTGCAGCCAGCTTCGATGACCCCAGATCCCACGAAAAATCCTTGTTTGCGAAATTGGGGATAGCGCATCCGTTCTTTGTTCCCTTCGAAATAGTTCGCTTCGGTTTGCAGGGTCTTCGTCAAGCCGGGATGAGAGCTCTCCAGTGAGTGCAGCGAAGCCACTAACTCTTCGATCTGCCCATTGTCCAGTTTGTTTTGCTTCACCATCACCCAACGCCTCTGGACGGGTACATCCTGGGGATAGAGTTGGCGGGCTAATTCCCACAGGTGTTCTCGGGCATGATAGAGATCGACGATTTGCGTGGCGCCCGTAAAATGCAAATCGGCCTGGTTCCAAATCCATTCTGCACCATCTCCCAGAACGACCTTTTTCTCCGCACGCCCCCATCCCCGCCGCCAGGCTTCCGCATACAGGCGACGGCCAAATTCCTCGGCCGTCTCGATGGCGCCCACATAGGTGGTCGAGCCTTCGTCCCGTTGGGGATCCCCTTCTTCGTCCACCGTGGTCTGCGTGAACACGCAGCCCAGCTTCGCTCCTCGCGTGTGAGCGGGTTCGCCGTCCTGTTTCCCCGCACGTCCCTCGGTTTCCTTGCGTACGACAGGAACACCCGTGCCATCCATCTCCACGTACAGGACGGGAATTCGTAGCCCCAAGGGGATCGGCAAATTCAGTTGCAGAGCCTGCTCGAGCTCGCGCTGCTGCCGCATTTCGATATCGGCTCCGATCGCTTCGGAGGTGCGCTCGACGGCTTTCGTGGTCACCGATAGACCCGCCAGCAGTTCCATCTGCTGGCGCCCTTGGTCAAAAGCCGCTTGCTGGCCGACCGTGGCCAGCATGCGTCGCACCCCGGGAGAAAATTCTGTGTTCTCTACGTCGAGTTCGACATCGACCGGGAACTGGCCGCGATGGCAGCGGTCACACAGGAAATACGGACGCAGGCACTCAGCCTCTCCCAGGGCCGTCCGCACGGCTTTCGAACGTAATTCCACATAGTGGGCCGTGTGGCCGCACGCGCAGGGTAGTTGCCTCTGTTCCGGGCCGGGAGGATCAAATTTCAGCAGTTCGGCAAGCACCGCAGCTCCAGCCTGGTGCATGGCCGAACGCAGGGCCATCTCGATCGCTTCCAAATCCAGGCGACCAGTCCTGCCTCGTTCGGAGAAAACGAGCTGTAAGAGACGCTCTAGTTCGCCGGCGATTTCCTGCTGGAGGATCGCCGCCGTTTTTTTTTCTGCGGCGTCAGTTCCTCCTCGACCGGGCGCGCGCGGCAGATTTTCTCATTGACCTCCAACAACTGTTGCGCCAGATGACGAAAGCGGTGATAGGCCTCCACCTCTCGTTGCGCCTTGCGCAGTTCGGTCGGGGTGGCAAACGTTTCGGTGACGGTCTTTCCGTCTCGTTTGCGGGTGAGGCGAAAGTTGGGGCCGTGTCCGGGATGATGAGGCTGGTGACAATGACAGTTCGCCTTGCCGCAGGTGCCGCGCGTGGCCGTGATGGATCCGCTGCGAAAGTCGGGCAGTTGCACGATTTCCTGAAAGATGCTCTTGCGCTGTTGCTCTAACTCATTGAGCGATTCGGTCATGGGATCTCTCCAAAGAAAGATATCTGGATTCTTCCTCACGTACTAATACGCTAGGATATTAGCCCCAAAAAAAAGAATTCGCAAAACTATTCACTTCAATGTCGCGCACCCCCCTCACATTTCTCACATTTGGGGCCAGACTGTGCCAACACTGTGCTAAAACTCCCAGCTTTGGGGACTGATTGTGCTTCGCCACGAGTCATTTCATTGGCTAAGCGGTTAATTTTCTCCAGAGCTTCTCGTTTCATCGTCAGCTTCATTTGCGAGCACTTCTTGAACACCTGAGAATCACCCTGTCGGAGCAGTTGTGTCACCCATTCATCTGCTACGCCCCCGGCACTCAGGCGAGTAGCATAGGTCGAGCGGAGATCATAAATCCTGAAGTAAGGGATCCCCGCTTTCTTCAACGTTGTCCGCCACACTTTTTTCAGCGACCTTTGGTGTCCGTGCGTCGTTCCCGAGCAAACTCAACGAGACTTGCTTCATCATAAATTGCACTGAAAATCAGACTGGTATTTATCGATAGGACGGAGAGCAACCATCGAAGGTCCTGTAACCTGATCTTTCGTCGGGACGGCGTCCGTCCGGAGGCCTAGTCGCGAAGAAATTACGTTCGCCAATTGGTGTACTGCGTAAGGAGCTTCCGTCATTTTGCCCGGCAGGGCCCAAAAGATGTTGGATTCTGGCTCTCCGTATGCAACGTCTAGGTTCCAAAGCTTGCGGAACTCGGAGCTGCATAGTCTATGTCAACTTTGGTGCATACCCTCCCCTTAGCCTCGAGAATGTCCGCTCCTGGCGCAATTGCGCTGAGAGCCTTCTTGATTTGTTCTATGCTGTCTTCGTCAGGTTCGAACCTTGGTGTGGAGACTGGTATTTGATCTTTCGTAAAGCCCACTATTGTCCAGTCTCCGTGATGCATTGTGGCGATATCGCTGGAGCCAACACCGAAAAAGTCATGACGCGCGAATCGAGGTATGTCAAGGAGGTGGCTGGCAAAGTAACGCATCGGAAGTTTTATGCCGAGCAAGGAGAGAAAGAATTGGCTTATGCCATATCCGGCCGCGCACACGAACACGTCGGCAAAGAGCTGGCGTGTAGGGCACCCCGAAGTTTGTAGCACCGCCACCCCACTCCGGAGGTGGCATACATTCGTGCCGGTGAGGATAGATGCCCCCCTACAGCGAATCTGCGCGGCGAGCTTACCGGCGGCAAGCAACGGCGCTCGTTCGGACGTGTTTTGTATGTCGAAGCAGAATCCTTGGTGTTCTATGCCTATGATTTCGACGACCACAAACAGTTCAAGAGCAATGTGGTCTTCTATGTCTGGGGCGGCAAGACCGGCGTGAAAGAAGTTACTCATAATCTGGGGATCCTCCGCAAGGACGACGACGGGCAGAGCAGCTGGGCGATGACGTTCGACGATTCGAAAGGTTTTGTCCGAGATCAATTCGGTGTTTGTGACGGCGGAAGCTCCGAGCAAACACTACGACCAGCCCCGCGGACGAAAAGTTCTGTACGCGTATTTTGGCGGACAGCCGAACCATCCGTGAGCCTTGCCGTTTTGGCCGCAGAGGCGCACCTTTCTCTTCAGGCGACACATCTTGGACCGGAGCAAAAAGCCACACGTGCAGATCTCT
>Ga0210406_10008095_pt1 | contig 10562 bp, 11 predicted proteins | sample IncBWC30MmetaG_FD_155454 | JGI IMG/M metagenome (GOLD analysis project Ga0210406, IMG submission 155454) | Forest soil microbial communities from Barre Woods Harvard Forest LTER site, Petersham, Massachusetts, United States - Inc-BW-C-30-M | ecosystem: Environmental > Terrestrial > Soil >... | reverse complement strand
CTGGATCTCTATATCGAGACGTTTAATCCCGCAAATCCGGACGAGTATCGCGTGAATGGAAAGTGGAAAAAAGCGGACGTGTATGACGAAGTGATAAAAGTGAAGGGCGCGCCGGACGAGCACATACGGCTGGTGGTGACGCGGCACGGGCCGGTGTTGCAGAGCGAGGGCGACAAGGCGTTTGCTATGCGGTGGACAGCGCTGGAGCCCGGCGGGTTGGCGAACAGCTATAACTGGCTGGGCAAGGCAAAGAACTGGAAGCAATTTCGCGAGGTGATGCGGCAGGTGTGGGGCCCGGCGCAAAACGCGGTGTATGCCGATGTGGATGGAAATATCGGTTACGTGATGGCCGCAAAGGTGCCGATCCGGAAGAAGGGGCATGGGGATGTGCCGGTGCCGGGAGATACGGACGACTACGAGTGGACCGGGTACATTCCGTTTGAGCAGTTGCCGCAAAGTTTTAATCCGGAGAGCGGATTGATCGTTACGGCGAATGCGCGGGTGACCGGGCCCGATTACAAACCGTATCTGACAGACCGGTGGGAAGAGCCGTACCGGACGGCAAGAATTTACGACCTGCTTCACGATAAGCATGATTTGCGGCCGGAGGACATGCTGAGGGTGCAGACGGATACGTACAGTTTTCCGCACGCGTTTATCGGGGAGCAGTTGGTGGCGGCGGCAAGGGTTTCCCCGCCGAAGGATCCGCGTGCGCAGAAATTGATTCAGCAGGCGAAGGACTGGAATGGGATTGCGGACGCCAACTCGTCCGTGGTGACGTTTCTGGATGCCGCGATGTACCGTTCGCTGGACCTGATATTAGAGCCGCACCTCGGAAAGGACACGAGACTTTACTCCTGGCGGAAGCTGGCGTTTCTGCAGAGGGTTTTGACGGAGCGACCGGCGCGGTGGCTGCCAGCGGAGTTCAAGAACTATGATGAACTGCTATGCGCTGCGGCAGATCGCGCGGTGAAGCGGCTGGAGGAAGAGACCCGCAGCAGCGATCCGGACGATTGGGCGTGGAAGCGGTTCAACTATCTGGATATGCTTCACCCAATCGGGCGCGAAGGAATTCTGAAAAGACTTCTAAGCAAATCGGGGCAGGCGCAATCGGGGACGCTCTTCAGTCCGCGGGCGGCTTCGCGGCATGACGGGCCTTCGGAGCGCTTCGTGGCCAACCTTGGGGATTGGGATCAATCAATACTGCTGATTCCAGCCGGGCAATCCGGGCAGCCGGGCAGCGAACATTACTCGGATCAATTTTCGTACTGGTTGGAAGGCAAACCGATCTACGAACCGTTCAGCGACGCGGCAGAGGCCAAGGTGAAGAAACATCTGCTGACGCTGACGCCGGCGAACTGAGCGGAGTTCCCTACTGTCATGCCAGAACTTCCGGAAGTTGAGGCGGTTGCCCGAGCATTGCGACCGCTGGTGCGCGGGCAACGGATTCGCTGCCTGCATGTGTTTCATGCCATCGCGCTGAAACCACAATTCCCTGCCGAAGCGGCGAGACTTGTGGAGGGTCGCCACGTCCGAGAGGTTTTTCGCCGGGGGAAGTATCTGTTTCTGGCGTTGGACCGGGGGCTGGTGGAGATGCATTTTCGTTTTGACGGACAACTGGTTTGGTTTTCTGGCGCGAAAGAGTTGCTGGAACGAGCGAACACCGGCGAGGATGGCATACACGTTGATGTCGCGTTGGAGTTCGGGAAGGGCGTGCTGGGATTTGCGGACCGGCGGCATTTCGGGCGGGTGCACGCGTGGGAGTCAGAGGCGGCGTGTCCTCCGCTGCGGAAATTGGGCGTGGATGCATTTGCGAAACAGTTCACGGCAACGGAGCTTCACGAGCGATTATCGCGATCGAAGCGGCCACTGAAGGAGTTTCTGCTGGACCAGACGCGCATCGCGGGGATCGGAAATATTTATTCGAGCGAAGCGTTGTGGCGCGCCCGGCTGGACCCTCGGCGGCGGGCGGATTCGCTGGACAAGAAGAAATCGGCGAAACTTCATAAAGCGATTGTGTACGTTCTCCGGCGTGCACTAGAATGTTGTGAGGATCCTGCGCCGGACTTTCACGATCCAAAGTGGTGGTTCCAGGGATTGGAAGAAATATTGGAAGCGTACCAGCGGGAAGGATTGCCGTGCCGGCGATGCGGACGGCCTATCGTACGGGCCGAGCAAGGCGGGCGATCGACGTATTACTGCAAGTATTGCCAGAAGCAGGCATAATGGCCGGGAATTCAGGTTCAATTTAATTTCAAGCACGACTGGCGGAAGGCGTGAATCAACCTGTTGCGAAAAAACCTGAACCGCAAAAGAGGCCGGATTTCGAGCGCTCGCTGGCGCGGCTGGAAGAAGTGGTGCGCCGGCTGGAAAGCCCGCAACTCTCGCTGGATGAGGCCATGAAGCTGTTTGAGGAAGGCGTTGGGTTATCGCGCGAATGCCAGAAGCAGCTTGAGGAAGCCGAAGGACGCGTGGAAATTCTGCTGAAGAAGGCCGACGGCAAGATGGCCGCCGAGACGTTTGAGGCCGAAGGCGAGAACGAATCGTGAACGAACGCCAATGGCTCAAACTGGACTCTCCTCCAATCCGATGAAGCTTCCTCCCTTCTTTGAAGAAGACAGAATTGCTGTTGACGCGCAACTTGAGAAGCTGTTGCCCGCGGAATCGATGCAACCGCCGTCCATCCATACGGCCATGCGGTACTCCGTGTTTGCGGGCGGAAAGCGCATCCGGCCGATCCTGTGCCTGGAATCGGCGCGGATTTTTGAGGCGGAAGTTTCGCCGGCGCTTTATCCGGGATGCGCGATTGAATTCATTCACACCTATTCGCTAATCCACGACGACCTGCCGGCGCTGGACAACGACGATTTGCGGCGAGGGAAACCGACGAGCCACAAGAAATTTGGGGAGGCGACGGCGATTCTGGCGGGCGATGCACTGTTGACGCTGGCGTTTGAAACGATTGCGGGGGCTCCGGTTTCGGCGGAGCGGCGCGTGGCGATAGTGACTGAAATTGCCACTGCTGCGGGCACGGTGAAAGGCATGGTAGGCGGGCAGGTGGCGGACCTGGAGGCCGAAGGCAAACCAGTCAGCCCGGAGATGCTCGAGTACATCCACCGGTCGAAAACGGCGGCACTGATTCGAGCTTCGATTACCTCGGGAGCGCTTTGCGCGGGGGCGCCAGTAGACGATGTGGCGCGGCTGCGCCGATTTGGAGAGACAATTGGGTGGGCCTTCCAGGTTACGGATGACATTCTTGACGTGGAAGAGTCTTCGGCGGCGCTTGGCAAGACGGCGGGCAAGGACATCGCGCAACAGAAGGCCACCTACCCGGCGGTATATGGACTGGAGCGCTCGCACCAGATTGCTAAAGAGCTGGCAGACAAAGGTATTGCCGAACTGGATATGTACGGCGAGCGCGCTAACCGTTTGCGGGCCATTGCGGAATTTCTGGTTCTTCGCCGCACCTAGCCACACTTTCCATGAATGCCAAAACTGAGCGAAAGCGACTCGACGTGCTTCTTGTGGAACGAGGTCTGGCCGAGTCCAGTCACAAAGCACAAGCGATGATCCTTGCGGGGGAAGTGGAAGTGGAGCAGCAACGCGCGGACAAAGCCGGATTGATCCTGCCAGAGACGGCACATATTGAAGTACACAGCCGGCAGCAGAAATATGCGAGCCGAGGTGGCATGAAGCTGGAGGGCGCGTTGGAGGACTTTCATGTCAGCGCTGCAGGAAAAACATGCCTGGATATTGGCGCCTCCACGGGCGGCTTCACGGATTGCCTGCTGCAGAATGGCGCGGCGCGCGTTTATGCGGTGGATGTGAACACGGATCAGTTGGCGTGGAAACTTCGTGGCGACGGGCGCGTGGTGCGGATCGAAAAGAATGCGCGTGAATTGCTGGCGAAAGATTTGCCGGAGGCGGTTGATCTGGTGACGGCCGATGTTTCTTTCATTTCGGCCTGTAAGATCTTGCCGGGCGCAGTGGCCTGCGCAAAACCCGGAGCTGACCTCTTGATTCTGGTCAAACCCCAGTTTGAACTGGAGCGCGAGGATGTGGGCAAAGGGGGAATCGTGCGCGAAAAGATTTTGCATGAAAAGGCCATTAACGGCGTGCGGCGCGCGATGGAAGCGCTTGCGTTGAGCGTGCGCGGCGTCGCCCCGAGCCACCTGCCGGGGGCCGAGGGCAACCAGGAGTATTTCCTTCACGCTCGAAAAGCGGCTGGGGTAGAATCGCGGTAATCCATGCGGCCTGAACCCACGTTCAAAAGAATTGGCGTCATCTCGCGTCCAAGGCGCTCGAACATTGCGGAAGTGGTTCCGCCGCTGCTGAAGTGGCTGGAGGAGCACGGCCTGCCGGCGGTGTACGACAACGAGACGGCTACGGTGCTGAAGAACGAGAGTGCCGGGAAGACGCGGCACCAGGTGGCGCAGGAGTCCGACCTGCTGCTGGTCCTGGGCGGCGACGGAACGATTCTGGCGGCTGCGCGGGAAGCGGCCTACCACGGGATTCCGATCCTTCCAATCAACATGGGCAGCCTTGGATTTCTGACCAGCTTTACTGTGGAAGAGCTTTATCCGGCATTGGAAAGTACGCTTGCGGGAAAGGCTACGATCGAAGAACGGGTTTTGCTGCTGGTGGAACGCACCCACAACGGAGAGTTGCTGACGCAGCAGCGGGTGTTGAATGATGCCGTGGTGCACAAGGGAACGCTGGCGCGCATGATTGAAGTGGAGTTGCACATCAACGGGGCGTTTGTGTGCAGGTACCGCGCCGACGGATTGATTGTGGCGTCGCCGACTGGTTCCACGGCTTACTCGCTTTCGGCCGGCGGCCCGATTGTGCAACCCGGAGTGGAATCGATTCTGATCACGCCGATTTGCCCGCACACGCTCAGCGACCGGCCGGTGGTGGTGCAGGACACTTCGCAGGTCGAATTGTATTTATCGCAGAGTTCGGATTCGGTTTTTCTGACGCTGGACGGCCAGACGGGTGTGCCCATGCAGATTGGGGACCACGTACGAATCACCCGTGCGGCAGAGCGGCTGAAATTGATCCAACCGCCAAACAAGACTTATTTTGAAATTTTGCGGAACAAATTGAAGTGGGGCGAAGCGTAGTTTTCAGGCGAGAACGTCGGTGCGCAAAAGGTCCTTGCGCGTTTCACGGCGGCGGATGAGTTTTAGAGTATTGCGGTCGACGAGGACTTCGGCGGGGCGGCAGCGGCCATTGTAGTTGGACGACTGGGCAAACCCGTACGCGCCGGTTACCCAGATGGCGAGCAGATCTCCCTGCGAAACACTTCCCAGTGGCCAATCGAATAAGAAAGTGTCTCCGGTTTCGCAGACGGGCCCCACAATGTCGGCGCGCTTAGTGGCGTTCGCCTGGGGGACGGCGGTTTGCACGACGCGAGTGATGGGATGCGGGGCGTCGTAGAGCACGGGGCGCATGAGATCGTTCATCGCGGCGTCGATGATGACGAAGGACTTCCGAGAATTTTGCTTGGTGTAGATGACGCGCGAGAGGAGAACGCAGGACTCGGCGATGATGGAGCGCCCGGGCTCAAGGAGAAGTCGAACGCCGAGGGGGTGGACAACATCGGAAATCATTTTCGCGTAGGCTTTGCGGGATGCGGGTTGCTCGCTGGTGTAACGCACACCAAGGCCGCCGCCGACATCGAGAACTTTCAGGGTAATGCCTTGTTGGCGCAGGTCAAGCACGTATCCGGCGAGGCGTTGCAACGCACGGCGGAAGGGCTCGAGTTCGACGATCTGCGAACCGATGTGGGCACTAATTCCCTGCCAGCGGATTGCCTTACTGTTTCGGTGGGCAAGATAAAGTTTGCGGGCTTCGGGCCAGGCCACGCCGAATTTGTGATGCTGGAGGCCGGTGGCGATGTGCGGGTGTCCGCCAGCTTTCACGTCGGGATTCACGCGGATCGAGGCCCCAGGAGGCGTGCCCGGGCCACGCGTGTGGCGCGATGACTCCTCGATCAGAATTTCCAGCTCCGCGGGCGATTCAATGTTGAATTGTAGAATTCCGGGATCGCTAGTTCGGTTGTTTCGATAGCGCAATGCCTCGCGAATTTCTTCGCGGGTCTTGCCCACACCAGAAAAAACGATGTGTTTGCCAGGGATGCCGATGCGGCCGAGGTGTTCGAGTTCGCCGCCGGAGACAATGTCGAATCCGCTGCCGAGGCCTGCGAGAAGCTTGAGGAGAGAAAGATTTCCGTTGGCCTTGACCGCGAAGCAGAGGAGATGAGGAACACCGGCGAGGCCGCGATCTATTTCGTGGAAAGCATCGGCGATGGCGCGCCGGCTGTAGGCGTACGTGGGCGTTTCATAGCGGCGGGCAATTTCGAAGAGCGGCACGCCTTCGCAGAAGACTTCACGCGGGGATTTGCCCGCCTTTTTCCAGGAAAAGTGCGGAGTGTGGGTTGCGGGGTCGACGTAGGGCAGCCCGCGGCGAGCCTTGCCGGGAGCGCTCATTTCACCTTCATGACCACCAGCGTGCGGTCATCGGAAAGAGGGGCACTTTGCGAAAACCAGTCGACTTCGTTGAGGACGCGGTCGGCCATCTCGGCGGCGGAGAGTTCGTGATGCTGCTCGACGAGCTTACGCAGGCGTTCGTTGCCGAAGAGCTGGCCTTCACTGTTGTAGGTTTCGGCGATGCCGTCGGAATGAAAGACGAGGATATCGCCGGCGTCGAGAGTGACGCCCCACTCGTCGTATGTGACATCCTCGAAAATCCCGAGCGGGAATCCCGTCAGCTCGATGCGCTCGCAGCGTCCATCTTTGTAAAGCAGAGGTTGTGATTGGCCGGCATTGGCGACGCGGAGTTTTTGGCGGCCTTTTTGCCAGGTGGCAAAACAAGCGGTCATGAACCGGCCTTCGATGCGGCGCTCACCGACCAACTGGTTCATCTGGCGCAACATCTCGGCAGGCTGAAGCTTTTGCGGGGCAAGGCTGCGCATGATGCCGATGGAAACGGCGCCGTAGAGCGCGGCAGCGGTTCCCTTTCCACTGACGTCGCCGAGTGCGATGCCGAGTTGCTGAGGACCATACCGCAGGAAATCATAGAGGTCGCCGCAGACCTCGCGGGCGGAGAGATAACGCGCCGCAACGTCAAGGCCATAATCTTCGGCGGGGACTGGGCGGAGGAGCGCGCCTTGAATGCGCTTGGCGGCCTGGAGGTCGCGCTCCATGCGGGCTTCATCGCGGGCAAGCTGTTCATAGAGGCGCGCGTTTTCAAGGGAGACCGCGAGATTCGCCGCGAGGATGGTCAGCGTTTGCACGTGCTCTTCGGTGAAGTAGTGAAGCTGCGGACTTTCGAGATCGAGAACGCCGATCACTTTGCCCTTGAAGATCATCGGGATGGCGAGTTCCGAGCGGGTTTCGGGATTCACCATGAGGTAGCGAGGATCGGTGGTGACATCGGGGACGAGAACCGGTTCGCGCAAGGTGGCAGCGGCGCCGACGATGCCTTCGGTGGCGGCGACGCGCAGCTTTCCCTGGACGCGCTGGCCGTGCTTTACGTCCAGGCGATGGCGAAAGACTTTCTGCTCTTCGTCGTAGAGCATGATGCTGACGATCTGGTAGTCAATGACGCGCTTGACGAGTTCAGCTGCACGCCGGAGAAGTTCCTCTACATCGAGGATGGAGCTGATTTCCCGGCTGACTTCATTGAGAACCAAAAGCGTTTCCGCCTGGGCCCGGACCTTTTGAAAAAGACGCGCATTTTCGATGGCCACGACCAGGCGACTGGCGAGCAGGGTCACGATCCTCTGTTGGTCTTTGGTGAAGTAGTTCAGGTGGCGGCTCTGGATGTCCAGGACGCCTATGCACTTTCCGCGGAAGAGAAGCGGCACGGCGAGTTCGGACTTCACGCTTTCGATGGCATTGATGTAACGCGGATCCTGGGAAGTGTCGCTGACGCGAACGGGCTGGCCGGTTGAGACCGCTGTGCCGGTGATTCCCTGGCCTACGGGAATGCGCAGATTTTCCGCGAGGCCTGGAGGATAGCCGATGGCGAAGCGATGGGTCAGGTAGGAGCCTGTTTCATCGAGTAACAGCACGCCGAAGAATTCGTAATCGATGTGCCGCTTGATCAACACGGCGGTGTGAGCCAGCACTTCATCTAGGTCCAGGGAAGCGTTGACCTCTTCCCCGATTTCGGAGAGGGTGGCGAGAACTTCGGCCGAGACTTCGGACTTCTCCGTGGTTTCATGTTGTGGATTCGAGCCTGTGGCGTTCATGAATGTATTTATTATAGCAGGCGAATTCCACTCCGAAGAATAAGCGAAAATCGGTTCTCAGGCCTCGATTTTCGTCTTCCCGCGGGGGCCCAGGCGGACGACGCAGACGTCGGGAAGGTTGCGATAACGCTCGTCATAATCGAGGCCATAGCCAACCACGAATTCGTTGGGGATAACGAAGCCGGTGTAGTCGGCTTTGACGTCGGCGATGCGGCGCTCCGCCTTATCGAGCAGAACGGCTACGCGAAGGTGCTTGGGCTTGCGTTCCTCGAACAGGCGCAACAAATATTTCAGGGTTAAACCGGTGTCCAGGATGTCTTCGACGACGAGGACAGAGCGCCCTTCGATGCTAACGTCGAGGTCCTTGTTCATCTTTACCTCGCCGGTGGAATCCATGCCTTTGCCGTAACTGGAGACAGAGATGAAGTCGAAGGAGACTTCGCCGCCGAGTTCGCGCGCCAGGTCGGCGAGGAATAATACGGAGCCTTTCAGAACGCCGACGAGGTGAACGGGCTCGTTGGGAAAATCGCGGCGAATCTCCTGGGCCATCTGCCGCACGCGTTCACGGATGCGGTTGTGAGAGATGAGCACGCGCACCGTCTCGTCGGTTCGCTGGCCAGGTTTTACTTTTGCGGTTCGTTTTGTCGCCTTGGTGGGCAAGGATGCAATCCTCCTATGGGTGGCAGTGAACACATCTTATTCGACCCAACCGGGGATGGACAACGCGGCCGCCAGACAACAAGGGCGCGGAGCCGAGGGGTGAGAATGACATTTTTCACCCGGGAAGAGTCCCTTCGTCGCAAAGACACTGTTGTATCCTTGGCGGGAAGTTTTCCATCCTATGTGCTGTACTTTCGTGTGTCAATTCAGGCGAGCGGAGTTCTCGGGAGCTAAAGCCCAAGTTTTGGCGGCGTGCGGTGTCGGAATTAAAGTGCTACTTCCAGATGAGTGATTTCCGGAGGAGTTGCCGATGAACGAGAGCAAGACTTCCCTGCCCGAACCGTGGTTGCGCGGAACGCTGGCGGCGGTGCCTGCCGTTGCAAGGGGAGTTTTGCACGCATTGGAACTGGCTCAGGAGGATACGAACAAGTGGTGCGGCGGCTTGAGCGACGCACAGATTCATGCGCGGCCGGCCGGACTGCCTTCGGTGGCGTTTCAACTGCGGCACATTGCTGGGAGCCTGGACCGGTTGCTGACGTATGCGGAAGGACGTGCTTTATCGGAAGGGCAGTTGCAGACGCTGAAGGCTGAGGCAAAGACAGACGGTTCAACGAAGGAGATATTGGAGGAATTGGAAGCCGCAATTTCGCGCGGGAGCTTGCGCATTCGGGGGCTGGCTTCGGAAGATTTCTCGCTCCCGCGGGCGGTCGGAACGAAACGGTTGCCCACGACGCTGGGGGGACTGCTAGTTCACATCGCCGACCACACGCAGCGCCACGTGGGACAAGCGATCACAACGGCGAAACTCGTTTCGGCTTCGAAAGTTTTGTAGATATACTTTTTGCTGCGCCTTATGCCCCAACTGGTTACGTCAACGCTTCTGGTTCTCACCGCGTTGTTTCCGATCGTAAACCCGCTCGGAAGCGCGCCGCTGTTTCTGTCGCTGACGCGCTATTACTCCGGAACTCAGAGGAAGATGCTTTCCCGGCGCATCGCCTTGAATAGCATTGCCCTGATTGTGGGCTCCTATTTCGTCGGGTCGCACATCCTGGCATTTTTCGGAATTTCGCTGCCCGTGGTGCAGGTAGGGGGCGGGCTGGTGCTGGCTTCGACGGGATGGGCGATGCTGAAGCAGAAAGATGACGACGACACGAAGGCGGGTGTTCACCGGAATGTGGATACGAATGACCTTTTTCAAAAGGCGTTTTACCCGCTGACGCTGCCGCTCACTGTCGGACCGGGCTCCATCTCCGTGGCCATTACGCTGGGCGCTAACGAGCCGCGTGGAGGGCACTCGATTATTTTTTCGATGCTCGGGGCGGTGATTGGAGCGGTGCTGATCGCGGCGAGCGTTTACCTTTGCTACGCGTTTTCGGACCGGCTGGCGCAGGTATTGGGGGCCACGTCGATGAGCGTGATCATGCGGCTATCTTCGTTTTTGCTGGTGTGCATCGGGACGCAGATTATCTGGAACGGGCTATCGGCGATGTTGAAGATGCTGCCCGTCATGGGCCGTCCGGGATAAGGCCGTCCCAGACCTTTTCTTCTAGTTCTAGTTCTACTTCCCCTTTTTCCAATTGGGCAATTCGCGTTTTCCGAGGAGCGCTTCCGCGGCCCAGACGCCGAGGTAGACGGATTGCGCTAC
>Ga0210406_10008094_pt1 | contig 10564 bp, 4 predicted proteins | sample IncBWC30MmetaG_FD_155454 | JGI IMG/M metagenome (GOLD analysis project Ga0210406, IMG submission 155454) | Forest soil microbial communities from Barre Woods Harvard Forest LTER site, Petersham, Massachusetts, United States - Inc-BW-C-30-M | ecosystem: Environmental > Terrestrial > Soil >... | reverse complement strand
GCTTGGTTCGCGGGCGCGCAGCAGCGCAAAGCGCGCCTGCATCTGTGGGTGCCACCAGTGCCCGGCGATCCCGGCGTCACCATCGGCGCGGCCTGGCGCTTCGCGCATCTTGCGGGTGCACCGCGCGGCGCGCCGATGACGCATGCCTTCTATTGCGGCCTGCCGCCACAGCGCGCGGACATCGCGGCGGCGCTTGCCGCCGACGACATCGCCTCACGGCCGATCGGCGAGATCGCGACCGTGGCCGGTCGGGACGCGATTGCCGACCTGATGGCGTTCATGGTGGCGCAAGGAGGCGTGATCGCGCTCTATCAGGGCGCGGCCGAGACCGGGCCCCGCGCGCTCGGCCACCGTTCGATCTTCGCCAACCCCTGTGATCCGGCCGTGCGCGAAGCGCTCAATGCGCGGGTCAAATATCGCGAAGCCATCAGACCGCTGGCGCCGATGGCGACGCTGGAGGCGGCGCGGGACTATTTCGCGCTTGAGGACGGCGCCTCCGATGCCGGCTACAACGCCTATAACTACATGGTGCTGACCGCGCATGCGAGGCCGCATGCGCAAGCGAAGATCCCCGCCGTCATTCATGCCGACGGCACCGGCCGCATCCAGATCGTGCGCGAAACGGACGATCCCCTCACCTATGCCTATCTGAAAGCGCTCGGCCGCCGCATCGGCGTCGAGATGTCGGTGAACACCTCGTTCAACGTCGCCGGTCCGATCGCGCAGACGCCGCAACAAGCCATCGACACGCTGCGCCGCTCCAAGGGCCTCGACGCCGTGATCATGGTCGCAAGCGATGGCGCGGCGTTCGCCGCATGGCATGGCGGTGAGCGCGACAGCGGGCGGTTCTCGGGCTGGTCCGCAGAATGGAAAGCGAAGCGCAGATGAGCGGGCGCGGACTTGGCGCGGAAGGCGACGCGATCAATCGACATCCTCGACCGCGCCCGCATCGGTGCCGAAGGCGCGCTGCGCCAGCGTTGCGGCCATGAACTCGTCGAGATCGCCGTCGAGCACGCCCGAGGTGTCGGACGTCTGCACGCCGGTGCGCAGATCCTTGACCATCTGATAGGGCTGCAGCACGTAGGAGCGGATCTGATGACCCCACCCGATATCGGTCCTGGCGGCCTGCTCGGCGGCCGCCTTCTCCTCGCGTCTCTTTAATTCGATCTCATAGAGCCGGGCGCGCAGCATGTCCCAGGCCTGCGCCCGGTTCTTGTGCTGCGAGCGGCCGGCCTGACAGACCACCGCGATGCCGGTCGGGATATGTGTCAGGCGCACCGCCGACTCGGTCTTGTTGACGTGCTGGCCGCCCGCGCCGCCCGATCGCATCGTGTCGGTGCGGACATCGGATTCCTTGATGTCGATCTTGATGCTGTCGTCGATGACGGGAAAGATCTGCACGCTCGAAAACGACGTATGCCGCCGCGCGTTGGAATCGAACGGCGAGATCCGCACCAGCCGGTGCACGCCGGCTTCCGTCTTCAGCCAGCCATAGGCGTTATGGCCGGAGATTTGGATGGTCGCTGATTTGATGCCGGCCTCTTCGCCCTGCGACTCCTCCAGATATTCGACCTTGAAGCCGTGCTTCTCCGCCCAGCGCGTGTACATGCGCAGCAGCATCTCGGCCCAGTCCTGGCTTTCGGTGCCGCCCGCGCCGGCATGGACTTCGAGATAGGAGTCGAACTTGTCGGCCTCGCCGGACAGCAGCGCTTCCAGCTCGCGCCGCGCGACCTCCTTCTTCAGCTCCTTCAGCGCGTTCTCGGCCTCGGTGACGACGCCCTGATCGTTCTCGGCCTCGCCGAGCTCGATCATGTCGACATTGTCCTGAAGCTCGCGTTCCACCTTGCCGATGCCGGACAGCGCATCCTCCAGCGAGGTGCGCTCCTGCATCAGCTTCTGAGCCTTCTGTGGATCGTTCCAGAGATTGGGGTCTTCCGCGAGCTTGTTCAGCTCGGCAAGCCGCGCCGTCGATGTCTCGACGTCAAAGATGCCTCCTCAGCAGCCCGACCGACTGCTTGATCTCTTCAACTAAACGTTCGACCTCGGCGCGCATGTTCGCCTCTGACCTCGCGGCGCAAGCCGCCCTGACATGTTCAACGGGATGTAGCGGCGCCCGGCGAAAAGCGCAATCCGCCGGCGCGCGCTATCCGGTCGCTTTTCATGAGCCGGTTCTTCTTGAGCTAGTAAAGGCTCCCGGTGCCCGGACGCATGATGCTGCCCGCATCCGGCGACGTTCCTTGCGGTATCAGCACGCGGTTGCTGTCGGCGTCGGCCACGCCGATCACCGAGTAGTTATCCGGCGGCGCCGTGCCCGGCTTGAACGCCTCCAGGATGGTCCGGCCGCTCTCGGGGCCGGCGCGCATGCCGGTCCTGGCGTCGACCCGGACCAGCTTGATGCCGGCCGGAACCTTGAACGGCACGGCCGCCTTGTCGGCGAGCGCGAGCTTGAGGAAGTCACGCGCGATCGGCGCGGCGAGATGACCGCCGGTCGCGGCATTGCCTTTGCCGAGCGGGCGCGGCTTGTCGTAGCCCATATAGATGCCAACCACGAGGTCGGGCGAGAAACCGACGAACCAGGCGTCCTTGGCCTCGTTGGTCGTGCCGGTCTTGCCGGCGATCGGCTTGCCGACCTCCTTGACCACCGTGGCGGTACCACCCTGCACCACACCTTCCAGCATGGATGTCATCTGGTAGGCGGTCATGGCGTCCAGCACCTGCTCGCGACGATCGACGAGCTGCGGCTCGGTCTGGTTCTGCCAGCCGCTCGGCGCGTCGCAGCCACGGCATTCGCGGGCGTCGTGCTTGAAGATGGTTCGGCCGTAACGGTCCTGGATACGGTCGATCAGGGTCGGCTTCACGCGGCGGCCGCCATTGGCGATCATCGAATACGCCGTCACCATCCGCATGACGGTGGTTTCACCGGCGCCGAGCGCGTAAGAGAGATAGTTCGGCAACTCGTCATAGACGCCGAAGCGGCGCGCATATTCGGAGATCAGCGGCATGCCGATGTCCTGCGCAAGCCGCACCGTCACGGTGTTCAGAGACAGCCGGAGCGCGTTGCGCAGCGTGGTCGGACCGAGATACTTGCCGTTGGAGAAGTTCTCCGGCCGCCAGACTTGCCCGCCCTGCCCCGGATCGATCTCGATCGGAGCGTCGACCACCTGGGTCGATGGCGTATAGCCGTTGTCCAGCGCAGACGAATACACGATCGGCTTGAACGACGAGCCGGGCTGACGATAGGCCTGCGTGGCGCGGTTGAACTGGCTCTGGTCGAAGGAGAAGCCGCCGACCATCGCGAGCACACGGCCCGTCAACGGGTCCATCGCAACCATCGCACCAGACACCTCCGGCAGTTGCCGCAGCCGGAACTGGCCTTCAACCGGATTGCCGTCCTTGAACAGCGGATCGGCGTAGATCACGTCGCCGGGCGACAGCACCTGCGAGACGGCCGCCGGCGTTCTGCCGCGCGCGGCGGCGGATCTCGCCCACCTGACGCCATCGAGCGTGATGATGCCGGTCTGCCGCTCCTTGCTGACCGCACCACCGAGTTCCCGGCCCGGCTGAAAGCCGATCCGCGCCGACTGGTCGCTGGTCTCCAGCACCACGGCCATCCGCCATGGCGAGACGTCCGACAGCGATTTGACGTCGGCGAGCTTGACACCCCAGTCGCCGGAAATGTCGAGCTTGCTCACCGGACCGCGCCAGCCCTGCTCCTCGTCATATCTCACCAGACCGGCCACCATGGTCTTGCGCGCCATCACCTGGATCTTCGGATCGAGCGTGGTGCGCACCGACAGCCCGCCCTCATAGAGCTTCTTCTCGCCATAGCGCTCGAAAATGTCGCGGCGGACTTCCTCGGCGAAATATTCGCCGGCGAAGGTGTGCGCGCCATTGATGCGGCTGGTGACGGTCAAGGGTTCCTTGCGCGCCTTGTCGGCGTCGGCCTGCTTGATCCAACCGTTCTCCTGCAGGCGGTCGATCACATAATTGCGCCGCTCGATCGCGCGGTCGCGGTTGCGCACGGGGTGCAGCGTTGCCGGCATCTTCGGCAAGGCCGCCAGATACGCCGCTTCCGAGATGGTCAATTCGTTCACCGATTTGTCGAAATAGACCAGCGAGGCGGCGGCAATGCCGTAGGCGCCGAGGCCGAGATAGATTTCATTGAGATAAAGCTCGAGGATCTTGTCCTTCGAATACGTGCGCTCGATGCGCATCGCGAGCAGCGCTTCGCGGATCTTGCGGGTGAACGACACCTCGTTGGTCAGCAGGAAGTTCTTCGCCACCTGCTGGGTGATGGTGGAGGCGCCCTGCGGACGGCGGTTGGAGCCATAGTTCTGCGCGAAGACGACGGCGGCGCGCGCCATGCCGGAAAAGTCGATGCCGCCATGCTCGTAGAAATTCTTGTCCTCGGCCGCCAGGAACGCGTTGATGACAAGCTTCGGCACCGCCTGGATCGGCAGATAGAGCCGCCGCTCCTTGGCATATTCGCCCAGCAGCGATCCGTCGGATGCGTGAATGCGCGTCATGACGGGAGGCTCGTAATCCTGGAGCTGCGAATAATCCGGCAGATCCTTGGAGAAATGCCAGATCATTCCTGCCGCGGCCGCGACGCCGACCAGAAACACGACGGTTCCGACGGCGAACAGGAACCCAAAAAACCGCACCAGCAAGCGCATCAGCTAATCCCGTTCCAAGCCTCGCACCGCGGCGGCGGCGCTTTCCCAAGTCTTACTGCTTCGCAACTCTTTCTGCTTCGCAAGTCTTTCGGCTTCCCAAGTCTTACTGCGTTCCAAGTCTTACTGCGTCACACAAGAAACGCGATGAGATTAGGTTCGATCGCCGTCGTCCAGTCTCTTATATTGAGCACGATCCCTCGGGTCAGGCCCGAGGGCATGGTTCTCGGAAAGCCGCTACGCGCTGTTCCGGATCATGCTCCAGCTCTTTCAGTTTGAGCATGATCTTTATTGGAAAACCGCTACGCACTTTTCCGGATCATGCTCCAAAACATCCCGGCGATCAGCTTTTCCGCGGGGGGCGCAATAAATACGTCGGCCGAGGCACTTTGATTGATCGATTCCGGGGTGCCCCGCGGCAGGGTTTTATACGGCCGCCGCTGTGGCCAAACTAGGGCTTCCTGCTCCGTTTGTCAGTTCGCGGATCCGGCCGTAGCCAGCCTTTTGGCGAGGAAAACGTCGATCGCTTTTGCCATCGATCCGACGATGCGGGAACGCCAGCCGTCGGAGACGAGATTCTCCATGTCGCTCTTGTTCGAGACATAGCCGAGCTCGACCAGCACCGAGGGAACATCGGGTGCCTTCAGCACCTTGAAACCGGCCGACTTCAATGGATGCTTGTGCATGCGCGCGGAAGTCTTCATCTCATTCATCAAGTCGCGGGCGAATCGGTTTGAAAATGTGCGGGTTTCGCGCTGGACAAGGTCGATCAGGATGTCGGCGACATCGTTCGGCTCCTCGGTCAGATTGACGCCGCCAATCGCGTCGGCGCGGTTTTCGGCGTCCGCCAGCCGCTGGGCTTCGGCGTCCGAAGCCTTGTCCGAGAGCGTGTAGATGGTCGCGCCCTGCGCGTCGCCCTCGCTCTTGGGCAGCGCGTCGGCATGGATCGAGACGAATAGCGCCGCCGACTGGTTGCGCGCCACTTTCACCCGATCGCCGAGCGGAATGAAGGTGTCATCGGTGCGGGTCAAGACGACCCGATATTTGCCGCTCTTTTCAAGACGATCGCGCAGCGCCAGAGCGAACGCGAGCACCACGTTCTTCTCGAACTCGCTGCCGGATTGGGTGCCGTTGTCCACCCCGCCATGGCCGGGATCGATCACGACGACCGGCCGCGGGTCCGGCGGGGCAGCCGGCTGGGGCGGCGGCGCTGGCACCGGCGAGGGCACGGCCGTGTGCTGTTCAGCGATTGCGGGTTTCATCTCCGGGCGCCCCGCGTCGGCGGCTTGCGGCGCGGCCTGTGGTGCGGCCTGCTGTGGCGCAGCCTGCTGCGTCGGGGCGAAGGCGGCGCGGTCGACTTCCTCCAGTTCCAGCACCAGCCGCGGCGGTTGGCCGTTGGCCGAATCAAGCAGATAGGAGTTTGTAATCTTCGCCGGCCCGGACAGATCGATCACGATTCGCGAGCCGCCCGGCATCACCAGCCCGTAACGGAAGGCCTTGACCAGGCCGCGCCCGGTCGCACCGGTCCCGGCCGGCAGGCGGAAGCTCACTTGCGGCATGTCGACGACCACCCTGTAGGGATCGGCGAGCGTGAAGGCCCGAAACTGGATCGTCCGATCCAGATCCAGAACAAACCGGGTCTGCTTGGTGTCCCCCGCAAGGCGGGCGTCGGAGGCAATGGGGTAAGCGGCGGCGGGATGCTGGTCAGGCTGCTGGGTCTGGGCAAGCGTCTGGGCAAGCGTCTGGCTATGGGCAAGCGTCGGCGAGGCGCCAAGCAGCGCCAATGCTGCAGCGCACAGCGCCGCGCATTTCAGCAAAACTTTATGATTTGCGCGGCTCGCCACCGATTCTGTGCCTCCGAGCAGCCCCGTTTTACCGCAATAGAAGCACAGGGTTAACGGGCATCTAACAAGCTTTCGGTGCATAACGGCAAGTGTTGTCGCTTTGAAGACGCTTCCCTTGCACGTCCCTTGCTCATCCCTTGCACGGAACGGCCAATCCACGTATGTACAGGGGGCTGACGGTCAATACTCCCGGTTGTGTCGCGTTCAGCCTCCCGTGCAGCGCCGGAGACTTCGCATTTAGTTAAGGATTACAGCGAGGTTTCCAGCGTTTTCCAGCCCCTCCACAAGCCAGCGCAGCGCGCGGCCGGCAGGCGGGGCGGTTTCGAGCCCGAGCGGCGTCCGGTCCCAGGTCACTCCTGTTCCAGGGACGGTTTAGAACAACGGCATGACCCCGATATCCGGCCCCCAGCCGGGGACCGAATGTAATATTAGGCGAGCGCTTCGGCGTCCAACCTTTGCCGTCGGCGACAAACATAGGCGGCATTTTCTGTCGCCATCGTGTTCCAGACGGACCGACGCTTGATGCGCCAGACTGTGTTGCCAGCCAAAATCCGGGAAAAATCCGCATCCAAGCGGAACGACGGCTTCTCGCGTCGTTTGATTTCCCGGACGACAGGTTCGGCTCGGCGCCCCGGGTTGCGTTTCGGTCTTCCCCTCACCCCCGAATCAGGTGGACCGTCGCGTCCCCCGACAGCGCGTCATGCGCTCTCGGTGCCACGCGCCCGCCGCCGCCAAGAGTCAAAAAATGCCCAACAAAATGTTGATCGATGCGACCCACCCGGAAGAGACCCGGGTCGTCGTGGTCCGCGGCAATCGTGTCGAGGAATTTGATTTCGAGACAGCCCAGCGCAAGCAACTGCGCGGCAACATCTACCTCGCCAAGGTCACGCGGGTCGAGCCGTCGCTCCAGGCCGCCTTCATCGAATACGGCGGAAACCGCCACGGATTTCTCGCCTTCAGCGAAATTCATCCCGACTATTATCAGATCCCGGTCGCCGACCGTCAGGCGCTGATCGAGGCCGACGAACGCGCGCATCGCGAGGCCGAAGAGGAGAGCGAGAACCGGTCCAACCGCAGGCGCTCACGTCATCGCAATTCGCGCCGGCGCAGCAGCGGCGAGCGCATCCGGAGCGAGATCATCGAGCACGCCGAAGCCGAGGCCGCGCAGGTGGCACCGGTCGAAGGCGACATCGCCGGCCACGGCGACGCCGAATACCGGCAGGCCGGGCGCGGCGCCGCCGAAGCGTATGATGCGGCCGGTCAAGAACATGCCGGTGACGACCATCACGGCGAGCACGACCTGCATGATCACGACGATCGCGAGCCTTCGCACGCTGAGGCTCTCGATCATGAGCACGATGACGAGCATGATCATGATGCGCATGAGCCGGTCACCGGCGACATGCTTCCTGCGGCGGTTCTTCCCGAGGCGACCGGCGCCCTCGCCGCGGATGTCCCGGCCGAGGCCGATGCGCACGACGAGCATCATGAGGACGACCATCACGAGCACGACCATCGTGGACACGAGGCCGGCGACCCCGTTCACGAGGCAAATGCCGAACAAGCCGCGCATCACGACGACGAGGCCGAGCAGCACGGCGGCGACCATGGCGAGAGCCGGGATAGCACCCAAGAGAGTCCTCAAGACAGGCCTCAAGACAGCACCCAGGAAACCGCCGCTGACGGCACCGTGATCGTCGCGCGCGACGGTCAGGAGGAGGACGACGACGAGGACGAAGACGCCGAGGAAGAGCTCGTCGAATCGGTCGGCGGCGACGATGTGCTCGAGGAAGTGCCGGAGCGTCCGTTCCGGCCGCGTCGTCAGTACAAGATCCAGGAAGTCATCAAGCGCCGCCAGGTCATGCTGGTGCAGGTCGTCAAGGAGGAGCGCGGCAACAAGGGCGCGGCGCTGACCACCTACCTGTCGCTCGCGGGCCGCTACGCGGTGCTGATGCCCAACACCGCGCGGGGCGGCGGCATCAGCCGCAAGATCACCTCGGCCCAGGATCGTTCGCGGCTGAAGGAAGTGGTGCAGGAACTCGACGTGCCCGACGGCATGGGCATCATCCTGCGCACCGCGGGCGCCTCCCGCACCAAGCCCGAGATCAAGCGCGACTTCGAATATCTGATCCGCATGTGGGAGACCGTGCGCGACCTGACGCTGAAATCGCAGGCGCCGACGCTGGTCTATGAAGAAGGCTCGCTGATCAAGCGCTCGCTGCGCGATCTCTACAACAAGGAGATCGACGAGGTCCTGGTGGCGGGCGAATCCGGCTACCGCGAAGCGCACGATTTCATGAAGATGCTGATGCCTTCGAATGTGCGGGCCGTGAAGCAGTATCGCGACGGCCAGCCCTTGTTCTCGCGCATGGGCGTCGAAAGCCAGCTCGACGCAATGTTCTCGCCGACCGTGCAGCTGCGCTCCGGCGGCTACATCGTGATCAACCAGACCGAGGCGCTGGTCTCGATCGACGTCAACTCCGGCCGCGCCACGCGCGAGCACCATATCGAGGACACCGCGCTCAAGACCAACCTCGAGGCCGCCGAGGAGGTCGCGCGCCAGCTTCGCCTGCGCGACCTCGCGGGGTTGATCGTCATCGACTTCATCGACATGGACGAGAAGCGCAACAACCGTGCGGTGGAGCGCAAGCTCTCCGACTGCTTGAGGCAGGATCGCGCGCGCATCCAGGTCGGCCGCATCTCGCATTTCGGCCTGCTCGAAATGTCGCGCCAGCGCATCCGTGCCAGCGTCCTGGAAAGCTCGACCGAGCCCTGCCCGCAATGCGGAGGCACCGGCCATGTGCGGTCGGTCTCCTCGGTGGCGCTGCAATTGCTGCGCGGCATCGAAGAAGTGCTGATGAAGGGCGCGACCCACAATCTCGTGGTGCGGACGCGAACCGACGTCGCGCTCTATGTGCTGAACCACAAGCGCGGCCATCTGCGCGATCTCGAAAACGCCTTCAAGGTCACGCTCTCGGTGGCCGCTGACCCGACCGTGAGCGGCCAGCAGTCCTATGTCATCGACCGCGGCGAGCAGGTGCACACGCTGGAAGCGGCAAAGGCGCTGTTGGCGGCGCAGGCAACCACGGCGGCGGCCGTGCCGGAAGAGGCTTACGAGGACGACGAGCCGTTCGATGCCGAGCTCGAGTCCGAGGTGGAGACCGAGGAAACCGAAGGGCTCGCCGACGAGACGGCCGCGGGCGAAGGCGGCGAGATCGGACAGGAAGGCCCGCGCCGCAGCAGGCGGCGCCGGCGCCGGCGTGGCCGCGGCGGCGAGCAGCGCGAAGCCAGCGCGCCGCGCGACGACAGCGGCTTTGCGCCGACTGAGGCGGATGCGTTTGCCGGCACGCAAGGCGAAGATGCCGAATCGGACGAGGAGGACGGCGAAGAGCAGCCTGGCCTGGTCTCCGCCGAGCAGCCGTCCGCAAATGGCGATCGGCGGCCCCGCCGTCGCGGACGCCGCGGCGGGCGCCGCAGGCGCGGTGGCGGCATGGAAGGTGGCACGATCGAAGGCGGCATGATCGAAGGTGGCATGATCGAAGGTGGCACGACCGAAAGTGAGACAACCGAAAGTGACACAACCGAAAGTGGCCTGGCTGGATCAATCACCGACGAATTGGCACCTCCGGCGACGCCGGAAGCCGCGAACGCAGTGGCCGATTTCGATGGCTATTCGTCATCTGGCCCGTCGTCACCCGAAGTTCACTCCGAGCCGATCGCACCGGCAGCCGAACCGCACGCCGCGGATCACCCTGCGGAGGAGGCCGCGCGCGCCCCTATCGCCAGTGTGATCGAAAACCCCGGCGAAACGACTGCTCCGCACCAAGAGGCAACGGCGGAGCCTGAGAAGGCCGGGCCGCGCCGCTCGACCGTGCGCGAGAAGGTGACCTTCCTGGCCGACGCGCAACCGCCATCGCCGCCGGTCGCTTCGCCAGAAGCTGCGTCACCGCCCGCCGCCCCCGCAACACCTGCGGCCGAGCCGACCACCGAGTCGCCGCCCCGGCGAGCCGGCTGGTGGTCACGCCGCTTCGGCGGCGCCGAGTAGAG
>Ga0210406_10008092_pt1 | contig 10565 bp, 15 predicted proteins | sample IncBWC30MmetaG_FD_155454 | JGI IMG/M metagenome (GOLD analysis project Ga0210406, IMG submission 155454) | Forest soil microbial communities from Barre Woods Harvard Forest LTER site, Petersham, Massachusetts, United States - Inc-BW-C-30-M | ecosystem: Environmental > Terrestrial > Soil >... | reverse complement strand
TCCAACTCGATCCCAACCGCAGATCTCCAGGCCATTCCCGCCTCCTTGACCGGTACCGACGCGGATGGAAGCACGTAATGGCTTACGTGGCTAGATATTTCTGATACAGGACACTAGTGGAATATGCGCAGAAGGCGCATGGGATACCGCAAACCGGACGGTATTTCAGTGACGTACTTGTCGAGATGCGGCGGCAGATTGTGACCTCGCTTGTCGAGAAATTTGGGGCAGCAAGTGTTGATGCCTCGGGCAACAAGGCCATCCGGTTAAAGAAGCTTCCCGGCAGCCGGTCGGATGTCGATATCGTACCGATGTTTAAATATCTGTGGGTATGGTGGAACAATCCGGCACGACAGTATTCGCAAAATTTAGGCGTTACTATACTTGGGAGCGACGGCACATGGATTCATAATTTCCCGGATCAGCATTATGCGAATGGGGTCAACAAGCGAGAGCGGACAAGGTACCGCTTCAAAAGGTTTGTCCGCATCTTTAAGCGGCTTCGCGACGAGCTGGCCCGCGAAGGGAAATTGGCAGCCGGCCGGGTGCCGTCGTTCTTGATCGAGTGCCTGACCTATGCCGTTGAAGACAACTATTTTCTGGTGGAGACGGACGATCGGTATGATCGGGCCAAGCGCATCCTGGGCCGGATGTGGGAGCTGCTCGATAATGCCTTGTGGGTGAGCACGGCGACCGAGATCAACGGGATCAAGTTCTTGTTTCACGCCATGCAGCCGTGGACGGTTGATGACGCGAAAAGCTTCGTGGCGCTCGCGCTGGCGCAGCTGCGGACATAGGTATGTGGGGGCTTCTCTCCCGGCGAACACAGGTTCTCGCAATCGCAGGGCTGGCTATCGTTCTGGCGTGGGGAATCGAGGGCGCAGCGGTTCTATTTACCGGCAACGTGCCTTCGCCGATTAAGCTGATCGCGCTGGTGGTGACCATAATTTCCACTGGCATTGTCGCCATTGCTAGCGCGGTCTGGCGGAAGCTTTGGAATTGGTTTCCTATTATTGGCCGCAAACTGTTTCCCGATCTCACTGGGACTTGGGTTGGAGAGCTGGTGTCCACTTGGGAGAATCCAGCAACGGGGCAGGGGGTGGCGCCCACCCCCGTGACGATCTGGATTCGCCAGGGGCTTTTTTCCACCTCGATCAAACTGCGCAGCGGGGAGTCAACATCCTATTCGACGCGGTGTCTGCTAGAGGCCGAACGCGAAGCCGGGCGGTTTCGTTTTTGGTATTCATACGACAATAACCCTCGAGCTCAGTATCGACATCGAAGTGCGCGCCACGAAGGCGTGGCGTGGCTGGAACTCGACATCGACACCGATCCTGAACGGCTCGTCGGCTACTACTACACTGATCGGAGAACGAGCGGCGATATCGACGTACGCCGGCTGAAAACCAAGATCGACGGTGAGCCTGTAGCCGCTGCCGCATAAATGCGAGGGACTATGCCTGTCGTCACAGTAGCACACATCGTTTTCGACAACAGCAACGATCCGGGCCGGGTGGCTAGGCGTCACGTAGGCAGGGAAATCGGCAAGGGCATGAAACAAACTGACATTGTGAGCAACGCTTGGCAGCGCCGCCACGCTCCCGTTCCAAATGCAATCACGAGTACCACTTGGCAGGCTCCGCCCTTCACGCCAGTGGAAATTTATTATGACCCCTCGGTTGTGGATGGGGCTTCTGAGCAAGAAGTCATAGACGCGCTGATCAAGGCCGGCCAGCGGTAGGCCAAGGCGCCGGGACAGCGTTCAATATGGAGTCGATCCTTTGCGGTTGTAGCGCTTCCCTTCCTTCTCGCTTCCATCTGTGATAAGCGCGTTTATCTAATACGCTGAGACCGCTACAATGTCGCGCGGAAGGAACCCCTGGGCACCCGAAGCCGGGTGCGCACCGAATTTTCGCCATCGCAGGCCGCGCGTTACAGCTCAGCAATTCCGTGCTCAGCTGTGGCCCATCAACGCCACAAGATTAACCCAGAATAGACTGGCTTTGGTCGGCGAAGAGAGCGTGAGTGTGGGTCACCGGCGGCAGCAGCCGCCGGGGCCAATCAGGAGAACCCACCAATGCGCATCTACATCATCGGCAATGACGGGATTACGCTGTGCCGCGAGGCGCCGGCCACAGTCGATGACGGCGAGATTGCCGTCGCGTCGAACCACGAACTGCATACCGCGCCGCTCAGCGGCAAGCGGCTGTTGGCATTGTGGAATGCTCTTCCGGGTGTCGAAAAGCGCAGGAAAGTCGGCGACCGCGAAGGGCTGATCGATCAGCTATGGTCGGCCATCGAGGCCTTGCCGGACCCGGAACCGAAAGCCGACGGACAGCGGCCCTCGAAGCAGGACGAGGTGATTGCAATGCTGCGGCGACCCGAGGGCGCAACCGTCGATGAGGTGGCAAGCGCCACCGGCTGGCAACGCCACACGGTGCGCGGCGTCTTCTCGGGCACCCTCAAGAAGAAGCTCGGGCTGACCATTGCTTCGGCCAAAGAGGACCGCGGCCGCGTCTATCGCATCGACGGATCGGCAGGCGCATGAAACTGGCAATCAGCGAGTCTTCGGCTCGCCAGCGCTCAGGCGAGCCGTCGCCGGTTCGCGACCGGAACGGCAATCGGAGCGATCGACCGCGCAGTGCTGACATTGCCGAGGTCGAGCGCCAAATTGCCAGCCTGGCCAATCGAGCGACGCAGGATCTGCGGGTTGGTTGGCGCCAGTTGCATCGCACCGGACCGCCTCCGGGCCTCAGTCGCGATCTGATCATCCGAGGCCTCGTCCATGAGCTGCAAGAGCGAACCTATGGCGGCGTGAGCCTGGCGCTGCGGCGCCGCCTGCGCACCCTGTCCGCAGAGTTCGAGAAAGGCGCTTTGTGCTCCGATTCCAGGATCGGGCTGAAGACCGGCACCACGTTGGTGCGTCAGTGGCGCGGCCGCGCCCACACCGTTCTCGTACGCGAGAACGGGTTCGAATATGAGAGCCAGCACTATCGCTCGCTGACCGTAATTGCCGAGAAGATCACCGGGGTGCATTGGTCGGGACCGCGGTTCTTTGGGCTGACCCGGCGAGCGGGTGCTTCGGTAGCCGAGGTCGGCCGATGACGCGGTCAGCCGGCAGCAGCACTCGGCGGAACGCAAGGGTTCGCTGTGCGATCTACACCCGTAAATCCTCTGAGGAGGGGCTCGAGCAGGAATTCAATTCGCTGCAAGCGCAGCGCGAAGCCTGCGAGGCCTTCATCAATAGCCAGCGGCACGAAGGCTGGGTGTGCCTGCCCGCAGTTTATGACGACGGCGGCTTCTCCGGCGCGACGATGGATCGGCCCGCCTTGCAGCGGCTGCTCGCCGACATCACGGCGGGGCGGGTCGACACCATCGTTGTCTACAAGATTGACCGGCTGACCCGCTCGCTTGCCGATTTTGCCAAGATTGTCGAGATCCTCGACACGAAGGGCGCGTCGTTTGTTTCGGTGACGCAGCAGTTCAACACGACGACCTCGATGGGGCGCCTGACCCTCAATGTTCTGTTGTCCTTTGCGCAGTTCGAGCGCGAGGTCATCGGCGAGCGCATCCGCGACAAGATCGCCGCCTCGAAAAAGAAGGGGATGTGGATGGGCGGGGTGCCGCCGCTCGGGTATCGGGTGCAGGACCGCAAGCTGGTCATCATCGACAGCGAGGCGGAAATCGTGCGCTTGATCTTTCGCCGCTATGCCGAACTCGGCTCGGTCCGGTTATTGAACGAGGAACTCGAAGCGCGCGGCATCAAGAGCAAGTCGTGGACGAGCGCTTCGGGCCGCCGTATCGGCGGCAAGCCATTCTCGCGCGGTGCGCTCTACCTGATATTGCAGAACCGCACCTATCTCGGAGAAATCGTTCACAAGGGGCTATCGCATCCTGGCGAACACGTGCCGATCATCGATCAGCCGCTGTGGGATGCGGTTCAGGCGCAGCTCGCCGAGAATACCGCCGACCGCAACTCCGGCCCCCGCACTCGCCCGCCGAGCCTGCTCACCGGCATGCTATTTGATCGCGATGGCAACCGGATGACGCCGAGCCACGCGGCCAAGAAGGGCACGCGCTACTGCTACTATGTCTCCCGCCCGCTGATCACCAAGGATAAGAGCGAGAGCTCGACCGGGCTGCGCATCCCCGCCGCGGAGATCGAGCGACTTGTGACCAGCTGCGTGCGCCAATGGCTTCTCGATCCCGGTAGCATCTACCAGGCGATGCGGCTTGACGATGCGTCCGCGCAGCGCCGGCTGATCGTGCGCGCCGCGGAAATCGGCAAGAGCTGGCCCGAGTTGCCCGCAGCACGTCAGCGCGCCTTCTTGACCACCCTGATCGAGCGCATCGAAGTCGGAGCCGATCGGATCGACATCCATTTCCGCCCGACATGGCTACGCGCATTCATCGACGTCGCAGCCATGCGCTCGCCGCGCGCGACCGACGACGCGACTCAGATCCTGTCCATCCCTGTACGGCTGCGCCGCTGTGGGCGAGAGATCACAATGCTGATCGATGGGGCCGACCCGTCTGCCGCAACGAAGCCCGATATGCGGCTGATCAAACTGCTGATTAGGGCGCGCCGCTTCAACGCCGCACTCGTCGGCGGCGACGGCGTGCCGTTTGCCGCGTTGGCCAAGCGGGAAGGGGTGAGCCCATCCTACTTTACGCGGCTCGTCCGCCTCAGCTATCTCGCCCCGGACATCACGCAAGCCATCCTCGATGGACGCCAGCCGCGCGGGCTGACTACCGACAAGCTACTGGCGCACTCACGTTTACCGCTGGCCTGGCACGAGCAGCGCATCGTGCTCGGCTTTGCTTGAGCCGATCCGAACTCAAAGCTCGACCGAGATCGCTAACCCCCAAGGCGACCGACGTCGCCTGCGGCCAGCCCCGCCAATCTCGCGAACCGCATCCAGCAGCACTGCGGTACTGGAATATAACTCGACAGAGACACTACCACTCCTCGGCTCGATATTGCGCGGCTTCGCGCGTCTCTGCCGACCCTGTCGCCCGGCATAGTCCCCAAACTGGCGGAAAGCCCGGGCTTTGTCACGAACGGAGGCGAAATCCGGAGAGAGACGGACTCTCTGCTGGAGGGAGATGGATTCGAACTTCCAGTTCCGCGCGAGAAGGGCTGGAGTTTTGACGGGTCTCTATCGTCGGCGCCCTTCAAAAGTCTTCGCGTTTCCACCAAAACGACCCGTTTCTTGCGCGAGGGACCGATGGTTCGAATCCTGCTTCCATCGCCGCAGAGTCTGTCTCACGACGACCCGGAGAACTTACGACAAGCGGAACGTCACACCCGAGACGTTTTACCGGCGGGCGGCTGCCAACGTCGGCTTATTCAGAAGCCGGCAGGTGGAGAGGATCGCCCAGCGGCACGGTGGTAGCGTGTGGGCAGTTTCCTGAGATCAGAACATCAGATAAGCCCCCACAAAAAGAACCACGACGAGAACCAGGGACGTCAGTAATACATACCGGACCACGCCCTCTTTGGAGCCTGCGCGGGCTTCAGTCGCGGTAGTCACTGGGCGGTTAGCCATTAGGATGCTCAATATCCCCGCATCTATCGTTAGAAACGAACAGCAGCCGTTTTCGATCCGACGAGCAAGCACGAATGACGGCTCCGGCAGGAGAGTCACAGGGATTTGCCGAATCGCCGCACCAGTTTAAGGAAGGACTGAACAAGGGATTGGCGGGTGGATGAGGGTCAAGAGATTTTCTTCGGCCGGCGACGGAATGAGGCGACGCCGCTGTTTTTTGGTCGTATTGGGTGGTCGACACTGTGTGCTGGCCCCGCTCGGACACGCTAGGCCTCCTGGCCGCGCAGCAGATGCCGGCGTGCCATGAAGAGATTGGCCAGCGCGCAGGTCACGAGCAGACCGGCCAGCGCCGATGATCATCCACCCGGTACGTTGAAGACGAAAGATTATGACCAGCCGTAAGGACAATGCTCCCGCCAATGAACCGAGCTCACCAGCCTGTTCCATGCACGAGGCGGATGATGCGTATATGGGCTACGCCGGAAAGCAGGAGCTGACCGCCATCCTCACCGAATTGCTGGAAGCGGAGCGTGCCGGAGTGCGGGTCACCCATGAGAGCGCCCTGACAGCACGGGACGGACCGCTGGGGGAGCTGATGCGGAGTCAGTACTGTTCGCGTGCCTCGCCCTGACATCACGGCCAGGGTCGAGCGCTGCAACGCCGCCGCTTTCTCTATGACCATGCGTCTGTATTCTGCGGGAGCGCGGGTATCTCGGGCTATCAGCAAAGTTCGGCGAGCGATCGTCTCCCATGACGCCAGCATCATCTCGGTCATCATCAAAGGAAGCGCGCGCTTACGCCGCGCCGCGACCGGTCGTGCGTGCGGTCGGCATGGCCGTGATCCGCAACCCCTTCGCCGGACGGTTTGTCGATGATCTTCAGCCGTTGTTCGAAGCAGGAGCGATGATCGGTGAGCGACTGATGCCGGAGCTGGTCAAGCTGCTCGATGGGCCGGCAGTCTCGTACGGCAAGGGCGCTCTCATCGGCGTCAACGGCGAGATGGAGCGCGGCGGCGCATGCGTCCACCCGATGCTGGGCAAGCCGATGCGGGCCGCGATAGGCGGTGGCAAGGCCGTGATATCCTCCAACGTTAAGGTCACTGCGGCGGGCGCCAACCTCGATGTGCCGCTCGGGCACAAGGACGACTCTTGGTCATTCTCACATTTCGACACGATAAACGGTGTCGGTCGCCGACGCACCTCGCCCGGATGAAATCCTCGTCGTGATGGCCATTGCTGACGGCGGGCGGCTTCGGAATCGATGCGGGATTGAGCCGATCCGATAACAGCGAGCGGAGTGTGCTGGGCGTGTCAGCCGATGGCGTTTGGAGGCCTCCAGGAGTGAGGGAAGAGATGCTATGGCCGGGGAGAGCAGGGTTTTCCCTTGAAATTGGTAATGCAGCGTTGCAGCCTTTTTAAGGCCGGATAGCTGATGCAGTTCAAGTGATGAGGCAGGTATGAGCGACCTCGAGGCGGTGGTTCAGCGCTATTACGGGGATCGGCCGGTAATGCAACGGATTGAGGGTGCATTGCGTGCCGCTGGGGTGGATCCCGAGAGACCCAGCCATCGCGATCTGTGGCCGTTCGACCAGCTGCACAGCCGGGGCATTGTGGCAACGCGCGAGCATGCCGAACGGGCGCACATACAGACCGGCATGTACGTGCTCGATCTCGGTTGCGGCCTCGGCGGCGCGTCTCGCTATCTTGCGGCCGAATGTGGTTGCCGGGTGGCGGCGATCGATCTGACGCCCAACTTCGTCGAAGTGGCACGCATTCTGACCGCACGGTGCGGGCTTGCGGACCGGATCGAGATCCGACAGGCAAACGCGCTTGCTTTGCCCTTCGAAGATGGCACCTTTGATCATGTCTGGTCGTATGCTGTCACCATGAACATCCCCGACAAGGAAGGACTAGGGCGCGAGGTCGCACGAGTGCTGAAACCGGGCGGATGCTTCTCGTGTAACGAGATCGCGCAGGGAACTGGCGGAGCCCCGGTCTTTCCTTTGGCGTGGGCGACTGACGAGGCGTCGAGTTTCCTGGTGAGCCCCGTGGTGATGCGCGCCGTACTTGAAGGCAGCGGGTTGTCCATCCTCGAGCAGGTCGATCTCACCGCAACCCGCCTCGGAGAGAAAGAAACTGGACGGACGCCGATAATAGAGCTCGACGACTTCTCGCTGCGCCGGCAGAGGCTTCGCGCTGCGCCTGCAGCGAATTGAACTCCTGTTCGAGCCCCTCCTCGGACGATTTGCGGGTGTAAACCGCACAGCGCACGCTTCCGTTCCGCCGCGTTCTGGTTGCTGGATTTTTCATTGACCGGCTTCGGCGACTAGAATACTTGCGCTCGCTTGCTCACGCCAAAGAACCGTGGGCCCGACCAATGTGCGCCGGTGATCCGCTCGGCAATCACAGTCAGCGACCGATAGCGCTGGCCCTCGTATTCGAACCCGTCCTCGCGCACGAGGACGGTATGGGCGCGCCCCCGCCACTGCCGCACCAACGTCGCGCCTGTCTTCAGTATGATACCGGGATCGAAAGAACGAGCGCCTTTCTCGAACTCTCCCGCTAGAATCTGCAGGCGGCGCTGCAACGCCCGGCTCGGGCCGCCATCGGCGCGCTGTTGCAACTTATCGGCGAGCCCCCTGATAATCAGATCACGACTGAGGCCCAGAGGCGGTCCAGTACGATGCATAGTCCGCCAGGCACGCCGCAGCTCCTGTGTCGACCGATCGGCCAACCCGGCAATCTCGCACCACTCAAGCTTGGCCAAGTCCCGGTTTTGAAGTCGATCCTTCCGGCCGTCGTTTGAACCGAGACCGGAGGACGGCTCGCCAGCGTGCTGGCAAGCCGAAGCATCGTGGACTGGAGGTTTCATAGGCTCGCCGGTTCGGCGATGCGATATACCCGGCCGCGCTCCTCTTGGGCCGAGGCAAGGATGAGCCCGAGCTTCTTCTTCAAGGTTCCCGAGAAGACACCGCGAACGGTGTGACGCTGCCAGCCGGTCACGCTCGCCACCTCGTCGACCGTTGCACCCTCGGGCTGACGCAGCATTGCAATCACCACGTCCTGCTTCGAGGGGCGCTTCGGGTCGGGTTGCGGCTCCGGGTCCGGCAACATTTCAATCGCCGACCACAGCTGATCGATCAGCGCGTCGCGGTCGCCAACTTTCTTTCGCTTTTCGACACCGGGCAGCGCGTTCCACAGCGCCAGCACCCGCTTGGCGCTGAGTGGGGCAGCATGCAGCTCCTCATTATGGGTCCCTGATAGGCGCCGCAGAACGCGCCGTTGAGCCAGATGTCGACGCGGCCACTGGCGCCGTGCGCGGGCTTGAGGTGCACCTGCACCGTGAGGCGAGCCACTGGTTTTTCCGCAGCGACAGTATGGCTGTGCGCTCCGGGTTTCGGATGCGGCACGGGCCGGCGCAGGTCAGCTGGCCGCGCCTCCGCCCGCAGCGATACGGGGGGAACGCCCGCGCCGGGCGCGCCCGCACAATCGATGTTAATGAATACCGGATCGATCATCCGGTACGAAAGCTGGGAACCCGCCCGGCAAGGGAGCCTTCCCCAATTCACCAGCCGGTTGCGCCTGGATGTCGCCGAAAATCTGGCCGCCGCATTCGATCTCGATTTGGCCATAGAGGATCGTCCCCGAGACCCGGCCGGTCGCCTGAATCAGGAGCCGGTTGCGGACGATCAGATCACCTTCGAAGCGGCCGCGTATCTCGGCCTCGTCGATCGATGTCGAGCCCTTGAACAGGCCGCTCTCTGCAATCTCGATAGCGCGGCAGTTGGTCAGCTTGGCGTCGACACTGCCTTCGATGAGCAGTTTGTCGCAGGAATTGACTTCGCCTGAGAGGGTGATTCCGCGGCCGACGTTGAGACAACGACTCTCACCATCGGGTTTCAGCGGATAGGTCAAATCGGCGAGGCGGGGCCTCGCCTCGCCTGAGCGCGACGGAATCGCCTGTGGTCCGACCGGGCGGACGGATTTCGCCACAAGATCGCGATCGTCGGCCGCATCTGCCATTTGAGGATCCTCCGTCTCGCTTTATTTGCCGCCGAATACGGGTTGGATATTCAATTACGATTGTTCCGGCGAATATATCACAGGCGAAGCAGCTCATCGCCGCGCAACCTGCGGCAACACCTCAAACCCATGCAACATCAAGGGCGCGTCGGTGATCGCCGTCGGGGGTCAACGAGTTGTCGTGGACGGTACATCGGCGAATCGCGTCAAGGGAGAAGGCTTCGGACAATCGAGGCCGGTAGTGTTAATGTCAGTTCTTGGCGGTGACAGCTCCCAACGCCGTCCGCGCTTCTGTCGATCCAAACCGTCCATACGCCGACGTTATTGGATCTTGGCGCCGTCTCCGCACGCGCCTTTCACCGTGGTAATTTATGGGGACAATCGGTCAAAATTCGGCACTCCCGAAACCTCACTCCGCGGCAAGCGCATCTGTGTGACAGGGCAGATCAGCGATTATCGCGGGAAGCCGGAGATCGTCCTCACCGACCCGAACCAGTTGACCCAATAACGCGCGCGGCTCGCCTGACGGCCTAATCGCGCCGGGTGATTTGGTCCCGTCGTTCGCTCAGACTGAACGGAGGCGAGCCATTGTGATCGCGGGCTCCCGCTGTGGCGAAGATCCCGGATCTGCTGCCTACCGAGGCTGGTCGATGAATTTATAGATCGCCAAAACCTCGTCCCGGCTTGCCATGAACCATTCGGTGCCGCCACCCGAGATTTTGCGACCTCGTGTCTCCAAGGTGGCCTGGATAGCTCGCTCAAGAGCGCGGCATTTGTCTGTCTTGATCTCAATAAGAAGAACCGGCTTGTCAGGCGTGCTCGTATTTATCTGTTGGGCAATGCGCTCTACAGTATCCACGTCGGTCGATCCGATCTTTATCCCTGTCCAGCCAGTGCAGGTTCACTAAATGTTCTAGAATTTCCGCTCGCCTTGAGGTAGCATAGGCCGGTCGATCAGGGAGGGGGTCGGATGGCTGGGCTCTTGGATTTTGCG
>Ga0210406_10008091_pt1 | contig 10566 bp, 10 predicted proteins | sample IncBWC30MmetaG_FD_155454 | JGI IMG/M metagenome (GOLD analysis project Ga0210406, IMG submission 155454) | Forest soil microbial communities from Barre Woods Harvard Forest LTER site, Petersham, Massachusetts, United States - Inc-BW-C-30-M | ecosystem: Environmental > Terrestrial > Soil >... | reverse complement strand
TCGCCGACGAGAATAAACGGCGCGAGTATTTGAATCGAGCGAAAGTGATGCTTAAGCGGAATTCGAGGTGACGGCGGCCAGTTCGCCGCATCAACCTTTGTGTCAATTGACGGGGCCCCTACAGCAAGCGCAAAGTTATTGTGCGGAATGCTTGTTCTCCCGCAAGTGCATTGACGACGACCCTGCGTCGAAACTCCCTTCGGCGCGGGGTTTTCCTTTTGGGCCATGACGGGCTGGCGAGCGACAGGGCGGCTTTCGGGCTGCCCTTTTCGTGTTGGCTTGTGCGACTACCCTCTCTCATTGTGTGCAATTGACAGTGCGGACCTTGTGCGGTCATGTTGCCACAACCGGCGCGTTGTGACGCCCCCCGTGAACGGGCCGGCTTGCCCCGCGCCTGAGCGCATCCGGGCGTGGGGACTTTTTTCAACTCGCGTAGGAGACTGCGCAGGGCCCTTGGGTCAATGTGGGTCAATGGCGTTCTTGCTCCGTTCCCATCGTTCGGCTATCGTCCGCAGATGCCGCGAGACGGCGCGCGCTCACACTGTCGGACGTTCGCTCCCCGACGCTGATGATTGTATTCGAGCCGTGCGCCAGGCGAGGGCGCGACGCCAAGCTGACCGAGCTGCTTCAGACGCTCGCCAATTGCCCGAAGGCGCGCTCGGCCAGCATCCACGATCGGTGCAGGGCGGTATTCGAAGGGCTGGCCCTATCGTTCCCTCCAACCCATCGGCGGTAAAGGCGCGAAATCGCAGCAGATTGGCCTTAAAAAGCAGGCGCGACCCGTTGGTCCGGCCGCATGAGCTTCGGCGCGTCGCCGCGGAACGCGCGGGGAGGTTCGCGCATCCGCCGGCACGCAGGGCGCAGCGCCGGTTGCGTCCTTGCCGCCCGTTCCCAGCCCGTCCCCCGGGGAGGAACGGGCGGCAGACGCGCATGAGAATCGGCCCCAGCCTGGGAGAGACGGCGCAGGGCAAGCGCGCGCCGACGCGGCCTGCGCAGTCCCGGGCGAGAGCTACGGCGACGGGATTGTGCGACGTGCGGCGGCCGACCCCATAACCGGAATTCCCTTCGTCGCATTCGCTTCCTCGCCAAAATGGTTGCATAGTCGCCGACTCCTCACGCGAGGAGTTGCAGAGGGGCGATGGCCGACCGCCGGCGAATGATCTGCCGTTTCCTCGCCCTGCTCGCGCTCGCTGGCGTCGGCGGATGCTCCGCCTCTGGGCCGGAGCCTCCGTTAGAGACCGCCTATTCCGCCATAGGCGCCCAGGTGAAATAATCGGGCGTGTGGTTTACTGAAGTTTTTCGGCCGCCGTCGCTACGCGCCGCGCGGCGTTCTCGCTCTGCCACAGCCCGCATAGCCCGAGCCCCACGAAGCCGAGCAGCATCAGGGCCCACGCGGATGGTTCGGGAACCGCCTCGACCACGCCACCGATGACAAAGGCGCCAAACCCATTGATCGTCAGATCAATGTTGGGTCCGAAGTTGGAACCCAGATCGATGACGTCATCATTTACAGAACTTCCTGTGAAAATCTGGGCGCCGTTGACGACAATGTCAAAATCGGAACCCTCGATCACGCCAAGGAGCAGATCACCCTGAAAACGAAAATCGAACGTCGAGGTTACAGTACCCATGTTCCCGAATTGATTGGCGGTTCCGAAAATCTCGTCTTGTGGTCCTAACAGGGCGTCGGCGACATTGCTCGCGCCATCGATCAGCGTTGTGGCGTCGGCCTTGTCGGTAAGAACGGTCGAGATGGCGAAGGTTTGGCCATCGACGAAGGTGGGACCTGAGCCGCCTTGGGCGATCGCTTCGGTCGTCGTTGGCCCAAATAAAAATGGTGATGATGATGGAGCCATAACCGTCGACTGAACGCTCACGCCCCCAAGACTGGTCTTCGCGGTGGACTTCGCCTCTCCGACCGCCCCGCCGGCGGTGGACAGCGCTTGTGCCATCGCGCCGTTTACGGTCACGGCGTTCGACGTTGCATTGGCGGCGGCGGTCGAGGGCGGGAAGATGGGGCCAAGGTTGCTCGGAAAGCCCTGCGTCGCGACCGCCGTCGCCGTGGCCTTCCCGCCGCCTGTCGCCGACGCATCGGCCGTCGCGGTGGCGTTGCTGCCATCAACGAAGTCAAAGCTTTCTATGGGCCCGCCGCCGGTGGCGTTGGCGGTCGACGATGCGTTGCCGGAACCGCTGGTTGTGGCGGTGCTGCTGGCGTCGGCCTCGCCGCCGAGGCCCCCAAACGTATCCGAAGCGCCGCCGAACCCGCCCTTCGCCGAAGCCGAAACAGTCGCATTGCCATTTGCCGAACTGCCCGTCGCGAGAGACGATGCGGATCCTCCGGCTCCCCCCCGCGCCCCGCCGAAATCCAAGCCATTGCCGTTGCCGCCAGATCCGCCGACAGAGATAGCGTCCGCTTCTGCCGAACCTGAGCTGATGGTCCCTGCCGTCGCTGTCGCATCGCCACCGCGACCGCCAGGGGCGCCGGATTGTTCGAAGGGTGGATTAAATCCGCCGTCTGATCCGCCTCCACCACCGTCCCCGCCGATCGCCGTGGCTTTATTCGGAGACACGCCGCCCGCATTGGCGGCCGCCGAGCCCCCGTCGCCGCCCGGCTGGCCGGGGTCACCCGGATTGATGCCGCTCGCGCCGTCTGCGCCATTGGCGCCCACGTCGGTCACGGTGTCCGCATGAACCCCGGCAGCGCTCGCCGTCATAAGGGCCAAGGAAAGCCCGGTGGTCTGCAACAACCGCGTCAAGAACGCGCGCTGCAGGCAAAAAAACTTCAATGTGAAAGACATGGCGAACCCCCCGTGTGTTAGCATTCAAAAGGCGCGAATTTTCCTCGCGCTAGTGCTCGTGATCATCAAGGCGACGGGATTGTATGGAGGCTCGATGCCGTTCTGCGGGGGTATTCGAACTCGATCGTTCGTTCTTTAACGCCGGTTCTTGTTGACCGCCGTGCTAGCCTTGAGGCTCGCGCTGGCCTTTCGCCCCCGCCTGAGTGTAGTTTGGCGTCTATCCTTGCGCTCGTCACTACACGAATTCGTGAATGTTTGGCGGTTCAGCGCCTTGGCCTTGCGCGCCTCAACTATCTTAGAGACGCGATAGCGGTGCGTGACCGGCTGTTGTCGATGCGCGCCCCCCCGACGAAACGACAGCGGAGCGCAGGCTTTCCCTGTTGCAATAGGGCAGCGTCTAGTGAGGACGCGAAGGCCCACCCCCGACCCTCCCGACCATCCAGGCCCTCCCGGGTCGATCCCCATTGCATTTCGACGGCGACCTAAGGCGCACCTCGAGCCGGCGGCAAAGCATGCGCCGATGTCGCACCTTCGGCCATCGTCCCGACCGTCATCGAAGCGCCGCGCCCGTCTCTAACGGGATAGCCCAAGGATCAGCAGGGAAGCCCGCCAGCGCTCTCCGCTCCCAAAGGCCATTCCGGACACCATCAGAGCCCCTATGCCCGTCCCGAGCCTTCCCCCCCAAGCCCTACGGGTCCTTCCTGACACCGGTGGCCTTCGTGCGCAGCCGGGGCAGTCCGAACTTCCTGCAGTTGGGCGATTTTGAAACTCATGCATGTATCGATTAATGCCGGTGGGGATGCATGCATAGGTCGGGTCAACGGGCCAGCGCAACGGCCATCAACGGTCAACTCCATGCGATCATCGGTCGCAAAGGTAGATGCGGATCAGCCAGCCGCCTCACCCTTGTTTCTCGTCCGCGGGTTCGTCCGAGGATTCAATAGCACTCCGCTTTCGGTGATCGGCCTCGTTGAGATCGAACCAAACCACGCCCATAAACCATTCCCTTGTACTGTTGTCGGCGGCTTCCCATAGGCGGCGCACGGCGGTGGCCTTTTCCCAAGCCTTGCGAAGCGCAGCGCGGGGGTCGCCCTCACCACTGGCAGAGCGCGTGGTGGCATTCTTCGCCGCTTCGATAGCCACATTGGCGGCTCTCCTTGGTTTTGGCGACGCGGCAATGGCCTTTTGTTGCTCGGGCGGCAGATCGGCCGCTTTGGCGGCATCTTGCACGCCAATCCGTCCCTTCTTCACCGCCTCCTGCATTTCCGGTAGGGCTTTCTCTTTGACCTTGCGCGTGGCGTTGATCATTTCACGGCTCACCGAGCCGCCTGCCGCCTTGGCCAGCTCACGGCTCGACGCTGTTTTTTTTGGCTTCTCAGCTGACATTTTAATGTCAGTGGGTGTCGCCGCTTCACCCAACTCGTAATGCAAGTTGAAGTCCTCGGCCTCAACCAACGTGTCGGCAATTGCCTGCTTGGTCAGGTGACGCCGCTTGAGATTGTGGGAAACCACAAACATCAAGGCTTCTTCTCTGGTGCCCTGAAATTCAACGTAGCGCGGCGCTACGCCCGCGCTTTCGCACGCTGCGGCGCGGTTGCGTCCGTCGAGGATCCGCTGCTCGAAAAGCACTATGGGATCAAGCAAACCGTGTGCGCGAATGTCACCAGTAAGGTTCTGCAATTCGTCCTCGTCCGCCGACGGCACTAGGAGGCAGATGGGGTGAGGGTTGGGCCGCTCAGGCGGGTTGTAGATTGGCGTCAAGTTCATTGTCGGCTCTGATCACGTCTTGTTAGGCGATCTTTGGAGGTGCGAAAATCCAGCGCTCTGAGGCGCTGATCCACGTACAAACGTAATACGGTCGACGGTACGTTGCCGTGCCGGTCGCGTGCGCATATTGCGGTGAGTCGCACAGGACAAATACCTTATCGTGATTCGCGACGTGCGGCGCAGCGGACATCCTAGCCATTGTCAGAACGGCCGGTGCGGGTTAAACCCGCGGCGTACGCAGTTTTGCCCGGCAAGGTCGGAACGGCGCTTAATGAGATCAGCAGGTTAGCTCAGGTTCGAATCCTGCTGCCCCGACCACCACGATTGGGGAAAAGACTAGGGGCCGTCATGACCGCTCGCATCTACCAGCCCACCCGCAGCGCCATGCAGTCGGTGCAGTCGAAGGGCGATTGGCTGCTCGAATACGAGCCCGAAAAGCCGCGCCAGATCGAGCCCTTGATGGGCTGGACCAGCTCGGCCGACATGCGCTCGCAAGTGAAGCTGCGCTTCGACACCAAGGAGGAGGCGATCGCCTACGCCGAGCGCAACGGCATCGCCTACCGGATCGAGGAGCCGAAGCCGGGGGCGCGCAAGATCCTGTCCTATTCCGACAATTTCGCTCCGAACCGGATCGTCCCCTGGTCGCATTGATGCAGTACATGAGGCCCGGTCGGCCCACTGGTTCGGCTCCGTAGCTCAGCTGGATAGAGCAGCCGCCTTCTAAGCGGCAGGTCGCAGGTTCGAGCCCTGCCGGAGTCGCCAACATCTCAAGAACTTAGAAGAATACGCCGGTCCGTTGAGCGCTGAGGGCTAACGAGGGGCTAACCGAAAAAGCAAGTGATCCGCATATCCATCCACCGCCTTCAACGCTGCCGAGCCAGCCGCGAACGAAAAGGGCGAGCGGGAGATCTGGTTAGGGCGCCATTGTGCTTCAATGCGTTGCGGCGCCTGTCAAGTTCTGTTCTCTCTCTCTCTCTCTTTAATTTTCATACTGTTAAGCCGAAAACGGTGAGCTTTAATGGCCCCTATCGCAACGCTGTCGCAACATTTGTTCTACCAGCCATCCAAGCCGCCCGGCTTTTGGAACTGGCCAGCGGACACTTGCAAATTGATTTCGCGAGATCGTCAAAGGGGTCGCAGGACGCATCGCACGTGATCTTCGTGAGCAAAAATCGAGCCTACTGGCACTCGACGTAGACGCTGATTCCTTTAGCCTGGTCTGCCAGGTCCGCCGGTTGCATCGGCTGCGTGGCGGCTCCGGTCGCGTAGCCAATGCCGTTGGCCTCCAGGAAGCTCGCCACGATCGAGGACTTGATAGCAAAGTTGACGTTCTGGGCGATGTCGCCGTTAGTGGCGACCATCAGCCTGAGCGCGTTCAGCTTGGCGGACACGACGCCGACGAGATTGCCATTCTGGTCGAGCAACGGGCCGCCGGAGTTCCCGGGCTGCACGGGCGCCGAAATCTGGAGGTATCGACTGTCCTCGCCCAGCCCGACTAGCGCCGAGACATTGCCAAGCGTAAAGTTTCCCGACTTCGAGAGCACCTCGGTAAGCGGGTAGCCAAAAGCCTCGACGGCCTCGCCGAGGCGGATCGATGTCCGGAAGGCGGCGGCCTTCCTCGCCGCCAGGCCCGTTTGAAGGAGCGCCAAATCGTTGCGGGCGTCGCGCGCGACAACCTTTGCGACAGCCGTCGCCGCTTGGTCAGACGTCACGTTGATAGCTAAGCAGTCCTCAACAACATGGAAGTTCGTTACGACGGCCCCGTCCGCCGTTACGAAGAAGCCGGTTCCCGAGGAGGCCACGTGTTCGGGCTTTGGCGCAGGGGTCGGCTCCTGCCTCAATGCCGGAGCGGCCGGCGGTTCCTCTTGTGGAGCGTTTGCGGGGACAGAAACCGATGCAGGAAGTGAAACTGGCGCTCCTGCGCCGGCCAAAGCGACGATCTCCTCGGACTGCCGCTTGGCGATGCACTCCTCGACCCCCTCGCACTGCGCGATCGCGCGCCAATAAGGAATTCCGATTGCGTCTGCCGCGGTCCGACCCTGGTTCGTCTTGATGAAAGCGTAGCCCGCAGCAAGGATGTTATCCAACTCGGCCAGTCTGGGCGACTTACAGATCGCGATCTCGCTGGGTGTCCTGGCCTTATTGCAGTCGAAACTGGGCCTCGCGCCGACAACCGTCGCGGGCTCGGCGGCGGCTCTGGCGACAAGGTAGCCGTTCTTGACTAGGTGCTCCCGCAAGGCAGTCGGAAAGTCGCGATGCCGCTTCGCATACTCCGGACAGGGGTCGTCGCCCCGCGTGGTGACGGTGCAGACCGACAGGTCCCAATCCGAATTCCGGTTGTACAGATCGAGCATCTTGCGCCAGGCATCGACACCGTTACCCACCAGCGTGCTGTGCGCGACCCAACCCGCCAAGAAACCGTTGTCCCGCCATTCGTCCTGGGTCGCGAGCCCCTGGTTGGCTAGCAGCATCTGCGAGATCGGCCTCCTAACTTCAGGAGTTCTCGAAACATCGGCGATGCGGCCGCCGGTGAGCCGGTACACTTTCGGCGGCGCGTACGATTCGGCGTACGACGCGAATGCGTAATCGAAGCTCTCGTCTTTGCCGACCAGTTCAACCACGCCGTCGCCGTTCAGGTCTTCGATCTGCGGGCCGTCGGAGTCGAACTCACCCACGTTCACCGTTTCCCATCGGCCGTCGACGAACGTCAGGACCTTCATGATAGTGCAGCAATGCGCCCCGCCCGTGAAGTGCGTCGCGACCACCTGCGGAAAGGGAGAGGATGCGTCCAGCCGCGCGATCGATGCCCCGGTCGAATTGTAGGGCCCGTCGTCATTGAAAGCAGCGGACACAACGTCCCTGCCGCCGCTGCGGACGCGGACGACCTGGCGCCCTTTGATGGACTCGATCCTCGCCTCCAAGCCCGCCGCCGACGCGACACGCGGCCGGTGTTCCGCGTTCGACGCTGACGCGAGGATCGGAGACTGCGGGCGTTCCCACACCTTCTGGATAAATGTCTGCCCGTTAGTCAGAAAAGTATCCTTCGGTGCCCACCAAGCATCGGACAGCCTCTTCTTAAACGTCGCCACGTCCGGAACGGCGACCGGGCCTGCGGCGACGGCGTACCAACCGTTCGTAGTCGTCAGGACAGTTGGGGCGCCGAAATCCGAACCAAAGCGCCTCGCTAGCCCGATCGCTTCGTCGACGTCTTGGCGGCTCGCGAAAACGATCCAACGGCCATTTCCAGACGTCTCCAACGGTCCTAAAGCCGAGGAAGGCGTAGCCGTCGCAAGCCAAATGCCGACGGTCGCCGCCAACCAAAAAGCCAGCGAGAGGACGTACCTACCCAAGCCAAAGCGCCCGCAGAACGCAAAGGGTGTCGTCGCCAACAGCTGGACGACCAAGCGATTGTCTCGGCTCTTATTCTTTGCATCACTCATGAGCTCAGACACATGAATGCAGCCAACCTACTTCCTGAAGACGACCCTCCCCGGGCCCCTGGAACCAGGGAATTGCAATCCCATCCGGGTCACCGAGTTTGTCACCTTGACGACCTGACCGCCTGAGAGGTCACCGGCAAAGGCTTGCCCCCGATCGAGGGTACCACACTACGTGGACGTTGAGTCTGTCATCGTCCAGATCGAAGAGATTTATTTGTCCGCACGATCGACAAGATCGACGGAGGGAAAAATATGGCGGTAGCCAGAGACCGCGTTCATCGGAGAGGCACGCGCCAACGCGAATCGCGACCTTGGCGGCAGGCTACCTCGATCGAAGCCAGCTTTGGGCGGCGAAGGGTGTTCACGCTCGGAATGAAATGACCGTTATGGCGTGGAGTCGGTCCCATTTAGAGCGCAATCCTCTTTAGAGAAATTCCTCGTCCCCCCATCAAGGCCGCCCTCGACCCTTTGCAGGCCCTCCGCGCTGCTCAGTGAATGCCGGAAGGGCACAGAGGCGGACATTTCTCGAGAAAAGTGCGAAGAATGGCCGGGACGCGAATCGCGACCAGTGCAGCTCTATTCGCATTGAGAGCAAACCTTATTGGGAGCAATGATTGCGCCCCAATTACGCTATCCTCGTGCGTGCATTGCCCGCAGACAGCCTTGAAGACTTTGTCAACGACTGGCTGGCCCAGCGGGTCAAGGATTATGTGGGTTTCGAACTCTGGCGTGGCACGGGCGATATGGGCCGTGACGTCACTGGCTATCTGACCGCCGAACGCATGGAAGGTCCATGGGACAACTTCCAATGCAAGCAGCTCGCGGCTCCACTATCAGAAACCGCCTCGTTCATCGAACTGGGTAAGATCTTCAGGCACTCGGCCGGTGCCTATTCGCTGCCGCGCTCCTATACGTACGTCGCTCCCCGTGGTGTCTCACGCGGTGTCCGTCAGCTAATCGCCCACCCTGAACGATTCCGGAAGGAATTTCTCGATCGCTGGAACGCCGAAATCGCCAGCCGCTTGGTCGAGCGCCAGGTGATCCCGCTCAGCATTGAGATCGAAGCGAAGATCATGGCCTTTGACTTCCAGCAAGTCCACTGGCTCGATGCCGCCCGGCTGGTCAACCATCCCGCGGCAAAGCCCGCTTTGGTGCACTGGTTCGGCGACGATCCGGGTCGCTCCCCTCGCGGCGCGGTGCCAGCCCAAGTTCAGCTCGAAGAGTCGGCTTACATCGGGCAACTACTCCGGCTTTATGAGGAAAAAGGTCCTGGCACCTATCCGACCGCCGAGGCGGTACTCGCCAGCTCTGAGTTCGGCACACATCTACGGGACCAGCGTACCCGCTTCTTCGACGCTGTCGCGTTCGATCGCTTCTATCGCGACTCCACGCCAGATGACTACTTGGCCAATTTCAAGGACGAAATCTACCACGCCGTCGTCGATACCCATGGCGAAAGCCACCCCAATCGCCTAGCAAGACTCACCCAAGTGATGAAGACGGCCGCCATCGTTCAGCCGTCCGGAATCTTAGGCAAACACGCCGGACCCCAAGTCAAGCAGGGAACCTGTCACCAGTTTGCGAATGAAGCGCGTCTTCCGTGGGATCGCTAATGGATAGGGCATCGAACGGACATCCTTTTAACTCAACGCTCGAGACGGGCATTCGCGCGCTCGTGGTGCTTGAAGCTTTCTACCCGCGCCGCTGCGACCTCATGGAAATGACCTGGCTTGACCACCTCGTCGTTCATACCGCCGATCTCGATGGCGAAGACGTACCGGAGAGCCTTCATCCTGACCTGCCGGACCGGGCTGGCGAGCTACTCGTGCGCAGACAGCTAGTCGAAAGAAGCCTTCGCGTGATGCAACAAATCCATATGGTCGACGTGTTCGAAACCGAAGCCGGCATTGAGTTCTGCGCCAGCCAGGAAGCCCCGAGTTACGTAGACTTGCTGCAGGCCCCTTACTCGCAAGCTCTCAAAGCGCGGGCTAAGTGGATGGCCGAACGATTCGCCGGTATGACAACGCCCCAGATCCGCTCGCTCGTCGAATCCCGAATCGGGAAGTGGACCGCCGAGTTCCGGGTAGACGAAACGCCAACAAGACGGTTGACACCGTGATCGGCATCCGTCTGCGCCACCTGACCTTCACAGGTCCATCGACAGAGCCTGCCGAACTCAAGTTCCAGGATGGTCTCAACATCATCTATGGCGCCTCCAACACCGGCAAGTCCTTCGCCACGAAGGCAGTCCTTTTTATGCTCGGTGCGGCCAAGGGCTTGCCGGAAACCGAGGAGATCGCGGCCTATGATGCCTGCTGGCTTGGGCTCACGCTTCCCGACGGACGCGATATCACACTTTATCGGGCCACTCGCGGCGGGCATTTCAAGCTGTATGAGGGGCATATCCGAGCAGCCAAGCTAGACGATGGCAACACACTGCGTGGACAGCACGACTCGAAGCGAGACGACACCGTCTCACACCTCCTGCCATGAAAATAGCCTCTTAGGCACAGGCGTCACGCGGTGTGAGGCGTGGGTTGGAGGGTGACGTGATAGCCGAG
>Ga0210406_10008088_pt1 | contig 10570 bp, 8 predicted proteins | sample IncBWC30MmetaG_FD_155454 | JGI IMG/M metagenome (GOLD analysis project Ga0210406, IMG submission 155454) | Forest soil microbial communities from Barre Woods Harvard Forest LTER site, Petersham, Massachusetts, United States - Inc-BW-C-30-M | ecosystem: Environmental > Terrestrial > Soil >... | reverse complement strand
CCCCGATGCCCCGGTTGACTGCCGCCGCAAAGCCGCAGTTCCGCCCCATAAGAATCACGCGCGCCCCGTGCGAGCGCGCCAGTTCGGGCGCGCCATCGGTGGAACCGTTATCGACCACCAGGAGTTCGCCAACGGGCAGGGTCTGTGCGTCCAGCGACGCCAGCAAGCCGGCCAGCAGGTCGCGGCCGTTCCACACCGGCACGATGGCGCTGATGCTCATCGCAAGAAGCGCTTCTTCAGAAGGAAGGCCAGGTTCTGGAAACCATCGCGCCACGGGTTCAGTTTGATCTCGCCCAGGCGTGATGTGTACATGATCGAGATTTCTCCGAAGCGGATGCGCGGACTGATCAGGGCTTCGATCTTGATCTCTTCACTGAATGCCATGCCATCGCTCTCGATTTTCATCTCCTTGAGAATCTCGCGGCGGAAGACCCACATGCCGGATTGCGAATCGCGCACCCAGCGGAAGAACAGCACCGACATCACCATCGAGAGGATCAGGTTTCCGAACTTATGCTTCAGGCTCATGGCGTTCCGGTCGCGCACCGGGAAGCGCGAGGCATTCAGGAAATCGACCTCGTGGTGAAGAAAAGCTTCGATCAGGTAAGAGATTGCGTCCACCGGGTAACTCTGGTCGCCATCCAGCGTGATGATTAGGTCGCCGGTGGCGTCGGCGAAGCCGCGCTTATAGGCGCGCCCATAGCCGCGCACCTCTTCCCGCACCACTTTGGCCCCGAGGGAAACCGCCACTTCGCTGGTGCGATCGGTGGAGTTGTTGTCCACCACGATCACTTCATCGACGAATTCCGGCATCGCGCGGAGAACTTTCTCGATCCCCTGCTCTTCGTTGAGGCAGGGAATGATCACCGTGATCCTAAGGGACTTATACATGCAGCCCCCAGGCCGCGAACGGCAAGCGTGTATCCCACATCTGCCTTCGACTTTTTCCGTGCGCCGCGCGTCTGGTTATCATGAGTTGTATGAAGTTCGGTTCTATGAAGCGGCTCGCCTTTCTAATCTCGTGCTCGGCATTGTTTGTCTGCGCAACGGATTTTGCCAACGTGCACACAGTGTACCTGCTCAAAATGTCGAAGGGCCTGGACCAGTACCTGGCCCACCGCATCACAGACGAGCACATCTTCCAGATTGTCACCGATCCCAAACAGGCCGACGCCGTATTCACCGACCAGATCGGCGAGGGCTTCGAGGCGAGGCTCGAAGAGATCTTCCCCACGCCCGAGAAGGACAAGCCGGCTGCCAAGCCCAAACCAAAGAAGGATGAGGAGGAGGTATCGCCTTTGTTGGGCGACACCGTCAACACGTTGAGCAATCCCGCTTCCTTTTCCGGGTTCGGACGCGCCAGGGGCACGGTGTTCCTGGTGGACGCAAGATCCCGGCGAGTTATCTGGTCGGCCTTCCAACCCACCAGGGATTCCAGTGCGCAGGAAATGGACCGCACGGCCAGGGAGATCGTAAACCGGTTCAAGAGCGACCTGAAAAAGAAATAGCGGCTCACGTTCGCTTCTCCGATCTCTTCTCCTGGACAATTTCCTGGTAGCCTTCCACGAGTTTGCGCGTAATCGCGCCCATATCCCAATTGGTCTCCACTTCTTTCCGCGCGCGCATCGCCATTTCGGCGGCGCGTTCGGGATCCCGCAATAACGTCACAACGCGCTCGGCGAACCCGGCGGGATCGTCCGATAGCGCGCAGAACTCGCCGTCGGTGATCGCCAGCCCTTCGGCGCCCACCTTGGTCGATACCACCGGAATCCCCGCGGCAAATGCCTCGAGCAATTTCACGCGCACGCCGGAACCGCTGAGAATCGGGCACACGAAGACGGCATAGCGCGCCAGCGGTTCGCGGATGTCTTCCACGTAGCCGAGCATCTGCAGATGCGCCGCGTGATCGGCATAGGTATGCTCGGGCGGCGGGTCGGAACCGGCGATCGCAAATTGGGCGGCCGGCTCCTGTGCGATCACCAGCGGCAGCACATGGCGAATGAACCAATCCACGGCCACTCGATTGGGATCGTGGCGGAAGCTTCCCAGGAACAGCATCGTCAACGGCTCGCGCCCGCGCGGCCGAAACTCATAGCGACCGGTATCGATGCCGGCGCGCAGACCGGCGCGCATGCGCGGCGCCAATTCGGGCCGGAATCCGAGAAGATAGTCGCGATTTGCCGGAGTGCAGACCTGCACCTGGTCGAAGGCCGGCAGTACGCCGAGTTCGTAGCGCAGCGCGCGCAGGTATTCGATGCGCGCCTTGGCCTCATCCAGAATCCCGACCATGTGCCCGAGGCCGCGGCCGATGGATTGGAAATACACGTCGTGTTCGAAGAGCGCTGTGACGATACGGTGGAACTCGCCGCGGTACTGCGCCATCGGCGTGTACTCCAGTTGCAGTACGTCGATCTTGTGGCGGTACAACTGGCGGTGAATCATCCATTCCAGATCGCTATTGGCAAATTCGCGGACCGCGAAAGGCTCCAGCGACCCCATCCCTTTGGGAGTTCCCGGGGGCCGCACCAGCCACTCGGCGGAAGCGCAGAAGGTGCGCAGTTCTTCGTTGTCGGCTTCCTGCGCGGGCCAATCGAGCAGTTCCACCACGTGGACCTCGGCCAGCTTCACCATCTCGCGCAGGGTCTGGTTCATGAAGACGGCGCCGCCGTGCACCGGCGGACAAATCGGGTACGGCGAAACGAAGAGGACGCGCAGCGGCTCCGGCCGCGGCTCCATCGCCGCAAACCGATCGCGGAAGTAGCCGCCCAAAGGGCGTTTGAATGCCTCGCTATCGCTGATGGCGGCCAGCTCCACTGCGCGCCGCCGCGAGCGGACTGCCTGCGGAAGCTGTTTGAAGGCCCACCAGATCGCGGCCAGGTTCGGACGCAGCGGCAACTCGCCGAAGAAGACCGCGAGCACTGCGCCGGCCCACGCGAAGAAGAAGTGATTGGTCAGCCGCGGCCACTCGTGAATGTTCTTCCAGCAAAAGAGCAGGTAATTCTTGCGGAGTACGGATTGAATAAACTCCGCGGAGAACTTCTTCCCGATGGTGCCGCGGTGTTCGTGAAATACAACGCTGCGCGGCTGATAGAGCACCTTCCATCCGCGCTTCCAGGCCAGGTAGCCGAGGTCAGTATCCTCCAGGTAGAAGGGCGCCAGCAGTTCGTCAAAGCCACCGAGCTCGAGAAACTTGTGGCGATCGAACGCGCAGGAACCGCCGCCTCCATAGAAGCATGGGAAGAGGTCGTCTACCCGATCGTCGATGCGGTGGCGCACGCGCAGCGTGCCGTCCTGCCACCAGCCCTGCGTGAGTCCGGTCTCTTCGCGCAGCTTGCCGGGGTCGCTGAAGAAGATCTGGCAGGAGACCGCGAAGACCTCTGGATCTTCGAAACCCTTCAGCAATGGCGCCAGAAAATCCTCCGCCACCCGCATGTCGCTGTTGAGCAGCACGACGATATCGTTCTTCGCGGCGCGGAATCCCGCGTTGCTGCCGCCGCCGAAACCCAGATTCTCAGGCAGCGCCAGCACCGTCACCTGCGGGAATGCGGTGCGCAGGAATTCGGGGCTGTCGTCGGTAGACCCGTTATCGACCACAAGAATCTCGTTCGCAGCATTGCCCGCCAGCGCGGTGACAATCGATGGGATGTACTTCTCCAGCAGGTCACGCCCGTTCCAGTTGGGGATCACCACGGTCGCGGCGTCACTGGCGGAACGTCGCGCCGGACCTCCGGTTGCTTTTCCCCGCTTTGTAAAAAGGTCCGTGAAGAGCAGCGCCGCAAAACTCGCCGCCATCAGGAAAGGCGATAGCAGCAGCAGCGGCAGGGCGCGGAGCAGGCGTTTCAGCAGTGCCATGTCAGAGAGCGGGGCCCAACCCTACCTTTCGGCCCAACCTGATCCAGCGGGAGGCGCGCACCATCGTGAGCTGCTCTTCCAACTGACTTCGCTCCTGGTCCAGGCGCTGCGCCCAGGCGGTGCGCTCCAGCAATTCTGCCTCGGTTTTTTCGTGGGCGCCCACCCTCTTGGAGAGCACTTCCGCAATCTTCTGAATCTCGGCGGTCAGCCTAGTCTCGGTATCGATGGCCCATTGCGCTTTTTCGCGGCCCTCCTGTTCGAGCGCGGCGATCTTCGCGTTGTAGTTGGCCGCGACCGTGCGTGCGTTCGCCTGGTCGCGCGCCAGTTCTTCCTGCAGTTCCGTGATGCGCGCGCCGCGCGCCGCCAGGTCCGCATTCAGTTCGTCGGCCCAACGATTGCTCCGCTCCAGCTCCTCTTTTTGCTCGCGAAACATGGCGAGCAGCTTCTGGTGCTCGCGGTCAAACTCGGCCAGGTCCTGCTGTGCCTTATCCAGCCACTGATCTTTGGTAGCGAGCTCGCCTTCCAGCTTGGCGATGTGGCGCTCGCGCTCGCGCAGCACGTTGGCCGTGCGCGGCACATAAATGAAGGTCGGGTTGCCGATCTGCGGACGGTGTGCGCAGACGGCGACGAAGAAGTGGCTTTCGTCCGGCACAGGCTCCGCGGCGTCTACGCGAGCCTCCACGGTGTACCCGTGCTCGTGCGGCTGAAACGTAACACCCTCAACATGATTTTCGAGGAACATCGAGACGTACGGGAAGACTTCCTTCAACTCGCGCGAAAACTCGTCGAAATCGAATTCGTGAACGTGGAACGGGTTGGCGCCCTGCGCCCCGCGTGACTCGGTGTAGTAGAGCTTATTGGGCGTGGAAACGATCAATTGCCCGGCCGGCGCCAGCACACGTCGCACCTCGCGCAGAAAGCCCTTCCAGTCCTCCAGGTGCTCGATCACTTCGAACGCGACCACCAGGTCGAAGCAGCCGTCATCGAAAGGGAGTTCGGTGCAGGACGCCTGCTCGAACGTGAGGTTCGGCCGCTCGTAGTGGGCGCGCGCGAACTCCACGGCTTCCGGCGCGATATCGATGCCGGTAACGCGTTCCGCCGATTGCGCCAACTCGGCGGAGCCATAGCCCGCCCCGCAGCCGGCATCGAGCACGCGCTTGCCGCGCGTCAGCCTGGCCGCGAAATTGTAGCGCGCCATGTGCTCGTTGAGCAGGTCGACGTCGACCTCGCCGGGGATGAGCCGTTCGCCTGTGAACTCAGCCAAGGTGATTCTCCAGTTGGGGTTCCGTGCGCACGCGCGAATTGACCTCGACGCGGCAGGAGAGGTGCATGTACCCGTAAACCTGAGCCTCCGAGCGCCCCATTTGCAGCGCGATCGCATTGTCAATCCAATCGCACATCTGGTACCCCATCAGGGTGCCGTCGGCGATGGCCGGGGAGAACGAGAAGGACGCCGGATAAAGCTCGGGAAGATCCACGTAGAAATCCACCGTGGTCACGTCGCCGGCCTGCATCGGCGCGAGTTCGTAGCCTTCGCGCGCGGTGTTGGTGCCGGAGAAATCCATCCCCAGTTGATTGCGCAGCATGAAGCCGACGATCGGCATCGGCACGTCGCCCTTGCCGCGCACACTGATGCGCACCAGGATGCGCGACGAAGGTTCGAGAATGTGGATCTGCCGCCCTTGCTCGTCCAGCACCGCGATTCCGATGATTTCCGCGCGCCCGTCGCCGAAGCGATGGTCGATATTCGGAATGGTCTCGACGATCTCGGGAGCCTGCACCGGCCCACCCACGCGCGCCTGCGGACCGGCCTCGGATTTGCGCAGCAGGTAGGTGGAGTCCTTCTCCGTCATCGCGGCCAGGTATTTCGAAACCACACGGTCGGGCTCGCCGATGTCGAGCATTCTCCCGTGATCCAGCCACAGCACCCGGTCGCCAATCGCTTTGACGTCGCTCACCGCATGGGAGACGAAGAGAATCGTGATTCCGCGCTGGCGCAGCTCGTGAACCTTGCGCATGCAGCGCTGGCGAAAATAAATGTCGCCGACTGCGAGCGCTTCGTCCACCAGCAGGATTTCGGGATCCACATTGATCGCGACCGCGAAGGCCAGGCGCACAACCATGCCGCTGGAGTAAGTCTTCACCGGCTGATCGATGAAGTCGCCGATCTCAGCAAACCCGGTGATGTCCTTGTACCGCTGATCGATCTGGCGGGTGGTCAGACCGAGAATCGAGCCGTTCAGATAGACGTTGTCGCGTCCGCTGAACTCCGGGTTGAAGCCGGCGCCGAGCTCGAGCAGCGCGGAAACGCGCCCCGTTATGTTGACGGTGCCGGACGTAGGGTGCAGAATCCCGGCGACCATCTGCAAAAGGGTGCTCTTGCCGGAGCCGTTTTCGCCCACAATACAGAAGGTTTCGCCGCGCTTTACCTCAAAGCTGACGTCGTGGAGCGCCCAGAAATCCTTGTGGCGTTTCAGACGGTTGAGGGTCAGCAACTCCTTGAGGCGGTCGCCCGGAGCGTCATAGATCGCGTAGCTCTTCGAAACACCCTGGAATTCAACTGCGTTCACGGTTTGGGAAAGCGAAAAATTCGGAAGCTATTGGAACAAGCTCTAGTGTAACGCGGGGGCAGCGGGCAAAGAAAAAGGCGGCCACCGACCCCTCGGACTAACTGAGTGCGAATCTAAAGGACTGGCGGTTCAATGACCGCGGCGCCAAACGGAAAAACAGCAAGGCGCGTCAGGATTCGCAACCGGTCCCATGAGCAAGCCGGAAGCCGCCTATCTGATCACTTGGTTCGATGCACTTCCTCCTTGTCAGTGGCTCCTCCGGTCTGGAGGATCAGGGAACCTATTTCCGAGAAACAGGCCCCGCAAGCCAAATATGCTCCTCCAGCCTTCTGGTGTCAAGCCTATTTCACGTATGGCGTCTCACGTTCGCGTTGTATGCTTCCGACCACACTCAGAAGAGCACCACCAGCAGCCCTCTAGACGATATAAAGGTCCTTTGACGTCGGTGTCAGAATCTCGCAGCCGTTCTCCGTCACCACCACGGTGTCTTCGATGCGCACGCCGCCGAAGCCTTCGAGGTATGCTCCAGGCTCGATCGTGATCGCCATGCCGGTTTGCAGGCGCATTTTGTCGCGCTTGCCCAGGCGCGGCGGCTCGTGGATCTCCAATCCCAATCCGTGGCCGGTGGAGTGAATAAAGGCGCGATCGAGTCCGTAGGACTTCAGCACCTTGCGCGCGGCTCCATCCACGCGCGCCGTGGCCGCACCCGCGCGCACCGCATCGATCGCCGCCAGTTGCGCCTCGAGCACGGCGCGATACATGCGCTTGGCTTTGCTGCTGGGCGGCCCCACCGACAGCATGCGCGTCATGTCGCTGGCATAGCCCTCCTGAAACGCGCCCATGTCCACCACCACCAGGTCCCCGTCTGCGAGCCGCACGGCGGTAGGCTGCGCGTGCGGCAGCGCGGAACGAACGCCCGTGGCGACAATGCTCTCGAAGCTCGGTTTTTCGGCTCCCAGGCGGCGCATGCGGTATTCGAGCTCGGCCGCCAGGTCCTGCTCCTTGACGCCGGGTTTGATGCGCGCTATGGTCTGTTCGAAGGAGCGCGAATTGGTCTCCACGCTGCGCCGGATGAGCGCGAGTTCCTCAGCCGACTTCACCATCCGCAGCTCTTCGATCCACTCCCGCACCGGCTCCAGCGAAGCGCGCAGTGTAAGGCCCGATTTCAGCGCTTCATAGAAATCACAGGTCATACGCGCCGGTTCGTAGCCGATGCGTTTGACCCCGAGCTTCTGGATCGCCGCCAGCAAACCCGTCACCAGCGGACCTTTGACGATGCGAATCTGGCACGAGGATTCCTGCGCGGCCTGAATCTGATAGCGCGGATCCGTGAAGAGAATGCTCTTTCCCGGGAGCACCAGCAGCGCACCGCTGCTGCCCGTGAAGCCGGAAAGGTAGCGAAGGTTGGGGCTGTGGGAAACAAGCAGCACATCCAGCTTGCGTTCGCGGAGCCCCGCGGCAACCGAGCGGCGGCGCTGTTCGTATTCGTTATTTGCCATTCTGTAAGTCCCTGGCCAAAATCTGGGCGCGCTCCGCGAAAGCGTCCGCCTGGCGAATGTCGTTGCGCTTCTCGGCCTCCTCGGAAAGCGTAATGAAATTCCGGATATCGTTCACGATCGTCTGCTGGCCGCGGACCGGTCTTCGCTTGTTCAGCTGCTCCAAAATCTGGTTGACCTCACGGCGGCGTCCCTGTACCTGATCCTGCAGCCGTTTGAACTCCGTGGGCGAAATCACTTCCTGGATCGCGACTCGCGGCGCTTCCGCCGCCGGCGCCGTGGCAGGCGGCGGGGTCGCCGGGGGGGCCGCGGCCGGAGTCGACTGCGGTTTGCGCTGCGCAACCGGAGGTTTCACCACCGGTGGAGCATCCTGCGCCGCGCTGTCCTTCTCCAGAGCCGCCCGATCTACCGGCTGCGGCTCCGGCAATTCCACACGCGTTTGCGGAGTCGAAAGGGGCGGCGCCGGCGGGGGCGGCGGCGCAGCTGGTTTGGGCGCCACCGGCGTCACGGGCACGGCGGCTTTGGGAGCGTGTTTCGCGCAGGAAACCAGCGCAAGCAAGGCGGCGATAATGAGGACGACCGGACCGCGCATCACTTTCATTGTCACACTGCGATGGGCAGGCGGATCAGGAAGGTGGTTCCCTTCCCCGGCTCGCTGGTGAAATCGATTGTACCATCGTGCAATTGCACGATCCGGAATGTCATCGCCAGGCCGATACCCGATCCCTCCTTCTTCGTGCTGAAGTACAACCGGAAGATCTTCTCGCGCAGGGCCTCGGGAATTCCGGCGCCCGTGTCGGAGATGCGCAGCTCCGTGCCGCTCTCTCCCGCGGTGGCCTCGAATCGCAGCTCGCCGCCATTTGGCATGGCCTGCATTCCGTTCACCACGATGTTGAGCACGGCCTGCTTGAACAGGTCGCGGTCCACCCGTACATCCACGCCCTCCGCCTCCTCCCGCACGGTGACTCCGATGCCGGCGGCGGCCGCCTGAGGGCGCGCGAGTTCCACAATCTCCTGCACCAGTTCCCGCATCGAAACCGTGGCCAGCTTGAGTTCCACCGGCCGTGTGAAATCCAGGAACGTCCGGACTACGCGATCCAAGCGCAGGATCTCGCGCGCGATAATCTCCATCTGCGGCGCCACGTCGGTGTCCCCGTGAGAGAGCTTGCTGCGGGCCACCTCCACGTGCAAGAGGATGGCGTTCAGCGGATTCTTCACCTCGTGGGCTACGCCGCTCGAAATCCGGCTGATGGCCGAGAGGCGGTCTGCCGTCTGCAACTCACGATTAATCTTGCGCTGCGCTTCGGGGTCGCGCAACCGCACCAGAATTCCACTACCTCCACTGGGGCCGCCCGCAACGCTTTCCAGATTGTCCACCGAAAGCAGCACCACGCTGGCCGCGGACGCACCGTCGCCCGCCGCCGTCACCGGCACGCGCCGGTTGTGCAGCGGCCGCCCCGTTTGCGACGCCTGCGCGATCAGCAGTCCCAACATGGTGGAAGGCGGAAATACGTCGGCGAGCAGTTGGCCGGGAAGTTCGGAGCGATCGCGGCCCAGGAATTTCTCCACCGAGCCGGAGGCAAAGACCAGCCGGAATTCGCGGTTGAAGACAAAGACGCCGTCCTCCAGATCCTGCAGCAGGTGATCGATATTCCCGCGCAGGTCGGAGACTTCGAACTGGGCGCCGCGCAATCGCTGGCCCAGCAAAGTCACCTTCGACGCCATCACCGAAAGCTCGTCCGTCGCCGTCTTGGAATCCGCCGGAGGCGCGGCCTCGAATTCGCCGCGTGCCGCCAGGTCGAGCATCTGTCCGATGCGCCCCAGTTTGCGGAACGCCACCATCGAAAAGAGAAACGTCAGGAAAACCGCCAGTGCGATCGAAAGGCCGGCAACCTTCGCATGCCGCTTGAAGGTTTCGGTAAGCGGCTCCCGCAAGAAGGCCGGATGGATAATTACCCGCACGTAAAAAATTGTGACGTCGCGGGTGCCGAGCGGCTCTTGCACCATGTAGTATTGGGGCTCCGAGCTGAACAGCACCTTCATCTTTTCGACCCAGCCTTTTTCCTTGACCAGCGGACCGAAATCGGGAGGGGGTGGATAGGCGATCCTTCCCACGCGGCTCTTCAACGTGCTCGCCATGATTTCGTTGTTTCCCACCGACACCATGTCGATGGAGAAGATGGCCTTCGAGGAGGTAAACAGGTTGAGCAGCTTCTGTTGGAGTTCCTGATCGCCCAGCGCCTCGCGCAGGCTCACATCTCGCAAGTGGCTCAGGGTGTCGATCACCGCGTCCTTGGCGAGATCCTTGACCAGGTCGGCGCGATCGTATACGCCCTGAAACTCCAGTTGCATGAGGTTGCCCAGATCCACCGCGGAGATGAACGACACGATGAGCGTCGCCAGCAGCACGGAGCCGAGCGTCAGCTTGGCCTGAAGGGTCATTGGTTCACGAAACCACGAGTACCAGCTTGCCCGCGGTCCTGCGGCTTTCTAAATCGCGGTGCGCCCATGCCGCATCTCCCAGCGGGTAAGTACGGTCGATACGCAATTTCAACTGCCCGCTGTCAATCCACTTCAGAACGTCCGTGGCGCGCCAGAGCAGTTCCTCGCGGGTCATCACATAGTGCGCCAGGCTGGGCCGGGTCAGGTACA
>Ga0210406_10008087_pt1 | contig 10570 bp, 2 predicted proteins | sample IncBWC30MmetaG_FD_155454 | JGI IMG/M metagenome (GOLD analysis project Ga0210406, IMG submission 155454) | Forest soil microbial communities from Barre Woods Harvard Forest LTER site, Petersham, Massachusetts, United States - Inc-BW-C-30-M | ecosystem: Environmental > Terrestrial > Soil >... | reverse complement strand
GGCGTGGGCACGTTTCCAGTTGAACAAATCGACAGCAACCCCTGTTTTTTGCAACGTCAACAAGCGCCCAAGTTCCCAGGCGGTGGCATAGGAGACATCAAATGTACCGTCGTCTTTATTGTAGCGCACCAACTCATCGGCGGAACGGATGGGCAACTCAATGTCTTTCGATTTATTTCTGCCCGGCGTCAGTGGACCGTGGTACCAGGAAACCGTCTGGTTCCCCTGAAGAAGGGAATGTGGGAGAGGAACGCAGCCTCTTTTGAAGTAGGCCTCCGCGACCGTATTGACAGGGCCATTCGTTCCTTTGAGCGGAGGCAATCTCAAGGTGCTCGATCGATCCGGGTCGAGATCGTACACCGATAAGCTTTTCTTCTCCTGACTAACAAAATAGAGGTTACTGGCGTCTTTGATCCACCAATGATCCGTTTGCGCTAGTTCTTCGATTTCGGCCTTTTCATTGAGAACGTGCTTGGCGTCTCTAAACTTCTCGATGATGCCCTTCTGATCGGAGAGTTTTTGCAGAGTCGGTCGTGTGTCTAACTTGAACAACTGTTTCCCTGCTTGATTGAATACGTTAAGTTTTTCGCTGACCAGGTAGGACCGGTTGCCGATGTCTGTGATTCGCCATTGACTGTGCTCGCTGAGCGTTACGGTGGCATCGAGAAGGGGCCGTCCGCTGAGTGCAAATGCGGAGCGGATATCATCGGGAATTATATTATCATTGAGAGTCTTTAAAAGCGGCAACGCGAATTTGTCAGGAAACTGAAACAGGAGCTGATGGTTAAGGTGAGTGAGCAACCCCCTAAAGCTCTGCTTTGCGCTGACGCAGGCGAAACGCCAGCTTTTCAAGCTGACCAAACGGATCAAATCCGAAGGCTTGGGTCCTTGATAGTTAAATTGATCGCCTTTATATCGATGCTCCAGTGAAACCAGGTGCACGATGCTTAGTGCTCCCGGCTTTGGCAGCCGGTTGCCGATGAGGACCGCCGCTTCCTCTTTTTGACTCTGGCGGACGTGAGCCAGATATTTGAGTTCATTGGTAGTCGGAATGATCCGTTCTAACAGGCTCTTGGGCACATCAATCACCGTGATTTGATCGTCGTCGTGATCACCTTTTTCTCTTGCCAATATCGGCTGCCAGCTATTGAAGAGGTCACGAAGCATCAAGGTGCGGGGAGCCGCTATCTCCTGCTCTTCAAATAACAGCAACGCCAGCCAGGGAGTATCTTTATCGCGATTGTTGTCAGGGTCTGCCTGGCGTTCCCAGGGCAACGTGCTTCGCTTCAGGATAATGTGAGGCAAGACATTGGAGTGTTCGCCCAAACTTCCGGGGGGAGGGAACATGTCCTGAACCTCTTGGGGGTCCAAGTTAAAGCGTGGCCCCAACACCGAAAATTGGCGGGTTACGGAGAATACTTCTGGAGAGATTTTATCGCCGGCTTTCACGGATTGCTCGACAGTGATGCTGTAATCTCCCGGCTCAAGGCCGGGCTTGTGCCAGTCGGTGAAACTCAGGTTAGTCGCCATGGTCTTTCACCTGTTCTATTCAGCGGCCCTGCTGGTGTTTCTTACAATGCTGTTTCTCATTCCTGCGCAGCCTTCCGACCTTCGCTCCAGTCATGTTTGCCGGGTTCAGCGCCACCGTTTGGGCAAAAAACCGGTGCCGGAGTTCGCGAATCCCAGGGATTCGAACAGGATGTCTTTTTTCTTGAGGATTCCTGGGTCTTTATTCGCGGTCGCCGTTGCCCGGGCGTCCTTTCCCTGTAAGTCGGTATCTGGCAACGTCCAGTCTTCCCACTCAAAGGCATCTGGAATCAGTTCGGTCTCATAGGCATGTGGTTGGAATGGTGCGGTTGGCCCAGGCTGAGGTCTCCTTTGCGGTCGGATTTCAAATCCGCACAGCGTCTTCTCGAGCAAGGGCTCATGATCCTGTAAATCAGGCGATCGTAAAAATTCCTTTTTTGCGTCCAATTGAGGTGCGCCCCAGAGCGCAGCCGGCATGGCTTTTAGCACTGGCGTATAATCAAACGATACTAAATCGACGTTCGTCCCTACCTCTCTGGTGATCGTGATCGTATGTGTCGATTGCATTGAATCCACCGCCACGGGGCGAACCGCTACCAAGGGGCGAACTGCCAGGTTGGAATCGAGTTTGATAGCTACCGAGGTGTTAGGCCTTCGATTGTTATCGAGCTTGGTAGTTTGCCTTGCCTCTGTCGAAGGGATTACTGAATTCGTCACCAGCACAAACTCGTTGGGATTCATTATCCAGCGTTCCTGATCCCCATCTTTCAACTGGCGGATCAACCCTTGCTGAGCGGCGATCCCGCAGATTTGGTTCTTCTCAGGAAGGAACGCCGCCTTGAAAGCGTTCCAATCGATCGGCTTGGGTCCTGTTGGTGCTGATTTTACAAAGCTGACCGTGAAGGAGAGGAACAACCAATGGATTCTGGCCTCGCCGGAAAAATCTGGTCCCCACAGGTGCAAATCCGCTCCTAAATCGGCAGTGATGGTGTGGTTGCCGAAGAGGTCGAACGAGTAGGAGGCTCCGAGATCGATATAGAGGCGTGCATCGTAATAATAGGGTTCCCAACTAATCAAGAAGTCTGCCGATGCAATGAACCAAGCCTTGAGCTGATCCTTGTGCCAGGTGGCCTCCAAATGGGCTCCCGCCATCAACGCGTGGGGGGTCATCGCGTAATAGGCGTCGCCTTTGAGTTGAAGATAGTCGTCGACCTGCCAGTTAAAGCCTAAGCGTGGTACCCGCGGGTAGTGGGCAGGTGGTTCATAAGCCGGGTGATAACCGCCAAGCGTCAGGACGAAATCTCCTGCTCTGATCGCCTGGTTATCTGGTAGCGTCTGATCCTTGAACCAGCTGTGGAAAGCAAACCCGCCAGTTAGATGGCAGGCACTCGAGAGAATATAGGATTTAGGAGTTAATTGGGCACGGATCCCGAGGAATCCAGAACCCGGATTGAAGGTCGCCTTCAGCGCCAGTTGGGCTTCTGCGACTTGTGGCACACTCAGCGTGGAAATACCCAACAGATCAAACTCCAACTCCCGGCCAAATTTAGCCGTAAGCAGCGCAAACGAGTTGATTTTTTTAAACGAGGTAAACCGGACGCCGATCGCCAGGAAGTGTTCACCGACGGACCGGGGAATGTATTCCTCCAGCGCCTCGAGCCGCGCAGTCAAGAGTTCCTGCTGTTGCTTTTGACCGGCGGGGAGGCTAGGGACTCCGCTCCCATTCTGTCCCACGGTCGCCGCTTGAATCAACGGGAATTTCTCTACCTGGTCGATCGTCGGGATGGTCAGACCACGGTTGTATCCAAAGCCGGCTGCCAGCCCGGTCACATAGAAAAACGAGGGTCCGCCCAGCGGATAGTCCAGCACAGCATAAATGAACAGGGAGGGATGACCGTCCTTGAGCGCGTACGAACCGATCGCCGATAGACTCAACTGTCGTGTACGCAATACGGCCAGACCGGCAAACGAAGTGTAGGCGGCGCCTCCCTCCTGCCTGGTCTGCTTGAGAAACGAGCCCGCGATTTCCACTGGGCCATTCTGATAGTCGATGCCCAACCCGCGCAGCGAGAATGTCGGTTCGAAGTGCGACAAGGGCGAGGTAACCGAAAGACCGTCGAGGGCAATGGTAAGTCCGCCTGCAGACAAGGCTGCATCCAACAGTCCGGTGATCTTGCCGTCGCTGTAAGCGATACCCACTCTCTCGAAATGAACCGGGCCAAACGACTTTTGAATCATGGCCCACTGCATGCCTTCGTCGCTGACGATGTGCGCCTCCGAATGGGGCGCGGCGGCACTGGTTTTGTCCGCAACAGATGCCGGGGAATACTCCAACGGATTCCGCCCGGGATCAGGGGAAGAGTCATTTTTCTTCAGAGCAATCGGCAAGCTTAGCTGCCTCGACTCCTCGCCCAGGCGCAGTGAGGCGGCGAGAGCTAATCCTTTCCCAATGTCTCCATTCGGCAATCTCAGGTTAGCACTGAGCGCGTTGAGCGCTGCCACCTCGTCTTTCGTAAACTCCTTATTCGCTCCCGCTACCTGCACAGCCAGCTTTAGCGTCTGATCTGTCGGTAGTGCGGATTGACTGATCAGGGGGAAATCGGGAAACCTGATATCCGAGAGGTTCAGTCCACCTTCGATGTCCGCAGCAAATAGCCATTTGGAATCTTGGGCAGAACCATGACAACCCAGCAAAGCGTCATGCAAAGTGAATGTCAGACTGGATGGAACTGGACCAGCAAGGGTAGGAGAGACATCTTCGATCAGAGCCTTTATCTTTTTCGGTTGGCCCTGCGCATCGTGGAAGGTCGCAGCCAGAAGTGGTTTGTCACTTGAATCGAAAATGAGTGCAAACTGTAAATGACCGATCGTAATCTGACCGCTGAAATGCGTTGAAAAAGAGCTATCTTGCCGATGCTTGAGATCGAGGGTGACCGAACCCTTAATGCTTTTGGCTTCAATCTGCAGGGATCCATCGCAGACGAAGGAGAAATCTTTACTGTGAGTGTTAAAGGAGAGCTTGAGGGACTCGATCGCGAAAGTTTCTATCCCAGGGGGTACGGTGGCCGGGATCCCAAATAGGTCGTGTAAGTCGGCAATCAGGTCGTGTAAGTCGGCAATCACTTTGCCGATCTTAATTGGAGTCGCCGGGTCGGTGCTGCCATCAAATTGCAAACCATCCCGACCGGCATCATATAGCCCTGAGAGAACAATGCCCACCCCCGCCAATGACAACGTGCATTCGACGCCGCAGTGGGTCATTTGCTGGTCGGCATAGAGCATTCCGAGTCTGATCTCTTTGAAGCGAGAGGCCCGAAATCCCCACGTCGTATCGTTATCGTTGCCGATCGTCGCCTCGATCCTCGCCCAAAAGCTTTTCTGGAGGACGCTGCCTTCGATCTCCATCTTAGTGAACGACAGCTCTGGCAGGTCGATACCCGGCAATAGGCGTTGGACGAACCGCTTCGTACTCACCTGTTGCTTCGGGTCCATGCCGGCGTAAAAATCCGAACTGGGATACGCCAACTCGGTGGTGAACGTGATGCCTTCGAACGTCCATTTGCCCGTCAACCTGCCTTCGATGGAACGCAGCTCTTCGTCAAAGAGGGAATAAATCTGCGCCGTCAACTCCGGTTTGAGCGAGACGACATCCCTGAGCAGCTCGACCTCGCTTGCGGTGGTCAAGCTAAAGCTGATTTCAGACACCGACTTCTCTTGCAGATTCAACACGACCGTTAACGTGGATAGCTTGACATCGAGCATTTGCGACAGAGGCACGGGCAAAAAGCTCAGGTTCAAGCCAACTTGGTTGATAAGTTGTCCTAAAGAAGGAAAGCCGGAAAACGACAGTGATAACTCCGGATAAAAGGGATGTAACGCAGCCATTACTTGAACAGTAACGCTGTCGACTTTCACTGTACCTTCTACAAGAATCTGTGGATAGAGGACTGTACCTTCTACAAGAATCTGTGGATAGAGGCGCGCCCCGAGAGGCCGTGCCAGAGGCATTACGATGGTGGTGCCAGTCAACTGCAGTTGTAACGGTGCGATCGTGAAAATGCCAGTGGTTGCCCTTGTCAACCGGAGCCGGGGGCCGTACTCGTCTCCACTAATCACGCACCGGTGTTTCGGACTCGTGCTATCAAACCCATTCAGCATGGATTGCAAAGACCTACGCAGGCCTTCACCCAGCGTGATGTCGGCCGAAAAATTGAGGCCCTGACTGATGTGCCGGACCGGGAACTCCGCTTTCCAAGCATCAGGATAAAAGCTCAGATCCGCTCCTTCTAGGGTGTAATCCAGCGTGGAAAAAATCAGATGACTCGCTGCTGAGCTGAATCTGATCTCTTGCACGTATGATCCCAGACCGGTTGTTGGGGCAACCTCTCCACGCGAGATCGGCTCACCTGGATCCACACTATATTGACTCAGATAGGCATAGGCAGCGGCCGCTTCGGGTTTAGTAATCCGTAGAATGGCGTGCCGTACACTTTCTAGATCAAAAAGGCAGACCTCTGCATGGACCGTTTCCCAAGGAAACAGTTGCTCAAAAGTTCCCGAAAAGGTCAACGGTTGGCTCGCGGAAGAGAGATCACCGCAGTGGGACAAAACAAAATCCCGCTGGTGAGGGAAAATCTGCCGCAGCAAGCGAAACTGCTCCGCACCCAACGTCGTCTCGTTGAGCGTCAATGACCTGTCCTTATCGATATCGGATCTGAGTCTGCCAAGAGGCTTGGGACCTGGAGTATTGTTCGCCATGGCGTCACCTTTGTGATGTTGACCCTATGCAGGACGGTCGCCCTCTCGACCGCTGCTATTTCTGTCCGCTTTACTGCAAGGACATGCCCGCAAATGATTTTTCATCCAATAATTTACGCGCACGTGAAAACGACATCTTACTGGTTAGGCTTAAAACACAACACAATCCCAAAAACTGAGTATGAGTGGATGCGGATGGACCCCGCAATTGCTGCCATAGTGAGCTTAAATCTACCACGCGTTGCTCCACAACGTCGCCGCTGTCGCTACGTCCGACGTCATGGATAGCGCTGCATAACTTTTTTATGAGCCCTTGTTCAGGATCACGCGCAATGGCCTCGAGGATTTTCAAATATTTGACAAGTCGGACGCAGAAGTCCGGTCCAAGGATCTGATCGCCGGTATTCTGTTCAGCCAGCGACGGATCTTTGATTAACTCTTTGAAAGTTTTAAAGACCTTCCACGGCTCGTTGCTGGGGAACTCCGGGGGCAAAGGATCGCTTAGTTTTCCCATCTTCTGCAGGTCTTTGATTAAATACCTGCGTAGGTTAAAAGATTGATGACGAGCGCCACTCACCCAGGGCCAACCTAACCGCAGTTTCTCCTCGTCCGTAGACTCCAGTTTGTCTGGGTCAATCTGATAATCAAAACCTACGGGAAAGTGCCTCCGCTGTTGGGTGATAGGGTCTCCTTTAAGAGAGATTCGGGTACTTGCCAGTGCTTGGTTAACTTCGTTGCTAAAGATCTCGTCTCCAACAACAGGTAAGGCAAACGGCGTCAACGCCAGATTAAACCATGGCCAACCTCTGATCGCCGGTGGCATGTCCGTCGGGAGTGTATCCCAGCCATACTTATTACCTAAGAGTACTGCACTGGTAAAATGCACCGCCAACGCCGCTCCCAGACTATGTCCTGTGACATAAATCGCTCTCGGAGGATGGGGGCGTTTTCTCACCTCAATATGCTCTAAACACGCGATGATGGTGGGCAGCATCGTAAGCACGCTGGAAGCAAATCCCGGACAAACTTTACCGAAAATACTAATCGCTGGATTGGCTTCGAGAGCGCCCCGTCCGCTTCCGAAGTTCATCTCTGTGACCCAGTCAGGATTGTCCGTCCCAAACGTGTATGCGGTTATATACCTGGGATGACCGCTTCGACTCCCTCGAAATACAATATATAAGTCATACGGGCGGTCGGCACGTGGGCCGGGAAAGGTATCATCCTCTCTGGCTAACACAAAACCCATCATGCTCCATGCTGGTTCCCTCCTGCTGACCAGACCGCCGGTTCCTCCCTCAAAGCAGTACAACCAGTCTATCCCCTCTGGTAAATGTCCTGGTCTTTGCACGGCCGTTTGGAAGATCTTGGGCGGCCCTCCTGGCGATGCTGCCGAGGGAGGTGGATTCCAACGAGCTATGGAAACTGTACTGATGCGGTCGGTAATCTCTTGGGGCGTATTGTACAATATCCAATCTTCATCTACCCTGTTCGGTCTTGTAACACTGGGGCGCCAGGGATTAACTTGCTCATAATCGGAAATTATTGGGTCGAGGTCTTCGTTCGATTGCGACGCACCGCTGAGCGCAGCCGGGCCTCGCATTCCCTCGTAGTCAGGGTTTTTCGAAGTCGCAACTTGGTGTACCTTCCTCATGAACTCTTGGCGGCGCGAAAACTGCCCAAGCGATGGGGTGTTAGACCATTGCTCATAATACGGATCCATAGGCCAGATCAGCGTTTGGCTATGCAGTTGGTACGCGAAGGTGCATAGGTCTAACAGATCGACGGAATCGCGACCCGGACCCTGCCAATCTTGATCAAATCGACTGCCCATAATCGGGGTCGCTGGTTAGATCAAAAGGAGGGCTTTTTAACCGGTACGCTAAAGTGCATAGATCAAGAAGACGGACTGATTGATTGTACATAGCTGATGCTCATTGTTAGTTAGCACATACGCCGCACCACAACTGGATCAGGCATTAGTCGTTAGACACCCAGCTGTTATGGAAGTTCCCGTTGCCATCGACAAGGCCCCAGTTGAGATTGGGGCCATTTACAAAGAAAACAATCGAGTGCTTAACACCGTTGAGCGCCTCCTTCGCTTGCTCCTTATTCGTGATGCCCTCGGTGTGGATTATTAAAGATCCGTGGACCATCAGAGCTGGATTACCTCCTGGACCCTGTTCGCCGTGGATGTCGAGTTTCGCCTTTGGGGCTTTCGTCCCGATGCCGACGTTGCCGTCCATTGCAATCCGCATGCGTTCCCCTGATTCCTGCCATGCGTTATGCGTATCAAACGCAATGTATTGACTGTTGCCCTCGCTGCCGTTAGGAGCTGTGATTCTCTCACTCTCAATCCGCATTCCGGCTTGCCATCCATCATATATCATGAATTGCAATGAAGAAGGAACGTTTCCCTCATCATGATGCTTAGCGGCCCTTCGACCGATACTAATATGCGAGTTTGCTACGGGCTTACTCATCTCGATGAAACCGTTGCTGCGGAGCGATAGCACGGCCTTGTGGTCTGTGAACAGGCCATCCGTCAGCTTGATGTCAAACTGTGTGCGCGAATTCAGGCCGTCGTTCTCGTACCGGCCGATGGCCAGCGAGACTTTGTTGCCAAATGCTTGATCCGCGACTCCCTCTCTGACCAGATGCAGGATATCTTCGGTCCCGACGGGCTTGCTCCCTCCGTTATGTTTACCGAGCGGTAAAAAGATGCTCAAAGGAGCAGCGGAGTAGTCGTAATGGGCGCCGTTCGCAATCTTTTTATTGATAGTGAGACTTGAAACGACGTCTTTTTTTATGTCCAGGTCTGCGCCAATGCCGACATTACCTGTGGCATTAATAAGAAGCGCCGATCGCAGCGTTGACGGTTTGGGATTTTGACTCCCAACCCTGACGTTCAACCCCTCGTGCGTATTCCACTTCGCCCCGTCCCATGCTCCTTCTCCATCCAGATTGGAGAGATTGTTATAGACGGCGTGATTGAAATCGCCCGCCACGGCGAAAAACAACCCGCCGCGTTTTTTAGTTTCCCTGGAGACCGAAAGCCTTTCGGCAATGACAGTACCGTTAACATCGATCGTACCGTTAACATCGACCTTTGGAGGGTCCTTTTCCCGGATAGACTTTCCAATGGCGATGTTTCCCTTGGCGTCGTACACAAGCGGCGTCTTCTCGACGGTCAGAATAAATTGCCCGTCCTGATAGCCAGGGATGTTTTCGTAGCGCACATAGAGATTTGCGTGACCGGTTGACAGGCTTGTCGTGATTTCTTTCAGCGTAATCTCAATAGGCTTGGAGTTTTTACTGCCACGCTTTGCGAGGACCTGCTGGCTCGGAAACTTCAATTCCCATTCTCTAAACGTGTCATTTGTGTCCTGTCCGCCACCGGGCTTCGTTAGGTCGTCCTTTCCATGCTTGACCATTACCTTGTCCGCGCTCTTTTTGTCTGTTAACGCCCAATCTGCATTTCCCGGGTCTCCTACATCGAAAGAGATTACGAATCTCGACGCTTCATTCAGGAGGATGTCCCTGTCGCCTGAACCATTGCTGATGTGCAAGGTGAGGTCCGTCGGTGACTTGCCGTCATTCAGGACGGTGTTGCGGTCCACAAACCAGACATGCAGAGGGATGTTCTTTTGGCCGCGATGGTTGGTAATATGTAGGTACCGCATCCGACTGCCGGTGATCGGTGTGTCATCGTTTACATATGTCAAGTGGCGCGGGATGAGTTCGACCTGAGTCCCTCGGGAACCACTTCCGGCATCGGCGCTGATCCCATGGAGAGTCAGGGTAAGCTTCTCCTGCGGATCGAAAGACTTCTTCGGTCCTTTGTAGGAGAGAAAGAGATTCACCGGTCCCGGGTCTTTACCAGCGTGAGCCAGCTCCCACTCATCGGTTTCTGTGAGCATGGTGGCTTGGTTCGCCCGCGTAAGCTCCTTCAGCTTCTTTTTTGTGGAATCGGACAACGTGCCGGGGCGAAAGCACAACGCAAAATGATGATCATCGGCACCGGTGGCTGGTGGTGCGGGCGGAATCTGGATGGATTGCGTGGAACTGTTAGTAAGTTCTAACTTTACGGTGGTGATTTTGGCGTCGGCCGAATCGTCCACAATGTACAACGCAGGCTGGCCGTTCTCGTCGTAAAGACGGAAATCAATCGGGTGACTTTTGCGGAACGGAACCAACGCCAGGCGATCACTACTGATATCGTGTTCGATCTCCACCTGAGAACGAGCGCCCTTATAGATCCGGGCATGGGCAATTTTACCGGAAT
>Ga0210406_10008085_pt1 | contig 10571 bp, 11 predicted proteins | sample IncBWC30MmetaG_FD_155454 | JGI IMG/M metagenome (GOLD analysis project Ga0210406, IMG submission 155454) | Forest soil microbial communities from Barre Woods Harvard Forest LTER site, Petersham, Massachusetts, United States - Inc-BW-C-30-M | ecosystem: Environmental > Terrestrial > Soil >... | reverse complement strand
ACTCAACGACAACTTATTCGCGCTGCTGCATCCGACCGGCGGCGATGCCCGCGGCGGCGGCCTCGGCCGCGGCGGCCTCGGCGGCGGCGCTGGCGGCGGAGCTGGTGGCGGTGGCGGTGGCGGCGGCGGAGGAGGCGGCGGAGGCGGAGGCGGCGGCACCGGACCAAACGGCTCCGACGTCGGGCCAGGCACTGGTAAGGGCGCAACGCAGAATACGCCGGGCTTGCCGTCAGGCGCCGGGCCGGGTGCCTCGCTGGCATCAGCGGCGGCCGGCGGGAAATTCTTCGATCCATTCACCGGCAAGGTCGCTTCGAGCGGCGTGCTCGGCGATCCGAACGTCATGGGGACGGGCGGCCTCAAATCGCACGGCGTGCTTGGCGCCGAAGGCCTCGAGGGCGCTGGCGCATGGGGCGGCCCGCCAGGCGCTGCCGGAGGCGGCGGCGCAGCTGGTGGCGGCGGCGGCGGAGGCGGTCTGAACAAACAGGCTTATGAGAAGACGTTCGCGGGCACGCCGCTGGCCGGCAAATACGACCAGGTCGTTGCCGCGGCGAATGCGAACGGCGTGCCGCCGGCGACCATGGCCGCGATCTTGGCGCACGAGACCGGCCACGGTACGTCGAGGATGTTGCGCGAGCGCAACAATCCGGCCGGCTTGATGGACCCGAAGACCGGCATGAAAACCGGGCAGACGTTCGCTTCAGTCGATGAAGGAATCGCCGCAGCGGGAAGAACAATCGGAAGGCATTACAAAGCGGCTGGCGGCGACATCGGCAAGATGGGCCAGGCTTATGCCCCGGTCGGCGCCGCCAATGATCCGAACAGCCTCAATGCGGGTTGGCCGGCTGGCGTGCGCAAGTATCAAAGCCAGCTCGGTGACGGCGCAGCACCGCCGCCGCCCAACGGACAGACCGCGGGGCCCGGCGTCGGCGGCGATACCGGTTACACCGGCGTCGGCCGCTTCAACTTCATGGGCAGTCCCGAAGCTCGGGCGATGGGGCTGACGAATCCAACGCTACAGAAATTTGCCACCGGCATTCCCAAGGGCGGAGGTCCGCAATCCATCACGGCAAACCAATATGCTGGTCAGGACATCGCCGGCTTTCTCAAAGATCTGCACGATGCTGGTGCGCCGCTTGGTGCCTATGCTGGCGTATATGCGAACAAGCCCGGCCAACATGGTTTGGGCAACGCCGTTGACATCGAGACAGGATTCGGCTCGGGACCCAATAACAGTCCGGCGCTGTACAAATGGGCGCAAGAGCATCCGCAACAATTCGCTGAAATCCAAGCCCGACACCACATGCGCAATCTGCTCAACACAGGTCGCCGCGATCCGAGCCAGGCCCACGATTGGGGTCACTTTGAATGGACGCCGACCGGCAGGGGTGATCCGAACGCCGTTGCGAAGGGTCCGGCGGCGCCAGCTGCAACCGCCGCCGGCGATCGCGCCACGCTCGATCGTCACGCGGCGCGGACGCAAAAGGTCGAAGCGACCGGCAAGCTGACGGCAAACATCAATGCGCCGAAGGGCACCGATGTCACCGCGGAGGGCGGCGGCGTCTTCAAGAAGATCGAAGTCAATCGGCAAGTACAGATGACGAAAACGCAGCCGGCGGCACTCAACGAGAAGTCGGCGCACGGGGCGCTGCAGTAAATGTCGACCATCATCAATCTGCCGAACACGATCTGGCGCGATCAGCTGCTGCCGGCGACCTTCGCCGGTCAGCAATTCCACTGCGAGGCCAATAGCCGCGAAGGCGGTCAGCGCGCCGTCACGCATCAGTTTCCAAAAAAGGATTTGCCCTATACCGAGACGATGGGCCGTCACGCGATGGGTTTCACCATTCGCGGCTATTGCATCGCCTATCCGTTCAATACCGATCAGCCGCTTTATCAGCGTGACTATCGACGACCGCGCGACAACCTGATCAATACGCTCGATGCCGGTCAGCCCGGTGTTTTGCAGCTGCCGACGCAGGCGCCGATGTGGGTCGTTTGCACCCAATACCGCATGACCGAAGAAGAGCGCTTCGGCGGCTATTGCATCTTCGACATGACGTTCGTCGAATACGGCAAGACCGAAAATCCGGCGCCTAATGTCAGCGCGCAATTGCTGCAGGCCTCGCAAACTATGATCCAGCGGGTGATGACCGTGATGTCACAGGGGCCGCGATGAATCGCGCTGACGCCCAAGACGCGGCGCCGATCGTCTTGCGGCTGCTCGGAAACCTGGCGGCCTGCATTCCGGCCGCCGGGCTTGCCGGTTCGCAGGCGCGCACCGCGCTCGGCGATGTCGCCGCCACGCTGCCGACGCTACTCGCCGCCGATACGCTGGGCCCGCCGTTGGCGAATTGCTTCGCTCTGGTGCAGCAAGCTGGCGCCACACAAAAACAATTTGAGGTAGTGCGCATCACCACCGAAGCCGAACAGCCGCAGACGCTCGGCGGCGTCTTGATGCAAAATTCGGCCATCAATCTTTGTCTGGCGACCGAAGCGCAGATCATTGCCGGCATGACCTTTGTCAGTCGCCAGGATGTCGATGCGCTCAAGAAGGCGCTACGGCAGCCGTTCGATGACGCCGAAGAGATCGCCGCCGACGATATGGACCAGGCGACCTTTATGGCGCTCATCGAGCTCGACGCCGCGGTCACTCATTTTCTGGTCACAACGGCACGGCCGCTGCCGCGCATGGTCGGCTATCAGTTCGCGGCGGCGCTGCCGAGCCTGGTGATCGCCTATCGGCTTTACCAAGACGCCAGTCGCGCCGACCAGGTAGTAGCGGAAAACAAAATCGTGCATCCGGCGTTCTGTCCGGCGATGGGCCTAGCGCTGTCGGCCTGACATGTCAGTCGCAGGCATTCCCGACATCAATGCGCCGGATAATACCAGCCGATTTCCTGATGCGGAAATCGCGACGCTGGCGGTGCGCGGCAATGTGTTTTCAGATTGGGAATCGGTCTGGTTACAACATCGCTGGCATGAAGCCTTTGCTTATTTCCGCTTCACTGCTGCCGAGCGCGGCACGCCGCCGAAAGATTGGACGCTGCTGCAATTTAAGCCGGGCGACAATTGCACGATCTGGTTGGCGCGGCAGCTGGCATTGGTCGGAATTATCACCGATCGCCAGGTGTCTTATGATGCCGAGCGGCATCAGGTGCAGCTGGTCGGCAAGAGCCTGACGCATTGGGGCTACAAGTCGAGCGTCGACGTCGACAAGAATAACCAGGGCAGTTTTGACGGTCAGACGCTCGAAGCGATTTTCAAACAGGTCATGTCAGCCTATCCGGGTTCGCCGAAAGTCATCGGCATGGTCAATCCGCTGCCGTTCGAAAAATGCCAATGCAACGTTGGCGAATTGACTTGGGATTTTATCGAGCGGCTGGCGCGGCCGCGCGGCGCTACGCTCGGCTCCGACCAGTTCGGCAATTATCTGCTGATCGGCAATCATCAATTCCCGCTCGTTGCCAAGCTCGAAGAGGGCGTCAACATCAAGGCCTGCGAATGCCGCATCAGTCACGACGAATTTTTCCAGGCCATCGATGTGCGCGGCCAAGGCGCCGGCAGCGATAAGAGCTCCGGTTCGGCGACCAACGAATACAAATGCATTGTTGCTGGCAAGGCTGAAGTCTACAGCAAGATCATCATCCCTGCCGAGCAGCCAATCGAAGGCCAGGCCGAAGCCTGCGATCGCGCTTACAACGAAGCTAAATGGATCGCGGGCACTGAGATCGTCGCCAACATCGTCACTTATGGCTGGACCTATGACGGCAAAAATCTGTGGGCGGCGGGCCAGAACGTCTATGTCGATTCGCCGATGGCGATGCTCAACATGGTGCTGAAAGTTAGAACGGTAACGTTTGAGCAGAGCGATCAAACCGGCACCCAAACCACGCTCGAGCTGGTCGCGCCGTGGCTATTGGATGACAGCACGACATTGAACGTCAGCAACCCAACAGCGCCGACGCCACCGGTGCCCAATCCGCAGGGCACGCCGTTCGCCTAAACAGAGGAAGCCATGGTGCATCGCGCAACAGCGGGAAATTCATCATTCCGCGGCTACAGCGCCGGCGGCACGCGCTCGGCTATCAGCGGCGCCGATGACACTACGCAGATGCAGGAATTCGCCGGAAACTTCATGTCCGGCGAAGCCCGCAAGGCGATGGAAACGATTCAAAATTTTGGCCACACATCAGTGGTGCTGGACGCGATCAAGGACAAGCTCGGCAAGATGGTGGGCAGCGCCGAGACGATGATCAGTTTTATGGGCGGCAATCGCTCGTTCCCGGTCGGTGGCAGTACCGACGATCGGCGTCACCGTTTGAACGGCCTGGAAAAGGGCGAATCTGGGCTGTTTGGAACGCAGGGAATGAAGCAGCAATTACATGTATCGACCGATGGAATGTTTAGCTCGGTCCCACAAGACAAGACCATGCGAATGGCGCTGCTTGACGAGGACAGCGAGAAGGATGGCGATAGCCAATCGTTTCAGCAACAGCAAAGCAGCGGCGGCGGATCCGCTGCAGCCGCGGTGTCAGGCCGTGATTTTTTGGAGACTGACAAAGATGGCGTGACGCATTTCATGCACATCGACAAGCACGGTCTGTTGCATAAATTTCGCAGCATCTTTCCGCTCGGCATTTCGAACTATTCGCATGTCGTGGCGCTGGCCGATAGCGGCGGCGGCGCTGGCGGCTCTGGCGGAGCTGGCGGCGGCAGCGGCATGAAGATGGGCCAGAAGTCGCTGAAGGACAAAAATCAGAAAGCCGGCCGGTTTATCGATATCACCAAAGACAAGTCGCGAATGGCCGGCAAGATCGTGCAATTGATCATGGCGAGCTCGAGCGGCGGCGGCTCGAGCGGCGGCAGCAGCGGACGCGCTGGTAGCAGCGGCGGCGGATCGAGCGGCGGCGGCAGCAGCAGCAGTCAAGACTCGGGCACCGTTCTCGCCGAAGCGAGTTCGGACAGCAAATTCTACTGCGGCGGCACGCCGAAAAAAGGCAAGTATGCGCTGATCGTCACCGTCAAGGGGCCGACCATCAACGTGCCCGGCAGGATCGGCTGACGCCATGGCCGCCAGTCCGGTCCCTGATGTCCGGCTTGTTCAAAATACGCAGTGGCCGAAATATTCGGTCACGCTCGATTGGAAGCTGCTCGACAACGGTATGCTCGACGATACCCAGGCGCTGGCGACGGCGATCTGCGTCGCGCTCGGCACCGATGCATTAGCCGATGTTACCGAGCCGCTGCCCGATCCGGATTCCACCGACCGTGCCGGATGGTGGGGTGATTATGAAGCCGACATCATTTGGAACGCGTGGCCGATCGGTTGCAAGCTCTGGCTGCTGCGGCGCTCGGCCATCGAATCGATCGAGTCACGGCGAGGCTCGACGGTGGCGCGGGTGCTCGCTTACATTCAAATGGCGATCCAGCCATTCGTCGATCTGAAAGCTGCCTCACGTTTTGAGGCCAGCGCGGAGCGCGTCGACAAGCAACGCATCGACTCGAGGATCATCATCTATCGCGGGCCGACGCCGGCGATCGAGCTGCTCTATTCCGTTCTGTGGGATGAGCAGCAGGCCGCCACCAGCTAAACGAGCAAATCACCATGCCTTGGAGTACTCCGACGCTGCGCGATGTGCGCAGCCTGGTTCGCGACGCCATTCACGCATCGCTTCCCGGCTCCGACGCACTGCCGCCGAACAGCGTCTTGCGTGTCACATCGGACGCGCAAGGCGCGCTCTGTCATCTGACGCTGCAATATGTTGATTGGCTGTCGCTGCAATTGCTGCCCGACACCGCCGAGACAGTATGGCTTGATCGGCACGGTCTAATCTGGCTCAAAAATTCGGATGGCACCAAGGGCCGCAAGCAGGCGACGCTGGCCAAGGGCATCGTCACATTCACCGGCACCAACGGCGTCATCCTGCCAGCCTTCTCGCGGCTGCAGGGCGGTGGCGGCGTCGACTATGAAACCACGGCACAGATCACCATCGGCGTCGGGCCGACCGACGCACCGGTGCGGGCCATCGATCCCGGCAGCGCTGGCAATATGGACAACGGCGCGCCGATCACCTTGTCTGCGGCGCCGTCGGGCATCAGCGCGCAGGCGACCGTCGTCATCATGGACGGTGGCACTGATACCGAAACCGACGACGAACTGCGTGCCCGCATCCTGCTGCGCATTCAACAACCGCCGATGGGCGGCGACGCGATCGACTATGTGGAATGGGCGCTCGCCGTGCCCGGCGTGACCCGCGCCTGGTGCTTCCCGCAGGAAATGGGCATCGGCACCTGTACTGTTCGATTCATGATGGACGATCTGCGCGCCGCCAACGGCGGTTTCCCGTTGCCTGGCGATGTCGATGCGGTCGCCGCCTACATCAACCTGGTGCGCCCGGTTACGGTCAAAGACATGTTTGTCGAATCGCCGATCCCCTTTCCGGTCAATCTGCGGATTAGCACGCTCGATATCGATCAGCAGGCGACGCATGGCGCCATCGTCGCGAGCCTGCAAAATGAATTCTTCATCCGTTCAAAGCCGGGCCAAATGTGGTTCCGCGCTTGGTCAGATGAGGGGATCATGGCGGCCGCCGGCGTCAATTCTTACGACCTGGTCGCCAGTGATGTGCCGATGCCGAGCGCGGGCTACATGCCAGTGCTTGGAGATGTGACGTATGGCTGACCAGCATGTCCGGCGCTCGGGCAGCGACTACGCGCAAGCCATGTTGGCATTGTTGCCGCAAGGCCAGGCGTGGCCGCGCTCGCCGCAAGGCACGCTGGCGCTGACCATCAACGGCCTGGCGAATTATTGGGGCTTTGTTGATGGCCGCGCCGCCGATCTGTTGGAGATTGAATCCGACCCGCGCGCCACCGTCGAGTTGATAACAGATTGGGAACGCAATTGGGGGCTGCCCGATCCATGCCGCAAAAATCCGCCGACTGCTCTCAACGCGCGCCGCGCGGCGCTGGTCTACAAGATGACGTTGCTGGGCTCGCAATCGCGGGCTTGGTTTATCGGTGTCGCCGCGATGCTCGGCTACACCATCACCATTACCGAATTCTCGCCGTACATGGCCGGCGTATCGCACTGCGGCGATCGTCGCGGCATCTATAATCCGGACGATCCGACGCGCTATTACTGGGCACTCGGGCCACGAGAAAATCGCTACTACTGGGTCGTCCATGTCGACGCAGCGAAGTTCGCCAAATTTTATGTCGCGTCGAGCCAGACCGGCATCGATCGATTGCTGGCGATCATCGGCCCGGATGATTTGATTTGCATCTTCGAGCGCTGGAAGCCGGCGCACACCCAGATCGTTTGGGATTTCACCCCGCTCGAGGCGCTCGACTTCACCAAGACTCTCAATTCGATGTATCTGCCGATGGGGCTCCCATAATGGCTGACAACAAACAAATCAAAGATGGCCTTGGCAATCTGTTTACGCATCGCATGCGGGATGTGTCGGCTGGCCAAGACGGCTCGTTTATGCGCTCGATGTTCCTGTCGACGCCGTATCCGCTCGATTACGGCGCCGGCGGCATCTTTCAGCATTGCGCACAGAGCGGCGTGTTTCTCACCGGCATCGCAACCAGCGCGCCGATCTATTCTTTTATGTGGCCCGCCTCGACGATGCTCGCCGCGATCCAACGACTGCGGATCATGGCCTGGTGCACGACTGCCGCGTTCGCGGCCGGCACCGGCATATTTGTGATGACCATCGCGCGGCATTTCACTGCCCAAGATACCGGCGGTACGCCCGGCTATTTCGCCGATGGTAGCAGCCGGTTGCGCAGCACAATGGCAAAGGCGCAAGCCAACATCATGTATTCCAACAACTCGCCGCTGACGCCCGGGACAAGAACGCTCGATTTATCGCCAATCGATACGCGGACCGTGTCGCTGCCGACCACGGCCGCACTGCCGTTCTCGCCCGCGTCGATCACCTTGTACGAAAAGCTCGCCGGCGAGCATCCCTTGTTGCTGGCCAACAGCGAAGGCTTTGAAGTCGCGGCGCTGGTGCCCGGCAGCGGCGCTTGGCAATTCGCGATCACGCTCGAATGGGCCGAAATTCCGCTGTTCTAAGGGGAAAAGAAACGATGCGCTACAATCAGCCGTTCGATCAACCAAGCAATCCGAACGCGCCTTATGTTGACGGCGAACCGGCTGCCGGCATCGAGGGCTCGATCGTGCCCGCCGCCAGCGTCGAGTTCGATCAGCGCGAGATCGTCGAAGTCATTCAGACGGCGTTTAATCGCAACTACACCGATTTTTCTGGTGCAGCATGCGCGGCGCCGAGCAACATCGATCTGACGCAATTGCGCAAGGCGATCGAGGGCTTTTTCAGAACGCTGCCGACACCGTCGTGGTACATCGACACGCCGGTGACCTTTACGGTGCATGGTTCTGGCGCCGATTTTCCCGACCTGAACTCGGCGTTCGAATATCTGTCGAAGTACATCATCACGCATAACGGCTCGGTGAAGTTGGACATCGCCGCCGGGCGCTGGAGTTACGGCAGTGCTGGCGTGGTCCTTGATCATGCCAATGCCGATCGCATTCTGGTCACCGGCGCCAACTTAGTCTCGAATCCTGTCAATGGCGACTTTGCTGTTACTGGTGGCAGTGCTGCTGCGCGCTTGAATGATCGTACTCATACGCTCAATCAATTGCGCACGCGGTTCGCGACAGAGTTAGATTTCAGCGGCGCGGGCATCCGATCATCTTCCCTTGGGATGCAAATTCAAAATTTGTTGCTGGTTGGCGATCGCGCCCCATACACGGCCTCGCCCATCGCAGCGTCAGGACTTCTGGCGGTCCAGAACGGCTTACTATATGCCGCGAATATCTCCTGTTGTAACGGTGGCGCAAACGCTATCGGGATTTCCGGTGGAAGTCTTAATTTGATTGATGGCAGCTTTCTCTCCGGCTCTGGCGCCGCCCTTCATGGCATCGGCCTCGGCGCTGGCGGCGATTTTTGGCATGGCAGCGCCAATACTAACATTTGGATGACGTCGAACGATGCGAATGGCATCGGCGCCGGCTTCAATTGCGGCGCCAATGGTTACGCCGCTACTTGGTGCAATGGCAACGGTGGCGCTGGCATCGCGTGCAGCATCATTGGTCAGTTCCAGGTTGGACCGAATTCACAATTTTATTTGAATGCTGGCAATGGCGTCTTCGTCGATCAAGGCGTGTTTTATTGTGACAGCGGAGCATTCCAACAGAACGGTGGCGCCGGTCTTTACGTCGTAGTTGGATCGTCGGCTCAAGTCGGTGGTGCATCAGCATCGTACTTCTCGGGCAACGGCGGCGGTTATAATGTTGCATGTGGAGCAGGTAGCTACTGCTATCTGCCTGGCGTTGGTGGCGTCGCTGGTTCTTCCAGTCCTCCCGTCAATACTCCGAACGGTGGTTCTGGTGGTGGCTATGTTGCTAATTAAGGGAGAAAAGAATGTTGTTGCTCTATTGTAAAGATGCGATCGTTCTCAACATCCATGACGATACGGCACCTGCCGTTCCAAAATCGGGTTATGGGGATGGCGTGCGCATTATCCCGTGGTCTGGATTGATTGGTGACTTACAAAAAGTTGGCTCACCACCTTCGCCGCCTTTTATAGATGGGAGCAGAAATCCGGACACACGGCCGTGGGCGCAGCCAACGGAGACACCGGCGATCTTGCTTGGCTATGCTGCTCAAGTTCGCTACGAGACCTCGACAAAGACGTTGAATTTCACGACGTCTGCAAGTGCGACCATCCCGCTCAATACCGACCGCATCAGCCAAACGCTGATCAACAATCTGGCGGCCTATGCGCGAACGTTGGCGCCGACTGATCCAGTATCATTCACACAAGACAACATCGCCTACGACATCACGGCGCAAGATGCGATCAACATATCCGCAGCCATTGCGGAGCAAATCCAAGCCGCGCGCGATGTTGAAGCAAATTTGATTGCTGATTTGAAATCGCCGACGCCGACGACCAAAACCTACGACGATGTTGATGCCGCGTTCGCCTCGCTGCGCGGCGTCAAGCAACGATCGTCAGATGCGGCTCGGGAAACTAGAGAACATAGGTCTTAAAACATGGCCGGCCCGGTCTATTACGAAGCCGTTGTCAACATCTCGCTCAACGAAGATTGGATCGTGCCGTTCACCTATGGCTATTACGCCACTGATGGCGTCACCGTCATTCCGGTCGATCTGACCGGCAGCATTCTCAAGATGGAAATCCGCGTCGCCGAGTCAGATAACGAAGCGATCATCAGCGTGTTCTCGCCGAACGATGGCATCCATTTTTACAACGGCGATCCGACCACCGGACAATTCTACATCGCCATCACCCGCGACAAGTCTTGGCGTTTGTGGGAGGCGAGCTTCGTCTGCGATTTGGTGCGGCTGATGCCGAACGGCTGGCAGGAACGCATCTTCGAAGGCCCGGCGAACGTCAGTACGGGGACAACGCGATGACAGAGCGAGTCACGATAACGCCCGGCATACCGCGCATCGCCTTGGCGCCCAACGTCACGCCGATGGCCGGCGGTCCGGTCCTGGCGGTGCCGCCGATCG
>Ga0210406_10008084_pt1 | contig 10572 bp, 9 predicted proteins | sample IncBWC30MmetaG_FD_155454 | JGI IMG/M metagenome (GOLD analysis project Ga0210406, IMG submission 155454) | Forest soil microbial communities from Barre Woods Harvard Forest LTER site, Petersham, Massachusetts, United States - Inc-BW-C-30-M | ecosystem: Environmental > Terrestrial > Soil >... | reverse complement strand
GAGGCGGTCGCTGAAGCTCATCACAATTTCGGGAGTGCCGTCGGTCGAATTCGCGTCAGCGACCAACACCCTCGTACTCGACATCTTCGAGTAGTCCTGAGTCGTCAGCGAAGTCAGCAAACGAGGAATCAGCTTCGCCTCGTTCTTGGCTGGAATCACGATCGTCAGCTCGCTCTGGTTCATGCTGGTTGTATTCATGGATGCGAACCTCCTGTTCATCGACGGTCAAATACGTCAGCCGGGAATCGACCCAGCCTCCGGCGTTGTAGTAATCAATTCCGTTTTCAGCGACGTGAAGCGCCTCGTGCGTATGCCCGCAAAAAATGCGATCCGCCTCGTGCTGGCGCGCATATTCGAGCGCCCCCGCGGAAACCTTTGGAGACATGCGCAGCCAGCGTGTGTTCAGCCGGTCGATCAGCCGCACGATGGGCTTGTTCTTGAAGTCGAGCTTCTGCAGCTTGAGATACAGTGCAGTCCCAACTTTACTGAGCCGCACATTGTTGACCTGGAAGCCATCGAACTGATGCCCATGAATGGCAATGTGGCGGTGTCCGCCCAACTCCCACTCGTAGCTCTGGTAAACGCGGACTCCGACCAGATGCGACATAATGTTCGTCAGTCCGTGATCGTGATTGCCTTCGACCCAGACAACCTCGACGTTGCGTTTGGGATTCGAGAGCTTGCGGATGAAACCGAGGAACTTCCAATGATCTTTGGTGAGGCGGGCGAAGTTGAGGTCGGCAAAAATGTCGCCCAGCAGGATCAGCCGCTGAAAACGGTTTTCCTTCAGCACCCGCGTGGCCTCGCGCGCGTGACTGGTTTCCGCCCCCAAATGCAGGTCGGAAAGGATCAGCGTGTTGTAGACATGCAGATCCACACCTCAATTGTTGCAATCGAATGTTAAGAGGTGATGAACATTGCATCAATTTTGGTGCATGGTTAGTCCGGGAGTAATCTGAGTAACTTGTGGGTAAACATGAGGATTTGCTGCGCCCACCAACATTTCAACAACATGAATCGAGCTATGCTTTTCGCGTAGACTGAATTTCCCATTTTGAAAACCATCGGACATCTTTTGGCGCGCTATACCGCCTGGATCTGGATGCTGCTGCAACATCTTGGCATCTGGGGAGTATTCGTGATCGCCTTCGCGGATTCGGCTCTGCTCGGCATGCCGGTTGACGCAATCGTAGCAACGTACGTGTACAAAGATCCCAAGCGGCTGCTCTTCTACGTCGTGCTGGCATCTCTCGGTTCGGCGCTTGGCAGCATTCCGCTTTACGTCATAGGCTATGTCGGAGGTGAAACCGTGCTGCGGAGGCGCATCTCAGAAGAACGGTTTCAGCGCATTCATCGGTCCTTCGAACAACACGAGTTCTGGGCGCTGATGTTTCCCGGAATGCTGCCGCCGCCCACGCCCTTCAAAATCTTCGTGCTGGGCGCTGCGGTTTTTGAGATGAAGTTTCGGGATTTTCTCGCGGCCGTGTTCGCGGGAAGGTTCGTACGCTTCCTCGTTTTATCGCTGCTCACCTTGTGGTTCGGTCCGCAGATCGTGGGACTGATGGGCACGGTTATGCGGAGGCATTTTTCCTGGCTGCTGGGAGCGATTGCCGGGGGCTTGCTGGTATGGCTGTTGATGCTCAGAAACCGGAAGCGGAAGGCAGTTGGGTAGGGGCTTCGCTTACGAGTTCCTCGAACAATGCTCGTTTCGCTGCTAGACAGCCGCAGTGGCTATTAGGCAGCGGCAGCGTGGTCTCCCGCTCGATTCATCCAGCGGGAAAGCGCCAGCAGGAATACAGGTGTGCCAAACATCGCGATCGAGAAAAACAGATCGCTCTCAACCGTACCCCGGAAAAACGGAAGTCCGGCAGCGTAGGACATCATCAAGCCATTGAAGCCCCGCGGATACATGTTCGGCCAGGCGGCCCACACCGCGAAATTGCTGATCAGGAAAAACGAAACGGAACTGGCCAAGGCCGCGCCCACAACTCGAACTGGCCCGGACTTCTCCCGGAGATTGGTGCCAAGCCACAAAATGGCCGCATACCACGCCCAAGTGACCAGCTGATCCCAAGAGAACGTATACGCATAAATGAACTTGGTAAGGATCACGTCAGTCGCTGCAAGCAGTGTCAGCGGGATCCACATCTGCCGCCGCGATCCCCGGGCTCCGAAAAACAGGAGGGACGCGGCAAGCGGCGTAAAGTGCCACGCGTGCGGCAGGACATTCAACGGGCCTGCGAACGGCAAAAAACGTACTGCAATGGCGAGTAGGACGAATAAGTACGGCAGCATGAGGCACCTCAGGAATCAGGTATTATTCTGGGCGCGGGGAGGCATGTACGTCAAGAGCAGCGTCGAGGCAGTGACGTCCTTGCGTTTCGGCTCTCAATCGGGCTCGGGCGTAAGAGTCTGCTTCTTCCCGGACCCATACACATCCCCGACCACATGCAAATTTTTGTCCAATTCAACACCTGCGCCCAGCGCCCTTCGCGCTTCACCTTGCCGGCTGAGCAGTCTGGGCAGCTGCACGAAGCGCAAATCCTGAAAATCCACGATGTATCCATTCTCCAGCGTTTCAGTCTCTGTAATCGGATACTGCGCCCAATCGAGATAAACGCGCCCCAGATAAGATTTTTTCGCAGCCAGGGTGACCGGAGTTTCTTCCGGCTTGTAGCGAATGGTGAGGTTCTCGTCTGCGTCTATCTCCGCGCCCAAAGTGTGTATCGGAGCCAGGGCAAAGAATGCCGGCGTCTCGACCACACCGTACCAGCGAAATGGATCCGACAGGGCGGGATAGGCGGACACTCGCAGCGGCTCCGCTCCTTGATAGGTGCGCACGGAGAGCACATTAACCGCACGGCGATGCTCAAAGTCGCGCAGGCCCCATAGGAGTACCACACCCGCAAGGGCCAGCCGGGCAGCCACGCGCCCCCTGGGTCCACGGGTTCGCGCGCCGATTTCGCGATCAATCAGCGAGAACAACGAGGGTACGATCAGCCCGAGAAGCAACAGGCTGAACATGACGGGCTCAAAGATGAACACGATATCCCAGGAGTACCACTTCTCGGAGAACGGCCAGAACGGTCTGACGCCGTAATTGTTGGTGAAATCGAGCAGGATGTGGCTGAGTCCGGCGATACAGGCGTAGACGAAGAGCAGCCCCCAGCGCGGCGGGAGGTTTGGATCGTTCAATTTCCGCCCTCGTAAACGCCAGATCAGATAGACGAACCCGACCACAACGGCGGCGTCGAGCGGAACTCCAAGGAAGGAATGCGTGAATCCGCGATGATGAGCGAAACCAAAGGCTGGGCCGCCGAAGCGGCTGAGCACGTCCAGGTCCGGCGCCTCCGCCGCCAGCGTCAATGTAGCCGTAGCCAACGCAGTCTTGCGATTGAATCCGGCGCGGCCCATGCATGCGCCCGTCAGGAAGTGTGTGATCGGTTCCAATTGGTCTGAAGATTCTATGTGGATAGAGCAGTAATTGCCACTATTGCCGGATCTTGGGCCTCCAGTTCGCGGATTAGCGCGCAGGCGCGAGCAGCGTCAAAGCATCCGGAACTGCTGTGATTTCCGCAGGGAGCGTACCGATCAATTCGCCGTCGGTCTCCAGGTAAACTTTGGGCTGTCGTGTTTGCAGCCCTCCCGAATTAGATCCACTCGAATACGCGCATGAAATTCGGTCGCTATACGCCAGGTCAATGCCTGGAACTTGCCACTTTTGGCGCAGCAGTCCACGCGTCACGTAATGAAGGTAGGACCAACGGCTTGCAGTCCGGCAAGCGACAACTCGCAGATCGTCGCGATCTATTGAGGCCCCCGGCGCCAGTTCTTGCAAGACCCCGCCAAAATTTCGAATGCGAACTGCCATCAACTCAGTGACTTCGGCCTGCCGCGGCTGGTCGGAGCCGGTTTCGGCAAACTCAACATGAAAGCGCGTCATCGGATAGGTGAACCAGAGATGCCACGCCTTGGCGTAGTAAGCCGCCATGCCCATCCGCTTTTTGGTTCCGGCATGAAGCTGATAAAAAAGATGCGCATCCACTCCTGCACCTGCAGCTACGACGAAATAACGCTTGCCGGGCTTGCCATCCAGATCGACGTATTCGATGTGGCCGAGCGCAACGCGCCGCGGCACGGATTTCAGCGAGGCCCGCGCCGCACTCGCGAGAGTCATCGGCACGTTAAGGTCATGCGCTAGCGCATTGGCCGTTCCCATCGGCAGAATCGCGAGCGCCGCAGGCGATTTGACCATCCCTTGCACGACGCTATGAATAGTCCCATCGCCGCCGCAGGCAAAGACCGTGTCGCAGCCTGCAGGACCTGCCTGTCGCGCCTGTTCTCCAGCATCGGCGGGGGAATGCGTCAGCACCAACTCAGCTTCCACGTTTTCCTTGCGGAGCAAGGAAACAACGGATTCCAACTCAGGCTGGCGGCTTTCATGGCTGCCGCCGGAATCTGGGTTGTAGAGCAGAACCGCCTTTTTCATCATCCCTTATCGCCGGACCGAAAGTGGATTGTAACTGAGGCACCGCCGCCAAACAGACTTGAGCCTCGCAAATCCGCCTATAATCTTTGCGATGCCCCCGGACTCGAAGCTCGAAAAACAGATCGAATCCCTCCGCGAAACCATCCGCCACCATGAATATTTGTATTACGTCCTCGACAAGCCGGAGATCAGCGACGCCGAGTTCGACAAGCTGATGCAGCAGCTCAAGAATCTGGAAGCGGAACATCCGGCCCTGATGACGGCGGACTCTCCCACGCAGCGCGTGGGCGGCAAGCCCCGTGAAGGCTTTGTGAAAGTTCCGCATTCGTCGCCGATGTTGTCGCTAGACAACACTTACAACGAAGAAGAACTGCGGGCGTGGGAACGGCGGGTGCACGAGCTGACCGGACGAAAAGATGTCGATTACGTCTGCGAACTAAAGCTCGATGGCATGTCACTGGCGCTGATCTATGAAGACGGGAAACTGGTGCGTGGGATTACACGAGGCGACGGAAGTGTCGGGGAAGACGTCACGCTCAACGTGCGCACTGTGCGCTCGATCCCGCTTTCGATTCCAAAGGAAAAGCTGAAGAAAGCAGGCACCCCGCCGGATTTCGAAGTGCGAGGCGAACTGTTAATGCCCACGGCGGCGTTTCGGAAAGTGAATGAAGAGCGTGAACGTAAGGGCCTCCCGACATTTGCCAATCCGCGCAACTTCACTGCCGGCACGGTGCGCCAGTTGGATGCAAACGTTACGGCGGAACGCCGCATGGATTTTTTCCCTTATATCTTGCTCGAAAACGGCCGCACTTATTTTGATCGCCACTGGAAGACGCTGGACACGCTCGAGGCCGCTGGGTTCAAGGTCAATCGGAATCGCAGGATGGTCCGCAGCATGGAAGAGGTTTGGGCATTCATCCAGGAGTGGGCGGGGAAACGCGAGTCGCTGGCATACGAGATTGACGGCATTGTGGTGAAAGTGGATCGGGCTGCATTGCAGGACGAACTCGGGTTCACTGGAAAGGCTCCGCGCTGGGCGATTGCTTACAAGTATGCGGCGCGAGCGGGAGTAACGGTGCTAAGAAGCGTCGGGTGGCAAGTGGGCCGCACGGGCAAACTCACACCAGTCGCGGAACTGGCTCCGGTCCTGATCGGCGGCACAACGGTCCGCAACGCGACACTTCACAACATGGACGAGATCGATCGCCTGGCAGTGAAGATCGGAGACCTCGTCGAGGTGGAACGCGCCGGAGATGTCATCCCGAAGGTGGTCAGGGTGATTGACGGTAACGATGGCAGGATTACAAGCTCGCTTCGAGACGAGCAGGTTGTGGTCCTCGCCAAGCGGCCTGATCCAATCGAAGTGCCCCCGAAATGTCCGGTGTGTGGCACGAAGGTTGTGCGCACGGAGGGCGAGGTCGATTACCGCTGTGTCAATGCGAATTGCCCGGCAAAGCTGCGCGAGACGATTCTGCATTTTGCTTCGCGCGGCGTGATGAACATCGACGGCATGGGCGATGCCTTGGTCAATCAGCTTACGGAGCGGGGGCTAGTCAAGAATGTCGCGGATATTTACAAGCTCAGAAAAGCCGACCTTCTCTCCCTGGAGCGCATGGGCGATAAATCGGCGGACAACATTCTTCGGGAGATTGAGAATTCGAAGAAGCTGCCGCTGGAGCGGGTTATCTACGGCCTGGGGATTCGAATGGTTGGCGAACGCACCGCGCAGTTCCTTGCAGAACATTTTGGATCGATGGAGGCGCTGGAGAGCGCCGGCATAGAAGAATTGCAGAACGTGAACGAAGTGGGTCCCCGCATTGCCGAGAGCATTGCGGAGTTCTTCAGCATTGCGGCGAATCGCAAGCTGGTTGAGCGGTTGCGCGAAGCCGGGCTTACCTTGACCGGCCAGAAAAAACAGCGCGGTACGAAACTTGCCGGGAAGACGTTTGTGTTAACCGGAACGCTGGCGCATTTTACCCGCGATGAAGCGAAGAAGATGATCGAGGATGCCGGCGGGAAGGTCACCGGTTCGGTGAGCAAGAATACGGATTATGTGGTGGCGGGAACGGATGCGGGTTCGAAGCTGGATAAGGCGAAGGAGCTGGAGGTAGAAGTGATCAACGAAAAAGAGTTGGAGAAACTGGTCAAGTAACACAAATAATACTACCATGAATATCCCGCACACAAAGCGGGATATTCATGGTAGTATTTAAACTGTGATTCACCGCTATGCCGACATCGCCCTGATTCGCGCCGCCCTGCGGCGCAGTCGCGTAGTGGCCCTTCTAGGGCCGCGGCAGTGCGGCAAAACCACACTGGCACGGCAGTTTGTCCCGTCCGACTCTCTCAACTATTTTGATCTCGAAGATCCGCAAAGCCTGGCCCGGTTGAGCGAACCCGGCCTTGCCCTGCGACCGCTGAAGAAGCTGGTGGTAATTGACGAGATTCAACACAGGCCCGATCTTTTCCCTCTATTGCGCGTGCTGGCCGATCGATCGCCGCTCCGCGCCCGTTTTCTCATTCTGGGCAGCGCGTCGCCGGACCTGCTCCGGCAATCGTCTGAGAGTCTCGCCGGGAGGCTCGAAACCGTACCACTGGAGGGTTTCCGGCTCTCCGATTTGGGAGCATCCGCACAAAGCCGCCACTGGCTGCGCGGCGGTTTCCCGCTCGCTTACACGCCACGTCGGGAGGCTGACTCGGTAAACTGGCGGCGGCAATTTCTCCAGACCTTCCTCGAACGCGACATCCCCCAACTGGGCATCGAGATTCCGGCCCTTGCTCTGCGACGGTTCTGGAACATGGTGGCTCACTACCACGGCCAGATCTGGAACGCGGCCGAGTTGGCTCGCGCCCTGGCGGTGAACGAATCGACAGTGCGCCGCTATCTCGACCTGATGGCGGGCGTCTTCATGGTCCGCCAGTTGCCGCCATGGTTTGAGAATCTTGGCAAACGGCAGGTAAAGTCTCCCAAGGTCTACGTGCGCGACAGTGGTCTATTGCATTCGCTGTTAGGCATCACCAACCGGCGCGATCTTGAATATCATCCGAAAGTGGGGGCATCCTGGGAAGGCTACGCCGTGGAGGAAGTGTTGAAATCGTTTCGTCCCGACGAGGCTTACTACTGGGCGACCTACAACGGAGCGGAACTCGATTTGCTGCTATTCAAGAATGGACGCCGCATCGGGATCGAATGCAAGCGCGCCGACGCCCCTGCGCTTACACCATCGATGCGGACGGCTCTTGCAGATCTAAGGCTCGATCATCTCTATGTTTTGTATCCCGGCGACAAGACCTATGCGCTGGGCAAGAAAGTAGAGGTCGTGCCGCTGGCTAAGTTTGTGAAGGCAACCATTACAATTCAAAAGGTACCATGAATATCCCGCATCATAAGCGGGATATTCATGGCAGGATGTTTGCCGAACGAGAACTGGTTTGACGCAGTAAAAAGCTTTGGGAGCCCAATTCGCGCCTCTTTGAGTCCTGCAATTCATTCCCCGCGCTGCAATCTACTTCTTGAGTGCCGCCGTCATCCTCTTCCATGTCTCCTCCAACGTCTCCGGCAGAACCCGCGTCTCGCCCACCACGGATAGAAAGTTCGCATCCGCGACCCAGCGGGGCAGGACGTGCATGTGAATATGCCCCGCAATTCCCGCGCCGGCGGCTTTGCCAATGTTCATGCCGAGATTGATCCCGTCCGGGCGATAGAGTTCGCGGAGCACCGTTTCCATGCGCTGTGAAAGCTCCATCATCTCGCGGGCTGCTTCCGGCGGGAGTCTGCGCAATTCATCCAAGTGCGCGTAGGGGACGATCATCACGTGGCCGGGCGTGTAAGGAAAAGTATTCAGGATGACAAAGCAATGCTGGCCGCGGTGCACGATGCGCGCTTTTTCGTCATCGCCAGCATTCACGGCATCACAAAAAACGCAGCCGGACGCCTTCTCTGCGGTCGAAACATAGGCATAGCGCCACGGAGTCCAGAGGTAATCCATAACAAGGGGCAAGCGTAGCAGATGAACCCTTGGTTACGAAATCGCAACGCTGTAGCCTTCCTTTAACACGCAACAAATTTGGGTTTGACACTGTTTGAGAGGCGTTGCTATAGTCGAAGAGTTCCCTTTGGACGCGGGTTTCTGTTAAACGTCCGGCAGCTGGGATTGTCCAAGCTCACTCGCCAGGGTGAGCCCACCACAACCAAAAGACTCGCCAGCAGTTCGCCAGGCAGGCCCCGCATCCCCCGCACTGAGTGCGAGGTTCATCAGAGAGGCATGACTTTGTCCGACACCATCACCCAAAACTCCGATTCCACCACTGCCGTCGCAACCGAGACTGAACCAACGACGGCTCACCATTCGGCCGAACAAAACGATTCGGCCGCAACCGCCACCTCTACAACCGAGCACACCCCTTATCCCGCGGCCGCGAGTGACGATAAACACTCGAATGAAGACTTCGCTTCTGCGCTTGAGAACTTCACCACCGAAACCGAAGAGGCGGTGGGAGAAGATCGCGTCATTAAGGGAACGGTCCTGAAGCTCACGTCGACGCACGTAGTTGTCGATATTGGCACCAAGTCGGAAGGAATGTTGCCGCTGTCCGAGGTTCTCGATCATGAGGGCAATCCCAAAGTAAAGCCCGGCGACGAGATCGAGGTGATGCGCGAAAAGGGGCAGACCGAAGAAGGCTATGTCAATCTCTCGCATCAGAAGGCAGCACGACTACATGCCTGGGATGAAGTAGAAAAGGCTCATCACGAAAAGCGGCCGGTAAAGGCTACGGTGATTGAGCGCACGAAGGGTGGCCTGACCGTCGATATCCTGGGCGCGCGCGCTTTTTTGCCCGGATCCCAAGTCGACCTGCGGCCTGTGCGGAATCTGGATGGCATGAAAGGCCAGACTCTGGAAGTTACGGTCATTAAAGTCAACAAGAAGCGCGGAAACATCGTGGTCTCGCGCAAAGAGTTGCTCGAAGGCGAGCAAAACGAGAAGCGCAGCAAGACTCTCGAGCACTTGGAAGAAGGTTCGATCCTGACCGGCGTAGTGAAGAACTTGACCGAGTACGGCGCATTCGTTGATCTCGGCGGGCTCGACGGATTGCTCCACATCACGGACATGTCATGGGGTCGTCTCACCCACCCGCGTGACCTGGTGAACGTTGGTGATCAGATTCAGGTCAAAGTATTGAAGTACGACAAGGAAAAACAACGGGTTTCGCTCGGGTTTAAGCAGTTGACGCCAGACCCATGGCTGGACGCCGAGCACCGTTATCCGGTAGGTGCGCATGTCTCGGGTCGAGTGATCAGCGTGACCGATTACGGCGCGTTCGTCGAGCTTGAGCAGGGTATCGAAGGCTTGGTCCACGTGAGCGAGATGACGTGGTCGAAGCGGATGAAGCATCCTTCAAAGCTGGTCAATGTCGGCGATCAGGTCGATTGCGTCGTACTGAATGTGAATCCGGGCGAGCGCCGCATCTCCCTCGGCATGCGCCAGTTGGCAGAAAATCCCTGGGATGCGTTGCACGATAAGTACCCCGTGGGTATGACGGTGGAAGGCCGGGTGCGAAACCTTACCGATTTCGGTGCCTTCATCGAAATCGAGGACGGTATCGACGGGCTGGTTCACGTGAGCAACCTCAGTTGGACCAAGCGTGTAAAACATCCCTCCGAAGTGTTGAAGAAGGGTGACCGCGTGAAGGCCATTGTGCTCGCCATTGAACCCGACAAGCGGCGGCTTTCGCTTGGGGTCAAACAGCTCCAGCCCGATGTTTGGGAGACTTTCTTCGAGAAACATCACGTCGGTGATGTGATTCACGGCAAAGTACTGCGCGTGGCCGCGTTCGGCACCTTTGTCGAAATCGCCGAAGGCGTCGAGGGCCTGTGCCACAAGTCCGAGGCTGTCGATGCCAATGGCCAGCCTATGCAACTTGAACCTGGACAGGAGCACGACTTCAAGATCATCAAAATGAGCCCGGAAGAAAAGAAAGTCGGCCTCAGCATCCGCGCGGTGGGCGAAGAGGCTTCGCGCTCCGAAGTCGAGGCTTACAAGCAGCCGGTTTCGAGCACGAGTTCGACCATCGGCGAATTGATT
>Ga0210406_10008083_pt1 | contig 10573 bp, 8 predicted proteins | sample IncBWC30MmetaG_FD_155454 | JGI IMG/M metagenome (GOLD analysis project Ga0210406, IMG submission 155454) | Forest soil microbial communities from Barre Woods Harvard Forest LTER site, Petersham, Massachusetts, United States - Inc-BW-C-30-M | ecosystem: Environmental > Terrestrial > Soil >... | reverse complement strand
CACCTCCGCCGTCGCCACCCGCGCCGGATACGTCAGCGCATACTGAATCGGCATCCGCATATCCGTCGGCCCCAACTGCGCCAGCACCGACCCATCCACATACTCCACCATCGAATGAATCGTCGACTGCGGATGAATCACCACCTCAATCTGATCGGGCTTCATTCCAAACAGCCAGCGCGCCTCAATTACCTCAAATCCTTTGTTCATCATCGTCGCCGAATCAATCGTGATCCGATTCCCCATCCGCCAGTTCGGATGAGCCAGCGCCTGCTCGGTAGTCACATGCGCCAAATCCTTCACCGGCGTCTTCCGAAACGGCCCGCCCGAAGCCGTCAAAACAATCCGCAGCACTTCCCCATGCGTCCCGCCACGCAGGCACTGGTGCACCGCATTGTGCTCGCTGTCCACTGGCAAAAGTTCTTTCCCCGATTTCGCAACCGCCGCCATCACCAACTCGCCCGCCGCCACCAGCACTTCCTTGTTCGAAAGCGCAATTACCTTGCCGAGCTTAATCGCCTCGTAAGTAGCTTCCAGTCCCACCACGCCCACCGCCGCCGACACCACAATCTCCGCCGCCCCATGCGTCCCAACCGCCAGCATCCCTTCACGCCCATAATGAATCGCCGGCAAAGGCGCGACGCCCTTCTCCCGTAGTCGCCCAGCAAGCTCGTCCGCAAGCGCCGCCGTAGCCACCGACACAACCTCCGGCCGGTGCCGCTCAATCTGCCTGACAAGTTCCTCAAGATTCGAACCCGCCGCCAGCCCCACCACTCGAAACTGCCCAGCCAAAGCCTCCACCACGGCCAAAGTCTGCCGCCCAATCGATCCCGTGCAACCAAGTATTGAAATATTTTTCATGTTGGAATTTTCGATCTCACGAACTGAATTTCAGGATAGCAGATACCAGCGATCAGATAACAGGAACCAACTCTTCTCAGCGCCCTCTGCGTTCTCAGCGAACTCAGCGTTAGTCTTTCTCCCTCTTCTCTGTGAACTCTGTGTCCTCTGTGGTGAATCCCGTCTTCTCTTAAATCCCCACCGGATTCACCAAAACCAGGTAATACCAAATCACCGGTATACACAAAATCAGCGCATCAATCCGGTCCAGCACTCCCCCATGCCCCGGCAGCAACCCGCCCGAATCCTTCACCCCCGCCGACCTCTTATACGCCGACTCCAGCAAATCCCCCATCTGCCCCGCAATATTCCCCAAGAATCCCATGATCAAAAATTGCGACATCGGCGAAAACGTGTGCGCCCACTGCGGATTCACCCACCGGTTCGACAGAGCTCCAAAAAAAGCCGCCACCACCAACGACCCCACCACGCTTCCGACCGCCCCTTCCCACGTTTTCTTCGGCGAAATATGCGGCGCCAGCGGATGCCTTCCGATCGCCCTGCCCACAAAATACGCAGCCGTGTCCCCGGTCCAGGTAATCACCAGCGCGAAAAGCAGCAGGACCGGCCCGAACCCCAACGGACTGTTATGCAGGCGCACCGCGTACGAGAGTGGCAACGCCACAAGCAGCAACGCGCTCGAACTGATTCCCGCGGCAGGCAGAGCTTCCACCAACGGCCGCCTGGTCCACAACATCAGCACCGTTATTCCCAACACAAAAACAAACAAAACCGTGGAAGGCAATTCCAGAATCGCCGGGAAGAAGCGATGCAAACTGTCGCTCGCAGGACCCGCCCAACCCAATATTTCCTGCGATCTTGATTCCAGCCATTGCGAACCCACCAGCAACACGGCGCAAAACATGGTCCACGCCCGGTAAGCGCGGTGCCCGATGGCGTCCCCAAGCGCGAAATATTCCCACAGCGCCAGCACCGTAATAATCGCGGTAGCGACCGCAACAACCATAGTGGATGTGTACAGCACCAAAACCACAACCACCGGTATCAACACCGCCGCCGTCGCCACACGTGTCCAGGTCATTCAAACAGTCCTTACCGGCCGCCTGCCTCTTCCCAGCCAAATTGAATGTGGATTACCTTCAGAATTATACAGTGTACCGCTTGTAGGGGCGGCTTTAGGCCGCCTTCTTGGGTTCTCCGTCCGACCGAAATTCTATCCCGGTTGCTCTTCTCCGCCGCTCCTTCCGATCCACCTCTCGGCGGCCTTATACGGTGGAACAAATTTCGGTCCCGGAGGCTGAAACTCCCGCCACTCCAAAACGAACGATCCCGAAAACGGCCACGCATAATTATCTTTCACCAACCCCGCCCGCACGGGATTCTCAAAAATATATGCCATAGCGGAAGCGCAATCTTCGCCGGAACGAAGAATATGCGCGTAAAACCCTTTCTGCCAGCTATCGAAGATGCCAAACTGCCGAAGACTCTTTGCCGAGCATCCCTTGAATCCGCGGATCATGTCCGATAGATTTGCTTGAGCCGTTTTACCGGCCAACAGCAGATGACAGTGGTCGGGCATGAAGCAGTATGCATTCACCTCGAATGCAAAACGCACACTTTGTTCGCGCAAAACAGCAAGCATGCTCTCCACAACCCTTGGAATGGTAAATGGTCTCTTCCGGTCCTTTGCGCAGATGGTCACAAAGTAAGACCGAAACCCCATGTAAGTAAGGTGGGGGAAGTCGAATCGGCTTACGCTCTCGATCGGACATGCGGGGGCGCCTTCTTTAGCTTCTGCGGGTTGTGAGGCGGCCGAAAGCCGTCAGCATTATTACCACAATGTTATATAAATAAACAAGAATCGTAGTGAAAGGAAAACCAAGAAGGCGGCCTAAAGCCGCCCCTACGTCAAGGCTCACCGCGCCGCTGTCTTCGGCGCATCAATCCCGCCGTATCTCCGCTCTCTCCCCTGAAAATCCACCAACGCCTCCAACAACCGCGCCCGGTTGAAATCCGGCCACAACGTCTCCGTCACAAAAATCTCCGCATACGCAATCTGCCACAGCAGAAAATTGCTAACCCGCATCTCCCCGCTCGTCCGGATCAGCAAATCCGGGTCCGGCAGATTCGCCGTATACAAGTGCCGCGAAAGCTGCTCTTCTGTTACCACCGCTCCCGGCCCATGCCCGTTGCGCTCCGCCAGGATCGCGTTCATCGCGTCCACAATCTCCGCGCGCCCCCCATAATTCAGCGCAATCGAAAGCACCATCCCGGTATTTCTTGCGGTAGCCTCCATAGCTTCCCGCGTATCCTTCCGCACCCCATCCGGCAACTCGTCCGGCCGCCCCAGAAACCTCATCCGGATATTATTCCGTTGAATCAGCGGCATCTCTTTCCGCAGATATTCCCGCAGCAACTGCATCAAAAATTCAATCTCCGCCTTCGGCCTCCGCCAGTTCTCCACCGAAAACGCATACAGCGTCAGTGCCTCCACCTTCAGCCGCGCGCAAGTCTCAATCGTCGTGCGCGCCGATTGCGTCCCCGCCCGGTGCCCAACCACGCGCGGTAGATGACGCTTCTGCGCCCAGCGCCCGTTCCCGTCCATAATCACCGCGATGTGCCGCGGCAACCGTTCCAAATCCAGTTTTTGCAGGATGTGCGCTTCCTCGGCGGTCACAGGACCGAGAGCAGCAGCGGAGAGTTCAAGCGAGTGAGCCACGATAGTTCCAGGTCCATCTTCCTTTACGCCGCAAAGTTAACACACCCATTCGCACCCGCGCAACGCACTTTTCGGCGCAATGTAAACTCCATGTAACGTGGCACAAGCACTTCTGTATACCCTGAGCTTCGAAGGGCCTGCGCCCTTGGGTTTCTCTCTTTCTTATTTGTCATCCCGACCGGAGAGCCGCGTCCTTTGCGGCTCGGAGCGGAGGGACCGTGGCAATACGTAAAGCATTTCCACAACTCGTCCCGCCCAACTCCTCTTCTCTGCGTCCTCTGCGCGCCGACCTCAGCGCCCTCTGCGTTAAGTCCCCTTCTTCTCTTCCTACCCCGGCACCCCGTGCACCCACTGGTAAATCCCTTGCCCCACCAGCACAAACGTCAACACAATCATCGCCACCGCCGTGATCCACGCCACCACATTAAACGCCACCGTATTCGTGTGCTCCCCCATCAAGTCCTTCCGGTTCACCAGCAGCAAAATAAAAATCACCACAATCGGCAGCCACACACCGTTCCCCACCTGTGAAAAAATGAATATTTTCCACAGCGGGACATTCGGGATCAGCACGATCCCCGCTCCCACCAGAATCAAAATCGTATACAGCCAGTAAAACGCAGGCGCCTCCCGGAACTTGTGGTCAATCCCCGCCTCAAATCCCATCCCTTCGCAAATCACATGCGCGGTCGAAAGTGGCAAAATCGTCGCCGCAAACAGCGAAGCGTTCAGCAATCCAAACGCAAACGTCAACGCCGCCCACTTCCCCGCCAGCGGCACCAGGGCCTTGGCAGCTTCTCCGGCATCAGTGATGTTCGTCAGCCCCGAGGCATGCAGCGTCGCCGCCGTGCAAATAATGATGAAGAACACGATGATCATGCAGCTGATGCTCCCCAGCAGCACATCCAGCCGCGCCTGCGGATACTGCCGCGGGCCCACCTTCTTCTCCACGAAGCTCGCCTGCAAATAAAAAAACTGCCACGGCGCAATCGTCGTACCGACCAGCGCCGTCAGCGTAATTAGATACCCCGTATCAATGTGAATCGAAGGGACCACCGTCATCCGCGCTGCCAGCAACCAGTCCGGATGCGATAACAACGCGGAGAAAAGATAGCTGAGATAAAATATGCACGCGATCAAAAACACCACTTCCACTTGCCGGTATGTCCCTTTCAACACCAGCACCCACACCGCCACCGCCGCCAGCGGCACCGCAATATATTTGCTCACCCCAAAAATCTGCGCCGCCGCCGCCACGCCCGCAAATTCCGCCACCACGTTTCCCAAATCCACCAGGAATCCGGTGATCATCACAAAAAACGTCGAGCGAAATCCAAACTCCTCGCGAATCAAATCCGAAAGCCCCTTCCCGGTAATCACCCCCATGCGCGAGCACATCTCCATCGTCACATACAGCGCGATCGTCATCGGGATCAGCGACCACAGCAGCGTGTACCCATACGCGCTGCCCGCCTGCGTGTACGTCGCAATCCCGCCTGCATCGTTGTCCACATTGGAAGTAATGATCCCCGGCCCGATCACCGCCAGAAACAGTGCGATCCTCCGCCGCCACTGGTTCCCCGCCGAAAAGAATGCCAGCGTCCGGCCGCGTATCCCGTCGATTAAATTGTTGATGGCTGTCAGGTTCATGCGTTCACGAGCCGCGAAACCACGTCATCCACGGTAACCGTCCCAATCGGGCGCTTTTCTTCGTCAATCACCGTCAGCATCCGCAGATTGTATTTGTCAAACAGTTCGAAGACGTCCTTCTCGCTCGCGTCTGGCGTAATGCTCACCAGCGGCTCGGTCTTCAACTCCCTCATCAATTGCTCCGGCGCGGCCAGCAACATCCGCGCCACAGGCACCGTCCCCGAAAATTGCGCGTGCGCGTCCACCAGCACCATCGTGTCCAGTTGCTCCAGGTTGAAATCCTGTTTCCGCAACCAGCCCAGCACTTCCTCCCTCGGAGACGCTTCGCTCACATACGCAAACTCCGTGTTCATCATTCCGCCCGCCGTCGATGAGTCGTAACTCAGCAACTCGCGGACCTCCTCCGCCTCGAGGTTCGGCATCTCCTCCAGCAACTCCTCCGAAGTCTCCTTCGGCAAGTCCGCCAGCAAGTCCGCCGCCGCGTCCGGTGCCATCTCTTCCAGAATGTCTGCGGCCTTCTCCGGATCCAGTTTCTCCACAATCTGCGTCGTCAACCGCTCATCCAACTCGGCGAGCACCTTCGCCGCCGTCTCCTCATCCAGCGAAGCAATAATTCCCTGCCGCTCCGCCGCCGAAAGTTCCTCCATCATCTCCGCAAGGTCCGCCGGATGCAGGTCCTCCAACTTCTCGTGAGTAATCCGCAGCTTCACTCGCCGCAGCGGGTCCGGCTCAATCAAATTCACAAATTCCCACCGAATCGACCTTTGCGGCAGTTTCGCCTGCAGCCTGCGCACCACCGACGACGGCGCAATCCCCTGCAACAGCCGCCGCATCGCCCCCGGCAGCCCCACGTCCACCCGCGCGATCCGTAATTCCACGTGCTCGTTCGTGCGGATCTCTGACAGGTCAACGTCGTTCACGCGCACCACTTTTCGCCCTTCCGTGTCAATAATCTGCTGGTCCAGCAAATCTTTCTGCACCGCCAGCCACGCCTCATTCGGCTTGTACGCCTCCAGCGCCCGCTCGCTCACGTTCAAATCAATCCGCCCCGGCGCCACTTTCGAAACCTGGTCATATCGAGCCACCAGCGGCTGAAACCGGCCGCGCGAAATCAGAAAGTGAGAAATCCGGTTCGGCTGCTCCGCCGGCTCCACAAAAAACTCCCGCACGCGCCCCACAAAATGCGCCTGCGAATCATAAGCCGACGCCCCCACCAGCTCCGTAGCAAACAGCATCTCCGCCCCTCCTTTCTCCCGTGGCACAGCCATTCTTGGCTGTGCTCCTGGGGTATTCTTCTCTGCGTCCTCTGAGTTCTTTCTCCGTGACCTCTGTGTGAACTCTTCTCTTAAAAACAAAAAGCCCGCAAACCATTCCGGCCGCGGGCAACAAGAACGCATAAATGCGCACGCTCTAGCCGGTGGTAACTCCTCCCAGCCCGTGATCCTCCGCCCGGACTCCCAGCAAGCTGTATCGAATCCAATCCCGATCAGCCCCGGCGGACCGCGGAACGCTCGCCGGACTAGCGGTCAAGTGGCTGCACCTCTCCCTTGGGCGACTAGGGTGAGGTTCGAGTTCGCTGGACGCGCTCATACGTAAAAAATTCACTCCGAATTTAGAGATAAGCCTGCTCTCACTTATTGTCAAGAAAAATCAGCACTTTCCGATATTTTTTCCAGTTTTTTGAGTGCGGAAGCGAAGCTTCCGCTTTTACGGACAAAACCCAACCACCCAAACTCCCCCACGCGCACCTTACCGCTCCCTCTTCCCCCCTCCAAACAACATATCCTTTGGCTGCTCTCCCCTCCTCTTACACTCCTCCACATACAGCACCAGGTAATTCTTCAAAACATAGTCCTTCGTCGAATACCCCAGTTCCATCGCCGCCCGATCAATCGCCGCCGCTTGCCCCTCTAACTCCACAAACGTCCCAATCGGCGTCTCGTCCACCTCTATCAGCAAACCACTCGCCCAGGCGCGCTTCCCCGGCAGGATATAGGTCGTCCGGTATTTCTCATACCGGAACCATCCCCGCAGCCCAAGCCCCTCGAAAATCCGCTGTATCGTAGCCCCGTCCGTAAGCTCCGTCTCAATCTCTTCGCGCACCTTATGCCGCCGGTCTCCTCTCGGCCCCACTTCCCCAATCGCCAACTCCTCCGGCGGCGACTTAAACGTAAGCACAGTCCGCCCAGCCACCTTGCTCCGAGCGCGCTTCTTCGCCGGCGCCGGCGTCTCCGTCCGAATCCTCAGCAACTGCCCGTGTTTTGCCAACCCCCCGTCCGGCGTATCGAATATCAGGTTCATTTCATGCATCCGCGGCGCCTTCGGATTCGCAGGCTTTGCCCCCAACCGCTTCAGCGCCCGCAGCAACGCCTTGCCATTGCGAATCGCCAGCTTAATTTCAATCTCGTAAGCCATATTCCTCGGTCCAATCCCTAGCCGCCAAAGAATAGCAGGAAGCTGTAATCAGAACCCGTCTTCGATTAAGATGGGCCTTGCAGGGCATTCCACCGGCAAACTCGTTCCGGGTTTTGTACCGGCTCCTTTGTGGCACAGGCACTCCTGCCTGTGCTCTGGGGTTTTCCTGGCCTTTGTAGCGGACGCCTTCTGCTTGCCCGCCGTGGTGGGAGGCGGCCGCCTTTTCCATCCCGGTGCTGTTACGGGACGCGTGTCACAAATATGAACCGACTTTTTACATCATGACGCCTGACTCCAACTCGACCGCGGCCTACCTCTCCCCCGACGCCGCCGCCCCCGCCAAATCCGGCCCCGCCGGATTGCAGCCCCCGCTCGCCCTGCGCGAACCGGTCGAGCACGTCATCCACTCCGACCGCCGAGTCGACCACTACGCCTGGCTCCGCGACAAAAAAGATCCCCGCGTCATCTCCTACCTCGAAGCCGAAAACGCCTACGCCGCCGCCTACCTGAAATCCACCGAAGCCTTCCAATCCCGCCTCTACCAGGAAATGCTCGGCCGCATTCTGCAAACCGATCTTAGCGTCCCGTACACCCTTCGCGGTTTCGAATACTACACCCGCACCGTTGAAGGCCAGCAATACTCCATCTACTGTCGCAGATCTGCGCATGACTCGGCCGAGCATGTCCTCCTCGACCTGAACCTCTTGGCCGAAGGCCACTCTTTCCTCGGCCTCGGCATCTTCGAGGTCACCGACGACAATTCCCTCCTTGCCTATGCCACGGACACCACCGGTTTCCGCCAATACACTCTCGAAATAAAAAATCTCGAAGACTCCTCGATGCTTCCCCTCCGCGTCGAGCGCGTCACCAGCGCCGCATGGTCCTCCGACAATCGCACTCTCTTCTACGTCGTCGAAGACGAAGTCACCAAGCGCTCCCACCAGCTTTATCGCCACGTCCTCGGCTCCAACGGCCCCGACACTCTCCTCTACGAAGAAAAAGACGAACGTTTCCGCATCGACATCGAGCGCAGCCGCAGCGGCGCCTACATCTTCCTCGTCGCCAACAGCCACACCACCAGCGAAGTCCGCTATCTCCGCGCCGACAGCCCGTCCCTGCCGTTCGCGCCCATTCACCAACGCCACGACGACCACGAATACTACGTCGACCACCATCCCGGCAGTTCCGCCGACCCTGCTGGCGGTGTCTTCTTTATCCGCACCAACGACGCTGGACGCACCTTCCGACTCATGACCGCCCCCGCCGTCGATCCCGTCCGCTCCCGCTGGCACGAAGTCGTTCCCAACCGCCCCGGCGTCATGCTCTCCGGCGTAGCCGCCTTCCGCTCTCACCTCGTCCTCGTCGAACGCGAAGGGGGCCTTCCTCACATCCGCGTCGTCGATCTCACCCGCGAAGCGCCCACCGCCCTCGCCGCTTCCACTCGCATCACCTTCGCCGAGCCCGCGTACAACACTGCGCTTGGCGCCAATCCTGAGTTCGACGCCACCTTCGTCCGCTTCACCTACGAATCCTTCATCACCCCGCGCTCTGTCTTCGACCTCGACGTCCGCACCGGCGAACGCACCCTGCGCAAGCAGCAGCCCGTCCTCGGCGGCTACGATCCGACTCTCTACGCCAGCGAACGCCTCCACGCCATCGCCTCCGACAGCACCAAAATCCCCATCTCCGTCGTCTACCGCCACGACACTCCCCGCGACGGCAGCGCGCCCTTGCTTCTTTACGGCTACGGCAGCTACGGCATCTCCATGCCTGTCACCTTCAGCTCCAATCGCCTCAGCCTTCTCGACCGCGGCGTCATCTTCGCCATCGCCCACATCCGCGGCGGCGGCGAAATGGGCAAGCCCTGGCACGACGCCGGCCGGATGCACCGCAAGATGAACACCTTCACCGATTTCATCGCCTGCGCCGACGATCTCATCGCTCTGGGTTTCGCCTCACGAAACAAACTCATCATCGAAGGCGGCAGCGCCGGCGGCCTGCTCATGGGCGCGGTTACAAACCTTCGCCCCGATCTATTCCGCGCCGTCGTCAGCCACGTCCCTTTCGTCGACGTCCTCAACACCATGCTTGATCCCACTCTCCCCCTAACCGTCGGCGAATACGAAGAGTGGGGCAATCCCCAGCGCGCCGAAGACTATTTCTACGTAAAGTCCTATTGCCCCTACACCAACCTCGCTCGCAAAGAGTATCCCGCCATGCTCGTCAAGACCGGCCTCAACGACAGCCAGGTAATGTACTGGGAGCCTGCCAAATACGTCGCCAAACTCCGCACCCTGAAAACCGACGGCAACGTCCTCCTCCTGAAAACCAACATGGGCGCAGGCCACGGCGGCGCCAGCGGCCGCTACGACTATCTAAAAGAAATCGCCTTCGACTACGCCTTCGTCCTAAACGAACTAGGCATCGCCCAATGAACCCTTCAACTCACACTCAAAACGAAAGCTCTGTCATCCTGAGCCTATCCGACAAGGTCCGGTGTGTGGACTCCGGTGAAACCGGAGACAGGCGAAGGACCTCAACCTCAACCGCTTGCATCACGTCAGTCCGATCTACCCTCACTGATAGTGAGTCCGGCCTCCTGCTCGCTGCTATCTGTTATCTGATCGCCTCTTACCGATTACTGATCACTGTTTACTGATTACTTCCAAATGTCCGAACCCACCACACCCCTAATGCAGCAATACAACGCGGTAAAAACCCGCTATCCCCACGCATTGCTCCTCTTCCGCCTCGGTGATTTCTACGAACTCTTCTACGAAGACGCCATGATCGCCGCCCGCGAACTCCAGATCACGCTCACCTCCCGCAATCGCGAAAAAGGCCAGCCCATCCCCATGTGCGGCGTTCCCTATCACGCCGCCGACGGCTACATCGCCCGCCTCATACGCGCCGGCTTCAAAGTGGCCA
>Ga0210406_10008081_pt1 | contig 10576 bp, 9 predicted proteins | sample IncBWC30MmetaG_FD_155454 | JGI IMG/M metagenome (GOLD analysis project Ga0210406, IMG submission 155454) | Forest soil microbial communities from Barre Woods Harvard Forest LTER site, Petersham, Massachusetts, United States - Inc-BW-C-30-M | ecosystem: Environmental > Terrestrial > Soil >... | reverse complement strand
CGGCGAACAGTAGCGTTCCATCATCGTTAACGATAAGGTTTTGATCGGAATCGAATGGACCAAGAGCGAATGTTTTGTCAAAAACGCCAATTCCGCCCGCCGGCGTACTCCCAAGAAAAGTTGGATTTCCGCTGCCGTCATTTTTGAAGGCGAGAATGGAGTTTCCGGCCGTGCTGTTGCTCTCTAGCCAGATGATGTCTGTAACGCCGGCGCTCCAGAGCGGTGTCTGAACCCCGCCAATAATCGTTAACGTCAGCAGGGCCAATGCCAAGGCTCGACATTTAGGACGGCGGGCAAAGCGTTTGAATATCGAGTCAGATTTCGTACTGACAAAAAAATGATCATGCGCAGCACCAGTCATGAAACGTTCGGGTTCCTTCATAGTGTTCTCCTTTGCCTTTTCTGAACAGTTGAGCAGCCGCGAATCGCGCAAGAGTTCCCGCCGCTGTCGAGCACGGGCTTGCGTGGGTACACAACCACTCACTCCCCTTGACCGCCGCCGTCGAATCTTTATTCCCAATATCAACTGGCAAATTGCGGTCGCCTCGGCTGTCACGGCAGGTGCTACAGGGGTAGGCAGGGCATTAGGCCAAGAATGGTAGGCGCCAGATTTCCTATGACCGTACGCAATTACGTGGTTAAGAGATCGATCAAGCCTGTCAATGACTTCAATGTGGCATCGGGCGTTACACCCAGTTCATCCGCGAGAGTGGCGGAGCGATTCACCCAATAACTCCTGAATCCAAATGCTTTGGCGCCCGCAACGTCGAAGAAATAGGCGCTTCGAGGACGGGGAATAAAACTGTGCGTAGTTTAGTTGTTGAGTTATCAGGTGTTTTCTGGTTTCACGCGGAGAGGAAGATAAGTGGCAGAAAAACGTACCGGGGGACGAGATAGATGAGCGCAAGCGTGCGTTTCGGTTCCGAAATAGGTTCGGACATCGATTGTCCCCATTTTGCTGATCGGGAACTAACGCTCACATCGCGATGGAGCATGGAGATAAAGAATGGACGATCTGTATGCAATCAATGCGGCCAAAAGCGAATTCCGGGAGTGTTTCAAACTTACGGATACGTCTCGGGTATTGGCCATTGCTGATCCCGACCCCCGCAGGCTAGTTCGTGGCTCACCTATGAGCTTGGTTCTCCCAACAAAATACTCACTTGGAAAGTTAACGGCCTATCGCGCCGAAGGCCAATCTGACAACGGTCTCCAAGGTTTGCGTCAACCCGTAGCTACTTCAGGCGCGATGGCTCTGTTCGCCTTTGCGGCTTGCTACTTCCGATTATTCATTCTTCCGGATGTTCCCCTCCTCCCCAGTGGAGACCAGGTCGGCTTCGCCCAGGCCGGAAGTCGAATTGTGGCAGGTCAACTGCCCTATCGCGATTATTTCCAAATCGTCCCACCTAGCACAGACTTCGCCTACGCTCTTTTGATCCGGCTTTTTGGTCTGCGCAGTTGGGCTCCTCACCTCGTGATGGCCACTCTGGCGGCGGTGGCAACCCTGCTCATCACACTGATTTCGATGCGGGTCCTGCGCGGGCTCTCAGTCGTCCTACCTGGATTGCTCTTGGTCGGTCTTCTGCTGCTTGTGTCGATGGATGGAACCCATCATTGGTTCAGCACCGTGGCAGCATTGGCGGCGCTGCTCGTTTTGCTTGGCGGCACCGTGCTTCCACGGATCGCTGCTGCGGGTGGGCTGTGCGGCGTCACTGCCTGCTTCACCCAAAGCAAAGGAGCGACCGTCCTGGTGGGCTTTACAGTTTACCTGGTTTGGAAGGCGAGCCTCGACGGTCCACCAGCGCGCGCGTGGCTGCGCCAATGCGCGGTGCTCGTTGGCGTGGCCGCGGGTACGTTCGCGGTTGCTAATGCCTACTTCGTTTCGGCTGTGGGCATGCGGCGATGGCTGTACTGCCTCGTTGTCTATCCGCTTCGCTACTATCCTTCTCCGACGATCAACAATTGGCGCGTGGTTCTATATGATTTTGGATCGCACCAAAATGCGGTCCGGTGGATTGCTTATCCGTTTGTCTACGCCACCGTTCCGCTCGCATGCATCGTCTTTCTCCTGACGACGCGCCGGCGGTGGCGTGAGAAAGACCCGACCGAGCCGTGGCCGGAGTTGGTCCTGATTGCGCTGACGGGCATTTTCATGTTTCTTGCGATTGCCGCTTCACCCTCGGCCAAGAGACTTGGATCGGTCGGGCCGCCCGCCATGGTTTCGCTAGCGTGGCTGCTTTGTCGTCCGGGTAGAGTCACTGGACGGTTAAAGATGGGTTTAGGGTTTGGAGCGATTGGCATGGTTCTCGCTGCGTCGGTGGTAAACCAAACGCGCTGGCGGGCTTTCCTCGATCTTCCTGCGGGCCGCACCGCATTTCACGACAAACTGCAGTATGAGGAATATGGCTGGGTGCTCCAACACACTCACCCCGGGCAGTTCTTTCTAGGCGTGCCGATGTACCTTCCTTTCCATATCCAGAATCCCGCTCCCACTGATGGATTCGAAACTTCAGAATACACACGCCCGGAGCAGGTGACGGAACTGTTGCAAGCTCTGGAAACACATCTCGTGCCGCTGATGATTCTTCCCTCGGCGAAGCAGTACCCGCGCAGCACTGGCTTGCCCTCCGACCATCTTGGGCCCTTTCGGGACTACCTTTGCCGAAACTACAGCCTCACCCGAACGCTTGCGACCGGCGACGAAGTTTGGGAGAGGAGGGACTTCCCCACGAATTGCCCCCCGCAGTGATGATCATGCTGCACCGCAGCTAGGCGCAAACGCTACTGCCGAACTCAAAGACACTTGAACCCCACGCTTGAACGACATTCGCAAAGAAAGATCATCTTTCAGGGGCCGCGGGTGTATGTATCCTTCGGGAAAAAATAAAATTGCTCCGCGATTCGTCCAAGGGTGGCCCGGGCAGACCGAGCGGAGACCCACTTTGCCTGCTTTTCCCGGACTACAGTGTACGCAATCGTATCCTTACCCGGACGCCGGTGCATAACGTGAGTGAACTAAGTCCTGAGAAAAGCCGTTCGCGGAGAATTGAAATTTCAGGGGAGAAGGGAACGGCACCAAGACACCCTGATTTCATAGCGCAGAGGGCAGAGTTTTGCGCCCAAGTTGCGCCCAACATTCAGCGGAGACTTTCAACGAAACTGTCGCGTGTCCTGCTAGCCGTGCATTACGTATAGAAGCGGAAACTTGGTTGAATGCATTGGCCCTCGCAAACGCATTTGAGAATGTCCCCGACGCGTCGCGCCGCTCTTACGGGTAATCGGTTCGCCTCCATCGAACTGCGTGTTGTTCCAATTGAGCTTGGACAGCCACAGAAGCTCTTTGGCGAGTTGCTCCAGAGGAGTCTCCGAACTCGCCACGGTGAGTTCGAGCGGACGCGGAACGTACATGCCCGGATACGCCTGGAGAAATTGGACACTTCTTCGCAGGTACAAGATTCCGGTGCCGGGCTGAAGGTTGAGAAAAGTTCCTCGGAGAGGCGGGTATGGGACTTGCTATTCACAAGCATTGAACGAGAAGATGAGCGGACCCTCCACGGACGGATGGATTGCGGACTTGCTGCCCCGGACCGAACTGGAGGTAATAGCTGAGAGGGGTGACAGAACATGAGCGAGCCAATGGAAGACAAGCAGGATCAAAGGTAGGAGGAAGCTTCCAGTGACCTTTCCCGCCGCGACTTCATCGCTATGGCGGCGGCCGCTGGAATTGTGACCGCGGCCGACTCCGCATCAGCAGCAATGCCCGTCACGGAGACCGACGTGACGATCAAAACCTCGGATGGCACCTGCGATGCCGCGTTTATTCATCCCAACTCCGGCTCGCATCCCGCCGTGCTCGTCTGGAGCGACGCCTTCGGGCTGCGCCCCGCGATGCGTGACATCGGCAAGCGCATTGCCGCCGAGGGCCACAGCGTGCTGGTCCCCAATCCCTTTTATCGCGTAAAACCGGGCCCGGCGGTAGATAACATAACCTCGTTCAATTTCCAGACGGACATGCCCAAGATTCAGCCGCTGATGGCTTCGATCAACGCGCCCGGCAATTGTGAGAAAGACGCCGCCGCGTTCGTCGCCTGGCTGGACCAGCAGAAACAAGTCAACACGTCAAAGAAGATCGGCACGCAGGGCTACTGCATGGGCGGCCCGCTGGTGTTGAAGACCTGCGCCACCCGCCCCGATCGCGTCGGCGCGGGCGGCTCGTTCCACGGCGGCGGACTGGTTACCGACAAGCCGGACAGCCCGCATCTGCTGGCAACGAAAATCGAGGCGCGCATGTATTTCGGGATTGCATCCAACGACGACATGCGCCAACCCGAAGCCAAAGACAAGCTGCGCGAGACTTTCGCGGCGGCGCATGTGTCGGCGGAGATCGAAGTTTATTCGGGCGCGCTGCACGGCTGGTGCGTGCCGGACATGCCGCTGCAAAACGGCCAGCCGATTTACAACAAGCCGGACGCCGAGCGCGCTTGGGACAAGCTCGTAGCCCTGTACAAAGCCGGGCTGGCCTGAGCGCACTGCAATGAGAACACCCAAGGGCTCGGGCGGTGTCTATGCTCGTAATTGTTTGCGTTTAATTTCTAGGATTTCTCTGAAGCAGGTAAGCGCTTATAGAAGCGGAAATGCTCAGTAGAAACTCTGCCTCTTCTCTTGTCGGAACTCTGCCTTCACGGACATGCCTAGCCATTTCCGAAGCGTAACCCCATATTCTTTCAATCGCGGTGTCCAAGGGTCTTGGGATCCCAATGTCAGCACCGTGTCTCTGAATGATTTCTCCAAGTGTGGCCCTTTCGTCACCTGAAACTACACGCGCAACGCATTCCAGAGCAGCCATGCAATGCTGCACGGTGCCAGTGATGTCCGGTTCGGGCCTCCCGCTCAAATCAGCGCGAGCTTCATCTCGTCAACCGGGACCAATCGCGATCACTTCCTACAAGCGGAACTTCCCATTACTAATCGCCGGCATCCAGATCACCTCGCGATGGAGCGCTTAAGGAGTGCGGTGAATTCATCGGCGCACAAAGATGCCTTTCGACCACTGGATACCCGGACACTACTTGCCGTAACGATCGCCCGTGCCTTGCGACTGGAAGTGGACTCCCATTCTCACGGGGATCTAGTTGCATGTGAACATCACTAGGCCTGTGCCTCGCCAAAGTTAAGAGCGCGTTTTAAATCAACAACATAGAGAAAGGGATGTAACAATGTTGCATGCCATGCGACTTGGCGAATTAATAATTCGCCATGGACACCGTCAGTTAAAAAGTGTCATCATTTTAGTGCGCGGAGTAAAAATTTGGTTTTTGCCAACCTGTTGCGACGTGTCGGCACCCATCGGTCCGCTGTAACACGATGACACTCTGATCGTCGAGACATGGTGTAGAACCCCTAAACTTCTCCACAGCCGCGACCAGAGCATCCGCAGTCTCGATCGAGGGCTCTACGGGGATGCGGCGTAATAAGGTCAGTAAACCTTCATAGCCAAGTTCTTTGGCCGCTTCGTCCGCACATTCTGTGATGCCGTCGGTGTATAGGATCAGCAGATCGCCTTCGGCAAGGTGCACAGCGGTCTGTTCGTACTCGGTTCCGTGGATTAGTCCAAGAGGTAGACCTGCCACTACTTTCACAGTGTGAGGTGTTCGTTCGTCGAGCCAATCCCATGTTTTCTCATTGCGGTGATACCAAAGAGTTGGTGGATGGCCAGCGTTTGCGAATACTAACACACCCGTCTTGCAGTAGTAGCTGAGCACCGCTGCCGTGGCGTATCGCGCCAGATCCTCATTCTCGCTGCGAAAAGCTTCATTTATCTCTCGCATCAGCGCGGATTGATCAAACACGTTAATGTATTTTTTTAATAAAGTTCGTAGCTTTAAAGCGGTCCTGGCGACGGCCTCACCGTGACCTGCGACATCAGCGAGCACGTAGGTAGTACACGTCGCCACCGGTTGTTGCCGGTGCCGCGGGCTTTGAGTGGATCAATCCCACCAATCCTGGCAAGTTCACAAGCTCGTCAGCGATGTTGTTGCCACCCCACACCTCAGTGCAGGCCAATTGGTGTCCAAGCTGATCTGCTCCTAGACCGACTTCGTCGGTCGAATTCGTATCGACAGCCCAGATCATCTCAAATCTCCTTGCTCGATGCGGTTTTGGTTTCGAGACATCTTATTGTCTTCAGTGTGTAAGACCATGCATGCTCTCGGATTATTCTCCGATCCAGGGTTAGGAGGCGGGAATAAAATTGTGAGTATTTCGGTCGCCACTTTATGGCCGTTTTTCTGAGCGGACCCGCGTAGAGAAAGACGCGATGGAAACGTCTCTATCAGTCTTTCCCCTTTATCTAGCGTTCCGGCCCCATAAATTCAGACCGATAAGTGGATAAGCTCAAGGTTTGGCCCGCGCCGCCTCAAGAATGAGTGAAGACCTGGCCATTTTATCCTTAATAAACTCTCGGAACCGGCGTGCTTGGTCACTCAGTGCTCCATCCGGCGCGAGCCGGTGATAAGCATCGAGCTCGACCAATGCTGCAGAAAACTCACTCCGGCGGTTATAAATATCCGCTAGCAGGAGGTGAGCCGGTGCGAACGTAGGATTTCGCATTAACGCCTCATGGGCATTCTTTTCCGCTTCGTCCGGGCGGTTCAGGCCAAACAGCGCCCAAGCCAGCGTGAAATAGCCCGGGCCAAAGCTTGGGGCAAGTTCCAATGCCTTTCGTATGATTGGCTCAGCTTCAGTGAATTTTTGCTGATGACAAAGAAGCACGCTCAAACCGAAATGCGGCCCTGCGTAACGGCCACCACTGGCGTCGATGGATTGCTGAAACGCCTGTTCAGCCTCTTCTTGATGCCCTAAACTCAGATGAGCTACACCCAGCGCATAGTAAGCCTCGTAAAAGTTCGGAAACTCGGAAGCGGCGCGTTGGAGATGAACAAGGCTGCCTGCCGGGTCGTTTCTTGTCAGGCGATCTAATCCCTTTGCGAAAGCGTTGCGCGCCTGTTCAGGAATACTCAGCTCCCGAACCGAAACCGAGGGACCAGTTCGGCGTGAGATCTCTGAAGGGTCCTCCGTCTGGAATGACGGCGTGTTGAGAATTGTCCTTCGCGTCGTACTTGAGGTTCGTCTCTTGACCCTGGGCCGTCAGCGGCCACAACAGAAAAGCTCCTAACAACAACCACGCTGATAAACGTTGGTTCATAACCTTGTTCCTGTCCCTGAATCTGCCAAACGGTTGCCGTAATTTGGAATTCGCATATCAGTGATAATCCGCGCCCACGTGCTTAGGTGTTCGCAGCTAAGATTTGCCGTGAATTTGACGCCGTATCTCGATTCATAACACCGGTCAAAACTTGACGCAGCCGGCCGCGCGCACGCGATAAGCTCGACATCACGGTGCCTGCGGGCATCCCGGTGATCTCTGCGATCTCCTTGTAGGACATACCCTCGAGTTCGCGCAGAATGAGGACTTCACGAAAATTTGCTGGGAGGTTCTCCAGTGCCTTTCGCACCAGAGTGCCGCTGTCATTTTGGAGCATAACTTCTTCTGGATTGAGAGCACGAGAGTCAGGAGAGAACAGGTTCTCGTCAAATTCCGCGGCGTCTTGCATTGGCCGGTTTGCCTGCAATCTGGTATAGCAAGTATTACGGACAATTTTCATGAGCCATGCACGCGCATCGCCGCCGCGGAAACCAGGAAAGAATCGGAAAGCGCGTAAGTATGCTTCCTGGACACCGTCCTCAGCGTCCTGTTGATTACGCAGCAGCCAGCGCGCAAGGTTGTAGGCGGCGTCAAGATGCGGTAAGACAGCCTGCTCAAAATTCGGAAGATGATGGGACTTGAGCATAGAGGACCCCTGCGAGCGCTACCGCGCGCTACCCGTGCGCTTGAGGACTCACTATGGGTCGCACTAGAGATCGATACAATGGACAGGCGGTCCTTTCCCGCGGGAATGGAGGTCCCCTGGTAACCAAAACTAGATAAAAGACTTACAGGAAAGAATCCCCGCCCGGAGTTCCAGTAAACTCGGGCCGGTGATACACTTACTTTCGATTGAGGTCCACTTCTCCATGCGAGAAGACCACCTGGTTAGCATGTTGCTCCGTTTTGGGGATTTCGAGGTGGATCTTCGCGCTGGCGAATTGCGCAGGCACGGCCTGCGCGTCCGGCTTCAGGAGCAGCCCTTTCAAGTCCTGTCGATGCTGTTGGAACACCCAGGCGAGGTCGTAACTCGCGAGGAACTTCAGAAAAAACTCTGGCCCGCGGACACTTTCGTGGATTTCGATCACGGGCTCAACAAAGCGGTAAACAAAATCCGTGACGCCCTGGGGGACTCCTCCGAAACTCCCCGTTTTGTGGAAACCTTTGCTCGACGCGGCTACCGCTTCCTCGCTGAGGTCAAAGCGGCCGACGCGACCGCTGTGCGGAGCGCGGGACTTGCACCTCCGCCTCTTCCGACGGCAGAAACTCGCGATGGCCCGGATGTCGCTGTCTCACCCGCAATGCCCAAACATCGTCTCCCATCAATCGCGTGGAAGATATCAGCGTTCGTGCTGCTCGCACTGGTAGCTTCTTTCGCCGCTTGGAACCTTCATTCCCGGAGCCGCCCGCCCTCTGCCATTCACTCGCTGGCTGTCCTTCCGTTGGAAAGCCTCTCGAACGATGCCGCTCAGGATTACTTCGCCGATGGGATGACCGACGAGTTGATTTCGGAGCTCGGCCAGATCAGCGCGTTGCGTGTGATCTCGCGCACCTCTGTGATGGCGTATAAACACGCACGCAAGCCTCTGCCGCAGATTGCTCGTGAGCTGAACGTAGACGCCATCGTGGAAGGCACAGTCCGCCGTTCCGGCGAACAAGTCCGCATCACAGCACAATTGATCGATGCCACCGCGGACAAGCACTTATGGTCCCAGAGCTATGAGGGCGAATTGAAGGATACTTTGGCACTCCAGAACCAAGTGGCTCGAGCCATTGCGGATCAAATTCGAATCAATCTGAATCCACAAGAACAAGCTGCGCTGAAGATCGCAAAGGTTTTGAATCCGGAAGCTTACGAGTCTTATCTCAAAGGCCGTTACTTCTGGAATAAGCGAACGCCGGATAGTTTGAAGGTTGCCCTGGCTTATTTCAACCAAGCAATCGACGAGGACCCGACGTACGCCCAAGGTTATTCTGGCTTAGCCGACACTTATGCCGTGTTGGGAGACTGGCAGTATGCGGTGATGACTCCCAAGGAGGCACTCCCCAAAGCGAAGTCCGCAGCGGTCAAAGCTCTCGAACTGGACAGTTCGCTGAGCGAAGCTCACACTTCACTTGGATACTGCTTGCGTGCCTTCGACTGGGATTTCAATTCCGCCGGGAAGGAGTTCCGGCGAGCCATCGAAATAAACCCAAGCTACGCCACCGCACACCATTGGAATGCCATGAATTTGGGGCTGTTGGGCCGGTACAAAGAGGCTCTTGTGGAAATGAGAAAAGCGGAAAACCTAGATCCGCTATCCCTGATCATCAACTCGGATTTGGCGGAGTTTCTTCTCCTGACGCATTCTTACGACGAGTCGATAAAACAGAGCCGCAAGATCATCGAAATGGATCCTGCTTTTGCAATCGGACATAAACAGCTTGGCGATGCCTACCTGCTAAAACAGATGGACAAGGAAGCGGTCGCGGAACTTCAAAAGGCGGTCGGGCTTTCCGGGGGCACCCCGATATGCATCGCTGATCTCGCCCGTGCCTACGTGGCATCTGGCAAAATGAACCAAGCGGCGAAGCTGCTGAGCGATCTTGAGAAAAGCTCAAACGCTAGTTTTACACATGCTCCACAGATTGCCATGATCTATGCATCCATGGGGGATAACGAGCAAGCCATGAACTGGCTCGAAAGAGCGTACGAAGAACGATTTAATCCGAGCATTCTACTGCGCTCTGGATTCAATCCTCTCCGTTCGGACCCGCGCTTTGAAGACCTTTTGCGCCGTATTGGCCTCCCTCGCTGAACCGAAGCATCTGACGTTCAGAATTACGCGTTCAACCGGAAGCCGGTGAAGAGTGCGCCGTCGCCAGGTGATTTGCGGACTTGAAACCGCACCGCAGCAATCCGTGGCTAGTTTGTCCCTAACGAAAATTCCGTGCGGCCTGCCTCAGATGCCATTCCCCGAGGCGAAGCGAAAAGCGTTAGCAGATCGCGGCCCTATCTGAGTCTAGCGAATGAAATTCGCCGATGCACGCGTGTGCAAGTGAGCACAGTCTGGACACTGATTTCAAAACCCCGAGGGGAGGCAGCTCGCAGCCTGGTAGACTCTGGCTTTTCAGGCAGCCCGTCGTTCGTAGCGGTGATGCAACCCTGTCGTTCGCCAAATCGTTGCGCCGGCATTAAAAGGATTTTTTTCTACTTGACGTAAGCTCTCCGGATTTGGATGGCAGGCTGATTCGTCGCCCGGCGAAAGATGCTTGCAGAAAATGTCAACGGTTCCTCGGCAGGGTTTCAAGAAAAAGAGTTTGGTTTTCAGAAAAATTGCTCTTGAGGCTAGGCTGCCGCCGCATAACGATGGTGCAGCCCGCCGAGTCTAG
>Ga0210406_10008080_pt1 | contig 10576 bp, 9 predicted proteins | sample IncBWC30MmetaG_FD_155454 | JGI IMG/M metagenome (GOLD analysis project Ga0210406, IMG submission 155454) | Forest soil microbial communities from Barre Woods Harvard Forest LTER site, Petersham, Massachusetts, United States - Inc-BW-C-30-M | ecosystem: Environmental > Terrestrial > Soil >... | reverse complement strand
CGTTGCGACACGTGCGACATGAAAAGCCGCCCCAGGAGAAGCTTTTGAGGGAAAATCTGAATTAAATCAACTGGCTGGGGGACTAGGATTCGAACCTAGACTGGCGGAGTCAGAGTCCGCTGTCCTACCGTTAGACGATCCCCCATTCGCGGGTCAGTCGAACCCGTACGGGTGCCGGTGGTATGGCCACCCCGATAGCACAACACTCCGGCGTTGGGTAGAGGCTCGGCGCTGATCGTCGCGCCGCTGCTGCAAGGTTTTGATTTGACGCCCGGCTGCGCTAGCATCGTCCTCAAGCGCAATTGGATGGTTCGCCGGCAGTGGAGAAGCCGCTCAGCAACAGAGAATCGGTCGGAGTCGGCCCTCCTCCTGCTCCGCACAGATTTCCGGAGCCGGGCAGCAAGCTGGTCCGCGCCGAAAATTTTCGCGTCGCGAACCCAGCGCCGCTCGCACGCCGCTTCGCTCCGCAATTCGCGGCACTCGATCTCGGCACGAACAATTGCCGGCTGCTCGTCGCGCGGCCGGCCGGCGTAGGCTTTCGCGTTGTCGACGCCTTTTCCCGCATCGTCCGACTGGGCGAAGGGTTGTCGGCAACCGGCGCCCTATCCGAGGAGGCGATGGAGCGCACCCTCGACGCGCTCAGGGTCTGCGCCGCTAAGATTTCAGCGCGCAGCGTCGCCGGCGCGCGTTATGTCGCCACCGAGGCGTGCCGCCGAGCAGCCAATTGCGAGGACTTCCTGGCCCGAGTGGAGGGGGAGGTCGGGCTCGAGATCGAGATCATCTCGACCGCCGAGGAGGCGCGGCTCGTGGTCGCCGGCTGCGGACCGCTGCTCCATCCCCGCATCCCTTACGCGATCGTCTTCGACATCGGCGGGGGCTCGACGGAAGTCGTCTGGCTGCGGTTGTGGCGCGAACCCGACGGGCGTCGGAGTCCCCAGATCCTCGGCTCCGTCTCCCTCCCCTTTGGCGTGGTCACCCTGACCGATCGGTTCGGCGGAGCCGAGGTGTCGCCCGCGACTTACCGAGCGATGGTCGCCGAGGCGACGGCGGCTCTAACACCGTTCGAGCGCACTTATCGCATCCGTCGCCATGTTTACGCCGATCGCGTCCAGATGCTGGGCAGTTCCGGCACGGTGACGACATTGGCGGGCATCCATCTGGCGCTGCCACGCTATATTCGCGCGCTTGTCGACGGCAGCATGCTGACCTTTGACCAGATTGCTGCCGTTTCGGCGTATCTCGCCGGGCTCGACTTTGCCGGCCGCGCCGCCAACCCGTGCATCGGTCGCGAGCGCGCCGATCTGGTGCTTAGCGGCTGCGCCGTGCTCGACGCGATCTGTGCGACCTGGCCCGTCGGTCGCTTGCGGGTCGCCGACCGGGGGGTGCGCGAGGGCATTCTCCTCGACCTGATGCAAGGGTGATGGCGAGGCGCAGCCCGCCGCCCGGCGGGCGGCGTCCGGCCATCAACGTCCGCAGCGCGCGGCGGCGCAAACCATCTTCGACGCGCTGGCTGTCGCGCCAGCTCAACGATCCTTACGTCGCCGAGGCACGCCGGCTCGGCTATCGCTCGCGCGCCGCCTTCAAGCTGATCGAGCTTGATCAGCGCTTCCGGCTACTCCGCCCGGGCCAGCGGGTCGTCGATCTCGGCTGTGCACCGGGCGGCTGGACGCAGGTCGCCGTTGCGCGCGTCGGCCGGCACGGAATTGTCGTCTGCATCGATCTTGCCGCGACCACGCCGCTGCTGGGTGCCACAGTTCTCACCGGCGACGTTTGCGACCCCGCCATCCCGGCGGCGATCAGCGAGGCGCTCGGCGACCTCGCCGACATCGTGTTGAGCGACATGGCGCCGGCGGCGACCGGCCATGCCGCGACCGACCACTTGCGCATCGTCGCTCTCGCCGAGGACGCCTTTGCCGTCGCAGCGCGGATCCTCAGACCGGGCGGGGCTTTCGTCGCCAAAGTGTTCCAGGGCGGTGCCGAGGGAGCGCTGCTCGCCGCGCTGAAGCGGGACTTCGCCGTGCTGCGCCATGCCAAGCCACCGGCAAGCCGCGCCGAATCGGCGGAGACCTACGTCGTCGCGACCGGGTATCGTGGCGGCCAATAGCCGCGGTGTTCCGCAGCGACCTTTCCCCGTCATCGACCTGGTGTATAGTGCGCCGCCATCGGAAGGAGGCCCGATGGAAATCCGGCAAGCGCTCACCTTCGACGACGTGATGCTCGTCCCGGCGGCTTCCGGGACCCTGCCCGCCGACACCGACACCGGTACCCGGCTTACCCGCGAAATCAACCTCGGCATCCCGCTGATGTCGGCGGCCATGGACACGGTGACCGAGAGTGCTTTGGCGATCGCAATGGCCCAGGCGGGGGGCATTGGCGTGATCCACCGCAACATGCCGATCGCCGAGCAGGCCGACGAGGTTCGCAAGGTCAAGAAGTTCGAGGCCGGGATCGTCGTCAATCCGGTCACTATCCACCCCGAGGAGACCCTCGCCGACGCCTTGAGGTTGATGGCTGATCATCGCATTTCGGGAATTCCGGTGGTCGAGCGCAGTTCGGGCCGGCTTGCCGGGATTCTGACCAACCGCGATGTGCGCTTTGCTACCGATCCGCGCCAGCCCGTCGCCGAGCTGATGACCAGAGACAAGCTCGTCACCGTGCACGAGAACGTTTCGCGCGAGGAAGCAAAGCGGCTCTTGCACCAGCACCGCATCGAAAAGCTGATGGTGGTCGACGAAGCCTACCGCTGCACCGGGCTGATCACCGTCAAGGATATCGAAAAGGCGCAGCGTCATCCGACCGCCTGCAAGGACGAGCATGGAAGGCTGCGCGTCGCCGCCGCCACCGGCACCGGTGCCGACGGGATCGAGCGCGCCGAAGCGCTGTTCGCCGCCGGGCTCGACGTGCTCGTCGTCGACACCGCGCACGGTCATTCCCAGCGGGTACTGCAGGCGGTCAACCAGATCCGCCGGCTGTCGAACTACACCCAGCTGGTCGCCGGCAATGTCGTGACGGCCGAGGGTGCCTTGGCGCTGATCGAAGCGGGTGCAGACGCGATCAAGGTTGGCATCGGTCCGGCCTCGATCTGCACAACCCGCATCGTCGCCGGGGTCGGGGTCCCGCAATTCACCGCGATCGTCGATACCGTCACCGAATGCCGCAAAGCGGGCGTGCCGGTGATCGCCGATGGTGGTATCAAATTTTCCGGCGACCTCGCCAAGGCGATCGCCGCCGGGGCGGATTGCGCGATGCTCGGCTCGCTCTTCGCCGGCACCGACGAGAGCCCGGGCGAGGTCTTTCTCTATCAGGGCCGCAGCTACAAATATTACCGCGGGATGGGCTCGGTCGGGGCAATGGCGCGGGGTTCGGCCGACCGCTATTTCCAGCAGGAGGTGACCAGCACCTTGAAGCTCGTGCCCGAAGGGGTCGAGGGACGCGTGCCGCACAAGGGGCCGGTCGCCAACATCATTCACCAGCTGATCGGCGGGCTGCGCGCGGCTATGGGCTATACCGGCAACCGCACGATCGAGGAGATGCAGAAGAACTGCACCTTTGTGCGGATCACCCCGTCGGGGCTGCGCGAGAGCCACGTCCACGACATCGCGATGACCCGCGAAGCGCCGAACTATTCGCAGGACCGTTGATTACACGGCCCGAACTGCCCCTCACCCCGACCCCGCGCGTGAGCGGGGAGAGGGAGGGGCCCGCGTCAGCGGGAGGGTGAGGGGCAATCAGACTTTGACCCCAGGCGCGCAGGTCGCCGCTGCGATCGATGTTCTCGCCGCGATCGACGCCGGCGAGCGGCCGGCCGACGATGTCGCGGCCGATTATTTCCGGCGTCGGCGCTACATCGGCGCCAAGGACCGCACCCACATAGCCGGCCACATCTATGCCGTGCTGCGGCACCGCGCCTCGCTCGATTGGTGGACCCGCAAACATCCGGTCGAGATCGGGCCGAGAAGCCGGATGTTGGCCGCGCTGGTGCTGACCGAGGGTTGGCGACCTGAGGCGATCCAATCGTGCTGCGACGGCGACCGCTTTCGGCCGGCGCCACTGACCGAAGCCGAGGAAGGGTTGGTCCGTGGCCTCGCCACCCGTACCTTGCATCATCCGGAGATGCCGCGGGCAGCGGCGAACGATCTCCCCGAGTGGCTCGAGCCCTACCTCGAACGGGTCTTCGGGAAAGGGCTGGAGCGCGAGATGGCGGCGATCAACGCCTCGGCGCCGACCGATCTGCGGGTCAATCTGCTCAAGGCCGACCGCGAGGCAGCGCGCCGCGCGCTGATGGCTGAAGGTGTTGCCGCCGAGCCGACGCCGTGGTCGCCGATCTGCCTGCGGCTTTCCCAGAGGGCGCCGCTCGGCGGCCTTGCTGCCTTTAAGGAAGGGCTCGTCGAGGTGCAGGACGAGGGCTCGCAGATTGCCGCACTCCTCGCCGATGCCCGGCCGGGAATGCGTGTCGTCGATTTCTGCGCCGGGGCGGGCGGCAAGACCTTGGCGCTTGCCGCCGGCATGGGCAATCGCGGCAAGCTCGTCGCCTGCGACGTCTCGGCCCGCCGGCTCGAGCGGGCCGTCCGCCGGCTGCGCCGCGCCGAGGTCAATAATGCCGAGCGCCGCCTGCTGACGAGCGAGCGCGACAAATGGGTCAAGCGCCATACACGCGGCTTCGATCGGGTATTCGTCGACGTGCCGTGCCTCGGCACCGGAACCTGGCGGCGCAACCCCGACGCCAAGTGGCGAATGCAACCCGAAGATCTCGCCGAGCTCATCCCCCGCCAGCAGCAGATCCTCGCCAGCGCCGCGCGCCTCGTTCGACCTGGCGGGCGGCTCGTCTACGCCACCTGCTCGCTGTTGCGCGAAGAGGATGAGGCGCAAACCGAAGCCTTTCTCGCGGCCGAGCCCGAATTTTCTGTGGTGCCCGTCGCGCGGGTCTGGCAGGAGACGATCGGCGGCGCTTCGCCGGGCGGCGAGCGGTATCTGCGGCTCACCCCGGCACAGCACGCCACCGACGGGTTCTTCGTTGCCATTTTCGAGCGCCAATCATGTCCGACCGCATCCTGATCCTCGATTTCGGCAGCCAGGTGACCCAACTGATCGCACGGCGAGTGCGGGAGAGCGGGGTCTATTGCGAGATCCACCCCTACACGATCGCCGAGAACAGAGTTCGGGATCTCGCTCCGCGCGCGGTCATCCTGTCCGGTGGCCCCGCTTCGGTGACCGCGGGTAACGCGCCGCAAGCGCCCGACATCGTCTTCCGGCTTGGAGTCCCGGTGCTCGGGATTTGTTACGGCATGCAGACGATGTGCGACGAATTGGGGGGCCGGGTAACCCTGAGCGAGCATCAGGAGTTCGGCCGAGCGTTCATCGATGTCCTCGACGATTGCCTGCTGTTCGACGGGCTGTGGCCGAAGGGCGCGCGCGAGCAGGTGTGGATGAGCCATGGCGACCGGGTCGACGCGTTGCCGGCAGGTTTCCGCACGGTAGCGGCAAGCGAGGGCGCACCCTATGCCGCGATTGCCGACGATAGCAGGCGGTTCTACGGCGCTCTCTTTCACCCCGAAGTCGCCCATACGCCGCAGGGCGCCGAGCTGTTGCGCAACTTCACCCACAAGGTCGCCGGCTGTCGCGGCGACTGGACGATGGCCCGGTTTCGTGCCGAGGCGATCGACAAGATCCGTTGCCAAGTCGGCTATGGGGATGTCGTCTGTGGCCTCTCGGGCGGTGTCGATTCCGCCGTCGCGGCGGTGCTGCTGCACGAAGCGATCGGCGATCAGCTGACTTGCATCTTTGTTGACACCGGGCTCCTGCGCGCCGGCGAGGCCGAGGAGGTCGTCGATCTCTTCCGCCGGCACTACAACATCCCGCTTGTCCATCGCGACGCCAGCGATCGGTTTCTGGCGAAGCTCGCCGGGGTCACCGACCCCGAGGGAAAGCGCAAGACGATCGGTGCGACGTTTATCGATGTTTTTGACGAGGAAGCCGCAAAGCTGGGCGGCGTCGAGTTCCTCGCGCAAGGGACGCTCTATCCCGATGTGATTGAATCCGTGAGCCCGTTCGGTGGCCCGTCGGTCACGATCAAATCGCATCACAATGTCGGCGGCCTGCCCGACCGCATGAAATTGAAACTCGTCGAGCCATTGCGCGAGCTGTTCAAGGACGAGGTGCGTGAATTGGGCCGCGAGCTCGGCCTGCCCGAGCGGATTGTCGAGCGCCATCCCTTTCCCGGCCCGGGCCTCGCGATCCGCATCCCGGGCGAAGTCACCCGCGCTAAGCTCGACATCCTGCGCAAGGCCGATGCGGTCTTTCTCGAGGAGATCCGCAACGCCGGGCTCTACGGGGCGATCTGGCAGGCCTTCGCCGTGCTGTTGCCGGTCAGGAGTGTCGGCGTGATGGGCGACGCCCGCTCCTATGACTTTGTCTGCGCTCTGCGTGCGGTGACCTCGACCGACGGCATGACCGCGGACTATTTCCCGTTCGCGCACGAATTCCTCGGCCGCGCCGCGACCCGCATCATCAATGAGGTCCGCGGCATCAACCGCGTCGTCTACGATGTGACCTCCAAGCCCCCCGGCACGATCGAGTGGGAGTAGGAAATGTCCCTGCTAAACGGGAGGCTCAGGGAGGAAATTGCCGCTAAATCGCCGATTTTTTCTAATAGTTCCTGATAAATCAATTAGTTAAGGGTAGACTTGGACACTTTCGTGACGCGCTGGCAGGGAGAATTTGACAATTGCCTGACGCCCAGATCACTTCCCCATTCGGCCGACGTTAGCAGACACACTACACCTGGATCCGGGCGCCAATATGGCAGAGGCCTTTCCGGTCTCGCCTGCGCGCCCGCTGATGAACCTTATCGGGGCGACGCGGCGTTTCCGAGCCATGACCACGGACGCCGAATTCGGTTGATGAGCCCGCGGCGGATGTCGCGCTGAGCGTCCCGCGGCACTGGGCCACGATCGATGCCGGGATCTCGGCCGGCGGCCGCGATCGCCAGCCTGCCGAGGTAATGCGCCCAGCCCTTATCGTGGCCGGCGCACTGTGCGGCGTTGGGAAGACCGCTATGGGGTCATGCGCAGCAAGGTGCCGCCGTCCCGGTCGATCAGGTCGATCTCGACCAGGCTCGATCCCGGCGGCACCTCCTCATCCCCGTCCAACCAAAGCTGTAGGCGAGGCGGTGGACCGGCACGACCTCGCGGAAGGCTCCGCGCGCCACGCGGCTGCCGACACCTTTGAGAAGATTAGAGTCCTCCCGGCTGCATCTCGGTCTTCGCCTGCCGCCCATCCAGCTCAGGATCTTTTCGGGATTGGTCAGGAAGGCGGAGACCGTGCCGGGCGGGGCGGCGATATGGGTCTCACGCCGGACCACGAGCGGTTCAGTTATCGGAGCTTCCTTGATTGCGGTTGCGCGGATGGCAGCGCCAGAGCCAGTCCTCGCGAGGGTAGCTCGTGACCACAACGGAGCTGCGTCAACCCCATGATCGGTCCGTGCAGCTCTCTTCGGACGCTCTCCTGGCTCGTCGATGCGGCCAGCGAGACGCCGGTCGCGGATGGCCTGCAGCTGGCGGGCGGCGCCCTGACATTGGCCGTGCCGCATCCGCTCATTGCTCGGCGCACCTGGCTGTGGCGGGCCGAGAGCGGGGAAGTGATCGAGGCCCTGGGGTTCGTGGCTGGGGGGTTCGTGGCTGGGGAGTTCGTGGCTGGGGGGTTCGTGGCGGGCGGGCTCGCGACCCGTCGGGGCGGCGAGCCTGCCCGGCGATGCCGGCCTCGTCCACGAGGACGCCGTCGGGTCGAGGCCGGAAGGGCCTTCGCTCGGCTGGATCGGGTCGCGTCCGTTCACGCCCGGTGAGGCCGACGAGTTGCGCCAGGCCGCGCGCTTCGCCGCCGCACCGCTCGCCGCTCTCGCGGCGCGCGCCACGCTGACGGCGGCTCTCGAGGCCTATCTCGGCCGGCGCAGCGCCGCGCGGGTGCAGGCCGGCGCGCTACGCCGCGGCGCCGGTGAGACCATCCGCGCGGCGCTGCTCTCTGCCGGTCTGCGCGACCTCACCGCCCTGTCCGAGGCGACGGAGCCCGCGGCGGTGCTCGCCGCTCTCGACGCCTGGTTCGACCGCATCGCCGGGGCGGTGCACACCTTCGGGGGCGAGGTGCTGAAGTTCATCGGCGACGGCGTGCTGGCGATTTTCCCGGTCATCGCCGCGCCGGCATGGGCCATCTCGATGCGGCGCGGCAGGCGCAGGGGCTGCCGCCGTTGCCCTTCGGTGCGGCGCTGCATCTCGGCGAGTGCTGTGGGGCAATATCGGCGCGGCCGACCGGCTGGACTTCACCGTCATCGGCCCCGCGGTCAACCTAGTCAGCGGCTGGAGGGGCTGTGCCGGCCGCTCGGCCGGTCGGTCCTGATCCCGGGCGCGGTCGCCGCCGAGACCACCACGCCGCTGGTGCCGCTGGGGGAACACGTGCTGCGTGGCATCGCGACGCCCTGCACCGTCTTCACCCTCCCGGATGCGTGAGCGGCTCGTCGCCGACAGTACGTCCTAGTGGTGAAAATCTGGCGCTTGGGTCCGTCGGCAATGGGTGGATTCCGGCCCTTCAGGTCTGATGAGCCAATGGCGGGGTAGCGCCGATTCCAGCCATTCGAATGCCACACAGGTGAACGGGTCAAATCGGCCCCAATTGAGCCACTCCCGGCAGCGCCAGCGGATTGTTGGGCCGATCTGGAAGCGGATATTTGGATGTACCCGTCGAGATTTGGAGTCGGCAACCCTGGCTGATGCGGTAGTTGCCACAGGGTCGACTGAGCCTAGCCGTGGCACCGTTGATCGGTTTCCGCTCCGAGGAGCAATGCCTTTATGCTATCGCGGCACCCCAACCGCGCCCAAAGCTATCGAGTCAGCGCTTTGTACCCGAGACCTATTAATTTATGATGCTCACGGCGAGGCCAAAGGCTTGACCGCTTCATCGCCGAGTGGAACCGGCAACAAGCTGCCCCGAACGCCGAGCGGGTGGCAAAGCGCCACACCCTGATGACGTTGATACGCCACGCGCGGCAGTGCCGCGACTAATTCTGGCGTCCCTGCTGTTTGCAGTGGCGCTTGTCCGCGCCGACGGCCCCATTCGCCTGACGGCAGTGCTGCCGGGTGTCCCGGCGCTCCCCGCGCCGCTCCATCCCGCTGGTTTGGGCGATGGTGAACGAGCCGTCAGTTGATGCCTCATCCATCACCTTGACAGTTTCTGCGTTCGTCGAGATGGACATGCCAACGACCATGCCGAAAATGATCATGGATGATCTAACGATCATGAACGATCTAGAGGCGAATTCAGGTGTCACGTCTTGGTCCTCCTTTGCGAACGATTCTTGCGGCCTTCAGCCAGAACACAACCGCTGGTCGGTCAGGGAGCGATCCCAGGCGATCGAAGATCGCCTCCCAGTCCTTGTTGCGGGCGAAGTTGTCGTCGGTGACGAAGAACTTGCGAATGCCGGACTAAGTGCCATCCCCGGTGAGGGTGATATTCACGCGCCGATTCTTCGCCTTCCCCTCGGGCGTGTCGTTCGGTGCAATGGAGCGCGTCTCCCCGAAGCATTGAGCCGACAACAGGTTGGGATTTACACCTTTCGATACGAGATAAACCACCACGCTCGCCGCTCGCTTGCACGAGAGGTCGAGATTGTTTGAAATTCCCGCGCTCTGGAGCGTTGGGCCGACCATGGCATTGTCGGTGTACCCGCTAACCACGATCTCCGTCCGTTGAAGCTTGGAAAGCGTGGGAACGATCTTGCCGAGCACCGGGGCTCCTGGGTTTAGCTCCCACCCCGCCGACGGGAACATAGCGTCCGCGCTCGATGTAAGCGTCACGGGGCCTTGCTGCGTCACCGTCACCGACTCACCCGCCAGTGCGGTTCTCAATTGGTCGGCGACGTCGCTCATCTTGGTACCCTGCGCAGAGCCTGGGCTTGCGTTAGCAACCAGCAACAGCGCCAGTGTTGCGCAGCTCGCGATACGTCCTGTAATCAACCATTTTCCTCCCCTGATCCGTGCGCCTTGGCATTGATCTGGGCTGACATTCCCCAGATTTCGGGTGATGGGGCGATGATCGCTCCGGGGTTGATGATCGCTCCGTCGGCCGGCTTTAGCAACGATAAATCGCGTATCGCGTGGGCGGGAGCGGCCGAACCAGCCAGATGACGGCGCTGAGACGGTCAAATGCGCTGCTCCGCCTGGATCAAGGCGCGAGCGCCGCGTTGAGAGCTTAACTGTATCCACTCGTTGCCACCGGCACGCGCCCGGCTGCGGGCGCAATGCCGCGCATCATTCGCAGGGGTAGCGTGCCGAAGGTTCAGTACTCGGCTGGTTAGACCGTCATGCTTTCCTGAACAAGCGGACGATCCAGATCAGAACGCAGGCCCCGATGAAGCCCGCAATCAGGTATCCGATCCATCCCGCTAGGGTGATGCCGAACCCGCTAAGGATGGCGCTGGCGATCGCCGCCCCGACGATGCCGAGAACAATGTTCATGAAGAGGCCCATCTCGCTCTTCATAAATTTCTCGGCGAGCCACCCGGCCAGGCCGCCAATGATGATGGCCGCAA
>Ga0210406_10008079_pt1 | contig 10577 bp, 7 predicted proteins | sample IncBWC30MmetaG_FD_155454 | JGI IMG/M metagenome (GOLD analysis project Ga0210406, IMG submission 155454) | Forest soil microbial communities from Barre Woods Harvard Forest LTER site, Petersham, Massachusetts, United States - Inc-BW-C-30-M | ecosystem: Environmental > Terrestrial > Soil >... | reverse complement strand
TCATCGCTTTGCGGCAAGTCCTTGATGGTGATGAGAGCCATGGGAACCTCCTTGCAGCGAACTATAGGCGATGGGCACCCTGAGGAGGAAGCGCGTGATGAGGCAACGGATCGGGGTCGCAGGGAACTGCGCCCGCGGGGCGCTCTTCGATGGCGTTCAAGTGTCGCGAGCAGACCAACAGATTCCTTGCGCAGTGTTGCTCGACACCCATCAATCGCGAGCCGCCCGCAACCTCCGAGAGCTCGAAGCGAAAACTATTTCACCCTTGTTTTCAATCACTTGCCGCGACTCCGCACGGTCGCGACCCCGGCTGGCATGGCGCTCGCAACATAGATCATCGAGCAGATGCTCAAACGTCAATCCAACTCAACATCCTTACACACACTTTTTAGGAGAAATGAAATGCTGATCGAAAACCTGAGCAAAGAACTCGACATGGCTGCTGTGCGCGGTGGTTCTGCCAACTTCGGCTACATTGGTGGCCCGGTGCTGGCTACCAACGGCGGGAACAGCTTGTTTAGCCCCGCTACCAACGTCCAGATCTATACGCCGGTCCAGACGCAAACCAACGTGGATCCGACCACGATCACGGAGAGCGTCTCGAAGTCCGCCAACGTCCTCGGCTCGCTGGGCACCTTTATCCACCAGTAAGTCGTCCACCCCAGGCCGCGCTGCCGGCGGATCGACGAGTCGATCCTCGGCAGCGCGCCTCTCTGGCAGCACAACCGAAACCTAAACATGACAGCGGCTCTGCCGCTAAATTTGGAGAAGCAAAATGGCCATCAAGTTCAACGATCTCGCCCTGAGCGAGGCCCTCGACCGCAAAGCGCTGCGGTCCATTCAAGGTGCGGCCGGCGAGGGCAATTGGGTCCTCGGCGCTTTCCCCTGTTGGGTCGCCCCAGTTGCGGTCCCCGGGCCTGTCAACTTCTTCCAGTTCAACAGCTACAGCTGGCAGCAGATTACCAACAACTACACGACCATCGGCCAGGAGGTCAATCAGGTCACCAGCCTGGCAATCACGTCGGGCTCCAATTCGTCCAACACCGCGGTGCTGCTGGGCTCGAGCAGCAATCACGGGTAGGTGCCGGAGCCGCGAGATCGGCGAGGATGCATGGCTCGGCCGGCTATTAACCCGTTCCGTTGGACGTCGGCTTTCCGCTCCCACCCGGGCCGCGTCCGCCAGGTCAACGAGGATGCCTGTCTGGACCAATCCGAGCATGGACTTTGGGCTGTCGCCGACGGCATGGGCGGACATTCACTGGGCGAGTTTGCCAGTGGCCTGGCGGTGCAAAGCCTGATGGACCTGCCTGTCGCGGAGGACCTCGAGCAGCGGGTCAGCGCTGCACTGGACCGGTTGCAGGAAGCCAATCGCCGCCTCCGCGCCGAAGCGCTGCGGCGTGACGTGCCACTCATCGGCACAACCATCGCGGCGCTCCTGGCCGTCGGGGGTGTTTGCAGCTGCCTGTGGGCCGGCGACAGCCGTATCTATCTCTACCGCGCCGGGCGCCTGAGGCAACTGACGCGCGACCATAACCACCTCGAGGCCGCGCGCTCGCGACACGTCTCGAGATTGGACGACACGCTGGTGCTCCCACGGGCGAACCTCATCACCCGTGCGCTCGGCGCCGAGGACACGCTGCACATCGAGCGGATGACCGTCGAGTTGCTGGATGGCGACATGTTCCTGCTGTGCACCGACGGGCTCAGCAACGAAGTCACTGAGCTGTCGATCGAGCAGGCATTGCTGACGGGCATTTGCAGCCTGGCGGTGCGACGCATGGTCGACATGGCGCTCGACCGGGAGGCCCGCGACAATATTACGGCCGTGGTGGTGAATGCCGAGGACCTGAGCAGCCCGGATCGGACCATACTGCGTGTGCGGTAGCCCGGCTCAAATCGCCTTGTCGGCGTGCGAGGCCGCGCGAAACTCCTTCGAACGAATGCCGTGCTTCTTCAGCAACACCTGAAGGTGCGAGCGATTCATATTGCAACGCTTCGCCAGCTCGACAACGATGCCGCCCACTTCCTGCAGTCCTCGCTCGAGGAACTCCCGCTCGGCCAGGTCGCTTGCGGCACGCTTGGCCTCGCTCAGCGCATCGCCGCTCAACGATTGCCCCTCGTCGCCGGACGCCGGATCCGGTGTGAGTTTGGCCGGCGCCCCGGGCCGGATGTCGGCGGGCAGGTGCTCGATATCGGCCGTTTGCCCCGCAAGGCACGACAGTCGGTAGACGATGTTACGCAGCTCGCGGATGTTGCCCGGGTACGCGTAGGCGAGCAGGAATGCACGTAACCGCCGGGTCATCTCGATCGGGCGACGTTTGAGCGCCTCGGCCGCTTCGTCGCCGAAGAATTCAAACAGCAGCGGAATTTCGTCCTTGCGTTCGCGCAGTGGCGGCAACGTGACGTGAATCACGCCGAGCCGATAGAAGAGATCCTCGCGAAACTGGCCTTCTTCGCTCAGTTTGCGCAGGTTGCGGTTGGTCGCCGCCACGACGCGCGTATCGACGCGGATCGGCTGGTCCGATCCCACCCTCTGGATTTCGTGCGCCTCCAGTACGCGCAGCAGCTTCACCTGGCCCGCCAGGGGCAACTCGCCGATCTCGTCCAGAAAGATCGTACCGGTGTGCGCGCTTTCGAACTTGCCCTTCCGATCACTGACCGCACCGGTGAACGCGCCCTTGCAATGTCCGAACAGTTCGGACTCGAGCAGGTTGTCGGGAATCGCGCCGCAGTTGACCGATACGAACGGCCGGTTGGCCCGGTCCCCGTTGGCGTGGATCACCTTGGCCATCAGCTCCTTGCCCGTGCCACTCTCGCCGTCGATCAACACGGGCAAGCCCGTGGGTGCGGCCTTCTCAGCAGTTTCCAGCGCCTCGAGCAGCTTGGGGTTCTCGCCGAACGCACCCTCGAAGATGAAGCTGCGTTCGATCAGCGCGTTGCGCCGCTCGCGCCGCGACAAGTCGCTTCGAGTCGGTTCGGCGGCGGCCGCATTGACGAAGCGTTCCTTGTGCGAAAGCTGCATCACCTCGTCGCGCAGCGCTCCTGCCTGCCGTAGCAGCTTCTCGATATCCGGACGATCGAGCTTGGAAGCCCACCGCAGCGCCGAGCGCAATATCTCGATCTTTTCGATCAGCCCGGCATACGAGACTGTCGAGCTGGCAACGGGATCCTGGTCGAGTATCTTCATGCGGCGCTCAACTGCTTCTGCACCAACTCGTAGTACATGCCGCGGCGCTCGACCAGTTCCTCATGTCGCCCCTGTTCCACGATCTTCCCCTCGTACAGCACCAGAATCTTGTCAGCGCCCATGATGGTGCTCAGGCGATGCGCAATGACCACCGCGGTCCGGCCTTTCAAAATGTCGTTCAAGTTCGCGATGATGTTGCTCTCGGACTCCGAGTCGAGCGCGGAGGTCGCTTCGTCGAACACCAGCAGGCGCGGATCGCGGTACAGTGCCCGGGCAATGCACAGGCGCTGGATCTGCCCGCCTGAGAGGCCTATGCCGCGCTCGCCGACCACCTGCTGGTAGCCCAGTGGCATCTTGCTGATGAATCCGTGGGCGTCAGCCCTTTTCGCAACGTCCTCGATGCGGCGGCGGTCGGGCTCGTCGCTGCCGCCAGCAATGTTCTCGGCAATGGTCCCCGAGAACAGCAGGTTGGTCTGCATCACGTAGCCGACTTGCGCCCGGTAATACTCCTTGTCAACCACGCCGATGTCGTAGCCGTCGACTGTCAGCCTACCCTCGGTGGGCGGATAGAAGCCGACAAGGAGTTTAGCCAGCGTCGTCTTTCCAGAGCCGCTGCGACCGACGATCGCGATTAGCTCGCCGGGCTTGATGTCGACACTGATGTTTTCCAGCACATACGGCGTCTCTTTGTCGCCGTAGCGGAAGTAAACGCCATCGAAACGAATGTCACCCCGCAGCTCAGGGATCACCACGCGCGAGGCCAGATCCTCGGGCCTTTGTTCCGGCTCGAGGTCGAGCACGTCGCCAAGGCGTTCCATCGCCACGGAAGCGTCGTTCAGCAGGCTCCAGAGCCCAACCAATCCCATCAACGGCGCCAGCACGCTGCCCATCAAGGCATTGAAAGCGATGAGCTGGCCGATGGTCAGCTCGCGCGTGAGCACCAGATCGGCACCAGCCCACAGAACGGCGATCGTGGTGGCGGCGCTGAGCAGTTGTCCGGCCAAGCCGACCGCGATGTTGAACGACTGCGCGCGGTACTGTACTTGGAGCGCCTTCGCGTACTTCGTCTCCCACTTCAGCCGCACCGGCCGTTCGATGCCCATGCCCTTGACGGTTTCCGCTCCGCCGAGCGCTTCCATCAGGTACGACTTCGCGTCGGTCGTGGCACTGAAAACCTCACGCGCGAACTTCTTGACCTTTGGTGTCACGAGCACTGTCAACACGAGGATCGGGATGACGAATGCGATGAGCAGCAAAGTCAGTCTGACGTTGTAGAGGAACAACACTGTGAAGTAGAGGAAGATCATCAGCAGGTTGAGCACGGTGGTGATCGTGGACTCGGTCAGGAAGGCCCGGATCGTCTGGTTTTCCTGGAAGCGCGCGAAGATATCCCCCGTCTTGCGCTTGGCGAAGAACGAGTAGGGAAGCGACAGGGTGTGCCGGAAGAACTGCGACATCATCGTGAAGTCCAGCTTCCGAACCAGGAAGTTCGCCAGCGCTGCCCGGATCGTGGCCGTCAGCTGCGTGAACACGCTCGAGATGATCAGGCCGACGATCAGCAGGTGCAGCAGATTCACGTTCTGATGGACGATGACGCCGTCCAGGATGTTTTGGATGATCATCGGCGGCACGATGCCCAGCATCTGAATCACGAAGGTCGCCATGAACAGATGCAGCAGGATCTTCCTGTATGGAAGCAGGTACCTGGCGAAACGCACCCATGGCGAGTGTGACGCACCGACCTGCGCCACATCGTGGCGCGGCGCGAACGTCAGGCAGGTACCGCTCCAGCCGCGCTCGAACTCCTCGACACTCAACTTCCTGAAGCCGACCGCCGGATCTGCCACCCACACCTGCGTGCTCGACACCCCGTACACTACTACGTAGTGATAACCCTCCCAGTGCACGATGAATGGGAGCTCGAACCCGCGCAGCTTATCGAAGGTGCACTGCACGCCTCTCGTGGTGAAACCGACGGATTCGCCGGTGCGCGCCAGGCTATCCAACGTCGCGCCCTGCGTCGTGACGTCGGCAAGTTCGCGCAACTTGCCCAGTGTCATGCCGACGCCATAGTGCTTGCAGATCATCGCCAGGCATGCCGCTCCGCAGTCCGTCTCCTCGGCCTGCTGGATCCAGGCGAAGCGCCGGATGACGTTCTCTCCAAGCTCCGGCTTGGATTTCAGATCGATTACCAACGAGGGTTTGCGTAGCTCGGCGACCCTCTTCTGCCGTTCCAGTTCCCTGTCGATGATCCGGATCCGCTCCTCAAACGCCTCGCGCACCTTCGGGTTGCGTTCGAGAATGAGATGCAACGTCTTCTCGGGGATCACGAGCAGAGTGGTATCCGTGCTGGCGATCACCGAGGCGGCCTGCTCCTGCCGCATCAGGCAGGCCTTTTCGCCGAAGGTTTCACCCTTGCGCAAGGTGGCCAATGGATAGTCGTTGCCTTCGTCGCGACGCACGACGCGGACTTCCCCATGGCGCACGACATACAAGCGGCGATCTTCCCGCGAGCCCTGTTTCAGGATTTCCTCGCCGGCGCCGACCCGCTTCACGCCGACGCTTCGCGTCAGTTCTTCCAGCTCGCTTTTGTCGACCTTGCTCTTGAGGTCGAACAGATGACTGATCAGGCCGCCCGCCGAGCTGATGGCGACGCGGCCGGCGACAAACGCGAGGGCCGCGGGGTTGCCTGCGACGATCGGGCCAATGACACTACGGGGGATGAACAGCAGTTCGGTCTTGCCGGACGCGCGCGCCGACCACTCGTGTCGGTATTCGCGCAGCATGACCATTTCGCCGAAGACCTCCCCCGCCTTGCGCACGCCCAGGCTGATCTCCTTTTCCCCGTCCGCGGCAAATACCCGGATCGAGCCGGACCTGACGATGAACAGGCCCGCCGCCACCTCGCCTGCAGTGCACACGGTGTCACCGAACGCCAGCAGCCGCGACTGCGCACTTGAGGCCAAGCGCTCGATGTCAATGCGCGTCAGCGCCGAAAGCAGGTCGACGGACGCCAGGAACTCGGCGGGCGACTGGGTTTCTTGCGTGTACATGGGGCAGCAGTCCTGGCGCTAGTTGGCTTCAATGGCGTGTTCGCGAGCCCTGGCCCGCAACCAATCCTCGCGCAACAACCGCCGCACCTCGGTGGCGGTGTCGTCGTCGAGGCGGGCCGGATGCCTTGCGATCACCCGGAAGATCTCGAAAGCCGTCCGATCCCCCGATGCGAAAGGTCCCAGCAGATCGCCGGCGGCGGCGTTGAATACCTTCGCCTCGACGTCGGACCGGAGCGATCCCCGCAGCACCTTGCCGATCAGGCCGCCTTGCTTCCGAGTGTCGGCGATCGAATGCTCGCGCGCCATCTCGTTGAAGCTATCGGGGTCCTCGCCGAGCACCGCGATCATCTCCTTGGCCTTGGCCTCGGAATCGAGAACGATATGGCTCACCTCGATGCTGTCAAACTTAGGCGAGTTCAGCTTGAAGTACCCTTGTACGGCCTGGTCGCCGCAGACCTTGCGCATCATTTTTTCCTGATACAGGGTGTCGGTGATGAAGGCCTCGAACTCCTCCAGACTGACGCGCATCGCATCGAGGTACTTGTTCGTGTCGGACGCACGGTGCAAGCCGCGCACCCGGCGAAGCTGGTCGGCGCGTTCCTGGATTTCCGCCTCCGACACCTGGATGCCCGCTTTCCTCGCGCCTAGCGCCGCCAGTCGATCCCGGACGAATTGCTCGAGGAGTCCCTCGAACTGCCCCGTCAGCTTCAAGATCCGCACGAACTCGGCAAGGTCGATTGCGTCGCCATCGATCTTCACGACAGTCGTCATCTGATTCGCTCCTTCTAATTCGAAATGAATCGGGGATCGCGCTGGCGGCTCATCCGCCGATTTGCCGGAACGGGTCCAGCGCCAGATCGATCAGCCGCCGTTCACGGACGACGATCTCGACCGTGGCCGTCATTCCGTATCGCACTGGATACCTCGTCTCCGCGACCTGGTAGTAATCGCGCTGCAGCGATACTCGTGCCTCGTACACCGGCTGCTTGGTCTGCGACGCCGGCTTGGTGGCTGGCGAGACATATTCCAGCGTGCCATTGATGACCCCGTATCGCTGGTACGGGAATGCATTGAACTTGAGCTTGACCGGCAGGCCTTCACGCAGGAAGGCGCGGTCGTTCTCGGCGATCTCGACCTCGACGACCGAGCGGGAGTTGCTTGGAGCGATGCCGCCCAGGGGAGTGTTGGCCTGGACCTTGTCGCCCGGCTGCGTGGACGTCAGATCGGTGACGACGCCGGAGACGGGGGCGACGATCAGAAGGAAATTGTTCTTGTCGAGATTTTCGAAGCGGATGCGAGCCGCGGCGTCGGCCTCGACGCGCGCGGTGTCGAGTTGCAGCCGCAGTTTCTCTTCCGCAGTGGCGAGCTCGTTCGCAGCCGCCTCGTAGTCCAGCCGCAGCTTCTTGAGCTGCTCGCCGCTCGATTCGAGCTGGGCCTGAGCCTGTACGAGTTCTTGGCTTTGACGGGCGGTCAGTTCGTTGACTTTCGATTGCGCCAGGCGGTAAGCATTCTCGGCGGCCAGCCTGGCGTTTCTCTTGCTCTCGACTTGAAGCAGCGACACGCCGCCACCGCCGGGACCCGCGAAGACGCGCTCGAACTTCTCCACCTCGAGCTGGGCTGCGTCCCGCGCCCGCCTGGTCTCTTCGACGTTGGTGCGGGCCTCGGCCATTTGCGCTCTCTCTTCGTCCACCAGTTTGCTTGTCCCGAGCACGGTGCGCTTCTGGTGCTGCCGCTCCTCGAGCTCCATCGCCTGTCTGAGGGTTGCAGCCTTCTGCTCCAGCAGCGCCTTCTTTTCCGGGAATTGCCGCCACTCCCGTTCCGCGTTCTCGAGCTTCAACTGCGCCTGCATGGCGTTGCCTGCCGCTTCGACGGCTCCCCTGGCGTTGAGCCGGGCCAGCACGTCGCCCTTGGCTACCGGCTGACCCTCGGCCACATAGAGATTCGCCAACTCGCCATCGAGGGGCGCATAGAAGCGCCTGACCTCCGAGGCAGGCGCCAGCGCGCCCTGTTCCGTCACGATCACGTCTGCTCGCCCGATGAACGACACGGCCAACGCGCTTAGCACCAGCGCGATCATCGTGTAGACAAGGGCGTGCAGAGCGCGCCACGGCTCCGCAGTCAGGATGGCGATGCCCTCCGAGCTGTGATCACCGAGAGCATCGGCCAACGGGACTAGGCGATTTGACTTCGTCATTCGTTCGGATCTCCGAGCAGCGCCAACTTGGTTTTCAGCAGCACCGGCTCGACGACATTGCTCAGATCACGCAGTCTGCGCCGCTGCTCACGTGCTTCCGATTCGATCTCGTCGCGGATCGCGGTCCACTGCCCGGCTCCAGCCGCGTCGACTTGCGAGTAGATCAGGAAGCCCTGCTGCGCATACCTGCTCGCCTCGGCCAACAAGCGAGCGCGGGTCCGGAATTGATCCGATATGGTGGTCTCGATTCGCTGCGAGGCGTCGATAGCGCCGTTGCTCCGGTATTCCTGCCACTTCGAGCGGGCTTGATTCATGGCGTCCTGCGCCCGCGCGATCACCTTGTCCCTTTGCAGGTTCACATCAGCCGCGGTGGCGCGCGCGAAGTACACGTCTTCCTTGGCGTCGAGCGACTCCCGGAAAGCCAGCAGCTGATCGACAAAGCCATCTGTGTTGCGCGACTGTTGTAGTGCTGCGAACCCAGCCACCACGGCTCGCCTGCGTTCCAGCTCCCGGGCGGCATCTTCACCCCAGGGGCCTGCCGTCATCTTTTGTAACCCGGCAAGCGCCTCGCTGGGGTTGAACTCCTTCCAGGCTTGCGTCGCGGCGTCGTACTGGTGGAGGAGGTCGGCGGGAGGCAGCTGCCCACTCTCCATCAGCGCGCGAAAGCTCTGCTCGAACGGTGGGGTCACGAAGCGCGCCTTTCGCAGCAGAGCGAACAGCCGTCCGGACTTTCGAGTGCGTGCCTCCCGTCGAATCTCGATGTAGCGCGTCAGGTCCTCGCGTACGCTGTCCAGCCCACCGAGACGGGGATACTTCTCCGCAGTCTCCTTCAGTACGGGTTTCAACACATCCGGGTTGTCCCGCTCCAGCTCGGTCGCGATGTTTGCTTTGACGCGCACGATGACCGGCAAGTAAACGGTGGATTCGCTTTGCAATCTCCGCAGATGGGTGAGCGCTTCGCCATACCAATCACCGAACTGCGGCACGTGCGACGCGATCCGGGTCAAGGCGCGCTGATGCTCGCCCGTGTCGTCATTCCAACGGCCGATGAGGTGCTCGATACTGTCTTCGTCCGCGTAGATCCGGATCGGCGCCTCCGGCCCACCGCGACCGCTGACCAATCGTTCGAGGTTGCCTAGCCACTCCAACTCGTCGATCAGGGGTCGCAGATCGCTATCGCGCATGCTGAGGTCGGACATGCCCGTGAGAACGCCGTTGGCTCCGTCGAAGTCACGGGCCCGGACCTTCACGAGCCACGCCGGCACATTTGCCCTCAGGGCCACCTCGGTGGACTGCGCCTTGAGCTCGACGTCATCTGGGTGCTTCTCGAGGAGTCGACTGGCTAGCACCGCTGCCCGCGCATAGTCGCCGCGCGCCACCGCGTTCTGAAGGTCGCGCTCCGAGGCACCCCAAAAATACGCTGTCAGGGCGAGTGCCCCCAAGACGCCCCCAGCGGCTGCAGCCCTCCACCACCGTCGCCACGTGCCATCGGGCTCGCCGCTGGCAAGGGAAGCAAGCTCCGACAACAGCAACATAGCGCGACCGCGCGGGCGGCGCCTGACGGCCGGCTCTTTGGCGGCGGCAGCGGGAGCAGTTGGGCCGGCCGGCGCGACGTCGTCTTTCGGCTCGTCGGCGACGCAGAAGATCTTCAAAAATGAAGTCGGAGCGGCCATGAACTGGGTGCCACTGTCCACCGCTAGCAAGTTGGGCTCGCATTCCGCCTGGGGCTTGCGTTCCGCCAGGGGCTCGCGTTCCGTCAGAGGCTTACGTTCCGCCACTGGCTTGCGGGCACCGCTGTGGGCCGGCTCGACACCGGATTCGCGGGTGATGCCCACTCGGTAGGCGAAGTGTTCGCCACCGAAGGAGACCACGACACCATCCTGCAGCGGTACGGCGTGCTCGAGTAGATGCACGCCGTCGATGAAGGTGCCATTGCTGCTGCCGAGGTCCTCGATGCAGGCCTGGCCACCCTTCTGGTAGATGTACGCATGCCGCCGTGACAGGTAGCCCAACTCCAGGCAGTGCTCGCTCTTACTCTTATAGTTGGAGAACGTCGCATCGGTCTTGCTGACGAGGAACGGAAATTTTTTGATCACGATCGTGTCGAGACCCGAGTTGCCCGATTTGGGCGTCAACGTCAGCG
>Ga0210406_10008078_pt1 | contig 10577 bp, 6 predicted proteins | sample IncBWC30MmetaG_FD_155454 | JGI IMG/M metagenome (GOLD analysis project Ga0210406, IMG submission 155454) | Forest soil microbial communities from Barre Woods Harvard Forest LTER site, Petersham, Massachusetts, United States - Inc-BW-C-30-M | ecosystem: Environmental > Terrestrial > Soil >... | reverse complement strand
TTTTTGGCAAGATTTACGATATGCCGCACGCACCCTTCGCAATTCTCCCGGCTTCACTATCATCGCGATCATCACCCTAGGGCTAGGCATGGCGGTGAACACGACGGTGTTCAGCGTGATCAACGGGTTGATCCTGCGTCCGCTGCCGGTGCCGCACCCAGAGCAAATCGCCGTGCTTGCGATGCAACAAACCGGAACACCCGGTTTCCAGAGATTTTCGTATCCCGACTATCAGGACATCCGTCAACAGGCGGAAAGCTTCAGCGATATCGTCGGCTATCGCGCCACGCTGACGGGACTCACCATCGACGGCAAGGGTGACCATTGCGTCCTCAGCCGCGTCACCAGCAACTATTTTTCCGCCTTGGGACTCCAGCCTGCGGCTGGCCGCCTGATTCTGCCCACGGAAGGCCAGACGCCCGGTGCAGACCCTATTTTAGTGCTTGGCTATTCGTTTTGGCAGAAACGCTTCGGTGGCGACCCCAGCATTGTCGGAAAACAAGTCAGCCTGAACGGACACTCCGTGACTGTTGTGGGTGTTGCGCCCAAAGGGTTTCACGGCCTGTACGCCGTGGTCGACATGGATGGGTACGTCCCATTCAGCGCCGCCATTGGTTCAAAGGGCGTCGCCGAGGACTCGGTCCAAGACGCGTGGACACATCGCCAAGACCGCACGCTCACAATCCTGGGAAGACTCAAGCCGGGTGTCAGCGTAAAACAAGCCCAAGCCCCTCTAAACGTCGTCGCGCAGCGGCTTGCCGAGCAGCATCCGGACTCCGACAAGGGAATTACAATTCAGGCGTTTCCGGAAAAATTGGCGCGCCCGGAACCTGATGCCGATAACACTTTGCCGGCCATCGCCGCCGCCTTTACGGTGCTTGCCGCGCTGGTGCTGTTGGTGGCCTGTTTCAATATCGCTAACGTCCTGCTGGTCAGAGCCGCCGTGCGCCAGCGAGAGATGGGCATTCGCGCTGCGATGGGAGCAGGCCGCGGACGCCTTGTACGCCAGCACTTGACAGAAAGCTTGTTGCTCGCAGTTCTCGGCGGCGGCGCTGGACTCCTGCTCGCCACCTGGGCCGCCGGATTCTTGGGCTCGCTCCCGCTTGGTACCGACCTGCCGATCTCTTTCGATTTTCAGCCGGACCTTCGAGTGTATTCGTTTGCGCTCTTGGCAGTGCTGATCGCCGGCGCGATCGTCGGCATCATTCCGGCATTGCGTGTGGCACGAAGCGACGTCAACGCCGTCTTACGCGAAGGTGGCCGCAGTGCTTCCGAAGGCCCGCGCCGTCATCTGGTACGCAACGCGCTGGTGGTAGCCCAACTTGCGGGATCGCTGCTCCTGCTGGTCGTCGCCGGACTTTTTGTGCGCAGCCTCGATAAAGCACAGCAAATGTATCTAGGCTTCAGCCCAGACCACGTTCTCGATTTGACGGTCGACCCGGAGCAGATCGGCTTCAACGAGACGCAGGGTCGCGCGTTTTATCGCGAGGTCGGCGACCGAATCAGTACGTTACCCGGCGTTGTTTCCGTTGCGCAGGCGTTCATTGTCCCGATGGGTGTCATCAGTGCGGACGATCCCATATTCGTCGAGGGCCGAACAATCGAGCCGGGTAAGCAGCCGCCGACCGTGATGTACAACCCAGTGACGCCGGGCTATTTCGATACGGTTCGCCTTCCGCTCCAGAGCGGGCGCAAATTCACCGATGCCGATAACGAGAAAGCGCCTGATGTAGCCGTCATCAATCAAGCGATGGCCACAAAATTCTGGCCCAATGAGAATCCTTTGGGCAAGCGCTTCAGCAGCAAGGGCCCGCAGGGACCGTTCAAGGAAGTCATCGGCGTAGTGCAGACCGGGAAATACAAAAATGTAATCGAGGACCCGCCGGAGCCATTTTTCTATGTGCCGCTAGCCCAGAATTATGTCGCCTACCGCACAATTCACGTACGCAGCTCTGTGCCTCCGGAATCCTTGCAGCGCCAAATCGAAGCGCAGGTGCGAGAGCTGGCTCCCGGCGTCCCCATATCGCAGGTGCAGACGATGACGCAAGCCCTGCAAGGCGTGAACGGCTTTTTCTTTTTCCGCTTCGGCGCGCAACTAACCGGAACGATGGGTCTGCTGGGATTGATCCTTGCCGTGGTGGGTGTTTATAGCGTCGTTTCCTACGCCGCAGCTCAGCGAACTCATGAAATCGGCATCCGCATGGCCTTGGGCGCGGAACCTCGCGACATCTTGAAGATGGTTCTAAGGCAAAGCATCACCGTTATCTCGCTCGGCCTGGCGATCGGTTTGGGGGCGGCATTCGCGGGAACCCGCGCCATCGCCAACCTGATCGTCGGAATAAAGCCGACGGACCCGGTCACATTCGCAAGTGTGATCGTCCTGCTGTCCGCGATTGCTCTTGCGGCCTGCTGGATTCCCGCGCGGCGAGCGACCCGTGTGAGTCCGCTGACTGCGCTTAGATATGAATAGTGTTCTCGCCTGAGCTAGAGTTTCGCGTACTCAACTCTTGCTTGCTTCAGGATGGCCGCGTCTGGATCAGCGTCTTTCCATAAATTGAAAAACTTTGCCTCGAAGATTGCGAAATAATGGTCAACTTGATCGTTGCGCCGTTCCCGTCTATTCCACGTAGACTAATAAAAGCGCGCCGAGAACAACCAATAAAGTTGGGAAGAGGCGCTGAAAGAAAGGCCGCCACGCAATCGGCGTTTCCGACAATCCTTTCGACAAAGCGATTCCGAACCCGGTTACAGCAAAGCTGAGATGTTCGGATTGGATCCGCTGCATGAGTTCCATGTGATTTGGCCCATGCATGCCCGCTTGATGATGGTGAAAAAGGAGCATTACGGATCCCGTAAGCGCAACCGCGGGAAAGACCCAACCGGACCACTGTGCTCTTAACGTTCCGCGTGCGCGCCGCAGTTCGATAACGCTGACAATAAGCAACATCACCGCAAAGGTCTTGTGCTGCAAGACTTCCATATGGTGAGTGAGTCCGAAGTACCAACTCTGCTCCGCGAAAGGCCAAAGCTCGGTGTCGCTGTAAACCAGGAGGAAAAGGCCGGACAGAAGAAAGCATAGCGGCCATAGGTAGCGACTGACAAGCCAGCGCTCTCGAATACTTCCATCGGCCAAAAGGAAGAGACCTGCGACCAGAACAAGCAATCCCGCCAGATGGTGGTTAAACTCGCTCTCCCGCTTATCGGCGAGGAGTTTTTCCGGTGTTGTGTCTGGGTCCAGGGGATCGCTCGCGGGCATGGACATGCCAGCGTGCATGTCATGCATAGAATCTTGCGCGCGAAGAACCGATGGCGCGACCAAAAGGAAACATAAGATGGTCGAAAAAGCCGCGGCTTTGGCCCAGCCGGGCCGACTAAGAAGGCAAGTTAGTTGACGTACGCAATATTCCACTCTGAGCATGACCGTCTTCGCACGTCCATTCGATTCAGCAGACGGCTGCGGAGTGACACCTATTTTTTGTCAGGTGAAGTATTGAGAAGGGTGGGGCTAGATCCGCCGGAACGCGCTAGGAACGGCGCCGCGTGGCCGAAGCGATAGACCCAGTGAGGGTAACCGCGAATAGTGAGGTAATGGCGAAGGTCAGAACAAGTATGATCATAGCGGCTCCTGCCCCTTGCATTGGCACGCAAGGGACCAAAGCTTTCCTTGTATTTTCAGCGGGTTAGAAGCCCAGTAGGACAGGCTTGGTACGCAAAATTTGTACAACTGTCGGCCTCGAGACGACAATTTTTCACGCTACAGTATCATGGTAATAGTACTGACATGATGTCACTGTTTAGGCCAATTCGAGCTACCGTTTTTAGCCGCCTAGTTAGGAAGACTTGCTGAGCCGGATGGACCCATCGCCCGTATGAATGGTCAAAGGCTGGCCTCCGCCATTCATCTTGCCGTGAATTTGCGAGTTGCTGAAGGTTCCTTCAACGGTTACAGGGATTCCCAGGCTGATATGGCCGTCGTTCGTGCTTGCATCTATATTGGCCTGCAAATCGGCAGGCAGCACCATATCAACGCTGCCGTCCCCGGTTCGGATACTCCAGCCGCCGCTTAGCTTAGATCCTGGTTCGACGCGCGCATCGATGCTCCCGTCGCCCGTTTTCACGTTCAAGCCGTCCAACCGCCCGTCAATTTTGATATGGCCGTCCCCTGAGTTGGCATCCACCCGCCCGTCGAGGTTGCGCGCTTCGATATGTCCATCCCCGGTGTGCAGTCGAATGTCACCTTTGGCGCCCTCCACGGTGATGCTGCCGTCGCCGGTATCGATGTCCACGTTGCCATCTACAGCTTGCACCCGCACCGATCCGTCGCCCGTATGTATCTTGACGTGCCCGTTCACCGGCTGTGTCTCTACCGACCCGTCGCCGGTGTCTATCTGCAGGTCCGCATCCTTGGGCATGCTGACTTCAATGCGCGGTCCGCGCCGTCCATGGCCCCAAGAGAACCCCCAATGACCGGTAACACGCGCGTTGAGTTGTACACTGTCCCCATCCTGTCGCGAATCGATGTGCAGGTTCTTGTTGAGCTCATAACCCTCATAGATCACCCGAAACTCAACCTGTTTTGAGCTCCCGGTAGCAATGCGCACCGCACCGTCATTGGTATCGACTCTTACTTGTGCTCGGCCTGAAATCGGATAGGACTTCGTCCATTCCTCCCCGCGAGCAGCGGTCGTCAGAGTTGCTGCCGCGAGTAAAGTCACCCCGATCATGGCTACCCTGGTCAGCGTGCGATTCCACACCACATTCATCGGCGAATCCTCCGTAACCTGTGCTTCTGAGACAAGATACGACAGTCTGAGGGGAAAAGTTCCGTAGCTAGCGTTTGGCTGCGGCTTGCTTGGTGACAGCCTGCTTGGTCGCAGCGCTTGCCGGCTTTGGGCGCAGGGCGGCAAGGAACTTGTCCACCGGAAGGGTGTTGATTACGTTCGCCGCTTCCAGCCACCCTCGGCGCGCCATCGTCACGCCATGCCGGATGAACTGTAGGTGCGGCACGTTGTGGGAATCAGTGTCGATGACCACTTTGACTCCGCGCTCCTTGCACATTCTCAAATACACGTCGGTCAAATCCAGCCGATCCGGATAGGAGTTGCACTCCATCGCCACACCATGCTTTGCGGCTGCGTCCAGCACTTTCGCCATGTCGTAATCGAACGCCTCCCGCCGCAGCAGAAGCCGCCCTGTGGGATGGCCGATAATCTGTGTATAGGGATTTTCGATCGCGCGCAGCATGCGGTCCGTCATCGCAGCGCGGTCCAGATTCATGTAGGAATGAACCGAGCACACCACCACATCAAATTGAGATAACAGCTCGTCAGAGTAGTCCAGCTCGCCATCCTTCAGGATGTCGACTTCCGCTCCCACCAGGACGCGAATGCCCAAGCCGCTGGCGTTCGCAGCGCGCAGTTTCTTGATGTGCGCCGCCATACGCTTTTCGTCGAGGCCGTTGGCAATGGTCACCGACTTTGAATGGTCCGCAATCGCAATATATTGGTGGCCCAATTTCCGCGCCGCTTCCGCCATTTCCTCGATAGAGCACTTTCCGTCGCTGGCGGTGGTGTGCATGTGCAGGTCGCCCTTGATGTCTTCGCGCCGAATCAGGTTCGGCAGACGGTGCTGCTCCGCCGCATCAATCTCTCCGGTGTTCTCGCGGATTTCCGGCGGGATAAAATCCAGCTTGAGCTTCGCGTAAATTTCTTCTTCCGTGCGCCCGGCAACGCGACGCTCGCCTTTCAGCGTCGCCAGCGCGTATTCGTTCAGCGTGTAGCCCATATCGTTCGCGCGGCCGCGGAGATTGACGTTATGCTCCCGAGAACCTGTGAAATAGAGCAATGCAGCGCCGAAGCACTCCTTGTCCAGCAGCCGCACGTCCACCTGGATGCCGTTGTCCAGTGTGAAGCTCACCTTGTTCTCGCCGTGCGCAAGCACCTGGTTGATTCGCGGATACTTCAGGATGTGTTCCGCGATGGCGTCAATGTGCTTCTGCGCGGTAAAGCCGTCGGCAAGCGTCAATAGCAAATCCAGGTCGCCGACTGTCTCTTTGCCCCGGCGCAGTGATCCTGCAGGCGTGATAGATGCGACGCCTTTCCCGTATTTCTCGATATGCGCGATGACTCCGTTCGCGGATGCCTCAGCAACATCCTGCCGAAATCGGCCAGTGGAGCGTTTGAACGCCTCAACAGCCTTCAAAATGTTCTGTTCGCTTTTCTCGCCGAAGCCGGGGACATCCCGCAGCTTGCCTTCCAGCGCAAGCTTTTCCACGTCCGCAACGGTGGCGGCCTTAAAATTAGACCACAGGAACGCCACTTTCTTCGGTCCCAGCGACTGCAAGTGCAAAATATCGAGCAGCGTAACCGGATATTTCTTCAGCAACTTCTGTCTCAGACTGTAATCGCCGGTTTTCAAGATTTCCTGCAAATGCTCGGCCATGCGCTCGCCGATTCCTGGCAGCTCTTCCAGTTTGTCAGGGTCTTTAGCCAATTCCTCGATCGATTCATGCATTCCGGAAATTAGCTCGGCAGCCTTCTCGTAACTGCGGTACCGGCCAATGATGGCTCCGTCGATTTCCAGGAGTTGTGCGGTGTCGCGAAGTATGCGGGCGATAGTCTTGTTGTCCATGCGCCGATTATACGGCGGGAAGTAGCGAGACGGGAAAGGCCAGGAGGCCGAAGGCGGGCACTGCGGACCGCGCCGCGACAAACGGCTCGCCGCAAAATAAAAGCCGGCAAAGGGGGACTCTTTGCCGGCTGGAAGAAGTGGCGGTGTGAAATCCTAGCCGCCAGGTTTCTGCACGTTGGCAGCTTGCGGACCCTTCGGTCCCTGCACGATCTCGAATTCGACTGCATCTCCTTCCTGCAAAGTGCGGTAACCCTCCCCAACAATGGCCGAATAATGAACAAAAACATCCGGGCCGTCATCACGTCCAATGAAGCCGTAACCCTTCGTGTTATTGAACCATTTCACGATGCCACGCAAGCCTAGCCCTCCCCACACAGACATAATCTCTTTCCGGCTATGGCCACGTGAAGGCGTAACCAGACCGAAACCAGAAATTGCGCGGAGTCTAGCAGAACGGGAATTTCAGTCAATGAAAATGGGCACATTTCCATATCGAGTGCAACTAATTAGGTAGATATAAATCGATTTAAACAGATATCGATTCTGTAGCGATCCACGCGGCGATCAGCGCGGGTTGCTCTGTCTGAATTTCACCGGGCGCAAAATCTGAAAAAGATTATTGAAGTCGTCCGTCCACACCCGCAGATGGGATGGCACGGAAATTGGCTCGATCATTACACTGGAGTCGATCGAATCCAGAAATCGCCGGTTGCGCGTGACCAGCACCCAGTCGGAAGAATCAATCAGCTTACGATGGTCATCGTCATTCGCAATCATTTGCGCTTCGTAGCCTGCGTCCGTAGCCAGAAGCTGCACCACCGGAGGCAGATTTAAGTAGGTGTTCGATGTATGAACGGCCAGCACGCCGTCGGGCTTCAGGTGACGCAGGTACACCGCAAAAGCTTCTCGTGTCAGCAGGTGCACGGGAATTGCGTCGCCGGAAAACGCGTCAACCGCCAGCACATCAAATTGTTGCGGCGCTTCGCTTTGCAGCGAAAGGCGCGCGTCTCCGGGAACTACATCGATCCGTGCGGGAGAATCGCGCAGATAACTGAACGAAGTCTGCGCGATTCTCACGACCTGCGGATTGATTTCATAGAAACGAAAGTAGTCGCTGGTCTTTCCGTACGCCGCGAGAGTGCCCGTTCCCAGCCCAATCGCCCCGACGCGCTTTGCGTTGGCGCAGCAAAGCGTCAACGCCAGCCCCACGCCGGAATTTGGTCCGTAATACGTCGCGGGCAAAAGACTCGACGGAGGGTTGACGTACTGCGCGCCGTGCTCGATCCTGCCGTTGTAGAGCGTGCGATACGGCTCCTTAAGCCAATTGGTGAATTGCCGGACGCGCAGCGCACCGTAAAAACTACGCACCCGCACGATGGTGTCCCGGTCGTACTCGCGCACATTGCGCACTAGTACGAAAACCATCGACGCTGCGGCAGCGACCCAAAAAAGCCGTATCAGCCAGCCTTGTGGCCAAAATGCGGCCACGGCCAATAAAGCCGTCAAGACCAGTGCCAGCGGCAGTTCATAAATTGCGGCAAACAGGTGCGGAGCGGCAAGCCCCACAAAAATTGCGCCCAGCGCTCCGCCGAGAGAAATCATCAGATAAAAAGATGTCGCGTAGCGAGGCGCGGGCCGCCGCAGCGCCAACTCGCCGTGACAAAACCAGCAGCACAAGAATAGCCCGACACAAAAGACCGGCACGCTGACCTGCACCGATTCCGTATACATCGGCTCATAAATCGCATAACCCAGGCTACCCAGGGCTACCGCGAGAAAACGAACCGAGAGCCAGCGCCAATAGAAAATGCGCCGGCTGAAAGCGAGGGCAAACGTCAGCAGGTAGAGCGCCAGCGGCAGCACCCAGAGCAGCGGAACCGGCGCGACGTCTTCGAGTAGCTTGTTCGTAACCGAAAGCAGCAGCATGGAGCTGCAGGCGGCGAAGCCGAGCCACAACAGCTTTTCGTGCAGCGTCGGCGCCGCTGCGGTTTCAGTTTGTTCCGCTTGCATTGCGGCGGCTGGAATAGTGCCGCCTCGCGCGAACCACGCCGCTGCGGCGCACAACAGCACAAAAATCACAAAGAGCGCGGACCACAGCGTCGCTTGCCTTCGCGCGGCGATGTGCGGCTCCATCAGCAACGGGTAGCTTAGAAGCGCGAGCAGCGAAGCAAGGTTCGACAACGCGAAAAGATGGTACGGCTCGCGTTGGGCGCTGGTTCGCGCGTACCAGACTTGTACTAGCGGGCTGGTGGCGCTTAACAACACGAAGGGCAGTCCGATGGAAACCGTGAGCAATAGAAGAATGGTCGCTGCCGGATCACTGCCCGCGCGCTGCGCCTGCAGAAAGCGCGGAGCGATAGGGACAAAGAGCAATCCCAGCGCCAGCAGTGCGATATGCAATTGCGCCTGGCGCTGCGGCGTTAAACGCCGTGAAGTAACGTCTGCGTACAGATAGCCCAGTAGCAGCGCGCACTGGAAGAAAACCAGGCACGCGGCCCACACGGCAGCCGCGCCGCCAAACCGCGGAAGAATCAGCTTGGCAAATAGCGGCTCGATCAGAAAAAGAAGAAATGCCGCAATGAAAACGGTGGAAGGGAAGAGCAGCGCATGCACGTGATTGATAACGAAAGGCGATGCAGCAATTCTTCTTTGAGAACTTTGTGTTCCCGCCTCTGTGCCCTCTGTGTTAATTCTGTTTCTTCTTCCCCGCCAAGAAGCGGAAATAGTAGAGCAATCCAGCAATCGATTTCGCATCGCGCAGCACGTTCTTCTGAATCATTCGCTTGAGCGCCGCGGGCTCGAAAGCTTTTGCCGTAATCCGTTCGTCTTCTTCTGGCTGCGCCTCGCCGGCAGTCAGTTTTTCCGCAAATAGAACGTACATGCGCTCTTCGAGAAATCCTGGAGTAGGGAACATGTCCAGGAACACGCGGTATTTCTTCGCGCGATAACCGGTTTCCTCCATAAGCTCGCGCGCCGCCGCATGCTTTACGCTTTCTCCATGATCGATGCGCCCAGCGACCAGCTCCCACAAATACTGCCGAGTGGCGTGGCGATACTGCCGTATCAGCAGAATGCGGCCATCCGGCAACACAGGAAGCACAACCACTGATCCGGGATGCGTGATCACTTCGCGAATGGCGCGCACGCCACCCGGCTCCACCACTTCGTCGCGCCGGACACCGAAGACCGGACCCTTGTAGATCATTTCGCTGTGCAGAATCTTTGCGACCGGACGGCCAGCTTTGCGTGACGGCATCGAAGTAAGGCGTCTCCGTTTCGCATCATAACTCACGTTCCACGAAGATCTGTAGCTCAGGTTCACCCTGAGCGTCGAAGGGTCCGCCTCTCAGGACCCGAGGCTTTTCGTAAGCACGAGAATCGTTGTAGCACCCATTCCGAGCCGGGCGCATTGCCTGCCTTCGCGCCCTTGCTATACTCAGCGTGCTCCCAAAATGCCCATCAACGTGATCATCGTCGACGACGAAAAGCCCGCGCGTGACGAACTGACCTTTTTGCTAAAAGGGTTTCCGGAAATCAGTGTGATCGGTCAGGGAAAAAACGGCGTGGAGGCGCTCGCCTTAATTAAGGAGCATTCGCCGGATTTGGTGTTCCTCGACGTGCAAATGCCCGGGCTCGACGGCTTCGGCGTGCTCAAAAAACTAGTCGAACGAAAAATGAAAATGCCGCACGTCGTGTTTGCGACAGCGTTCGATCAGTACGCGGTGCAAGCTTTCGAGGTGAATGCGGTCGACTATGTCCTGAAGCCTTTCGACAAATCGCGTATCGCCAAAGCCATTCAACGCGCGCGCAAAATGATGGAGACGCAGACCACCGCGGCGGAGCGTCTCGAGCAGCTCGTCAGCCAGCTGGCCTCCGCTAAACAGAATCCGCCCTCGCCCGCGGTCAAGGTCTTGATAAGCACGCAGCAGCGGCTACTGTTGGTGGAC
>Ga0210406_10008077_pt1 | contig 10577 bp, 13 predicted proteins | sample IncBWC30MmetaG_FD_155454 | JGI IMG/M metagenome (GOLD analysis project Ga0210406, IMG submission 155454) | Forest soil microbial communities from Barre Woods Harvard Forest LTER site, Petersham, Massachusetts, United States - Inc-BW-C-30-M | ecosystem: Environmental > Terrestrial > Soil >... | reverse complement strand
TTTCCCAATACTCTTTTCGAAGCGTTCCCCATCGCTTTCCATTATAGCTTCGGTTGCCAATTTCATTTCTTGCTCTCCTCTGATACTCAGCAAGCGTCGGCTGTTTCCCGAACACCCCAAGCCGGATTTGGGATAAGCAGCTTGCTCGCGCAAAACCTCACTTTCGTCTGACTACGAACACGAAGAAATTCTACATCTCGTTACCCCCGCGGTCATCCATACCGGAAGAAGACAGTAACACATCGATAAGAGTATGGTGATAACGGAACGGAACCGGGCGAGCTTCGCCATGTTAAGAAGTGGATCAGCTGACGAAGATAAAAAATCGGCCCGACTTCTAGCGACTAGCGACTCCTAGTGGGATTCGAAAAGTAGGCCACAGGTCAAGCCAGTCACGAACAGGAAAAAAATATGCATGAAGTAGCAGACCACCATAACCGCCACCTGGCGGCGGGAGTTGCAGACAAAGAAATGGAAGCGGCTAGGATCGATCCTGCCGCGAAAAACTCACTAAACGGTGAGAGAGTAAAGGTTAAAAGCGCTCAGATCGAGACCGAATCAGAAGGGCCGACATTGCGGTCGATGGCGGCAGAGTACCTCCAATGGGTATCGGCAACGCTCGTTGCGTTAGCGACAGTCAGCTTACTGGGTGTATTTGTTTTCGTTGCCCGCGTCGCATCCGTTTTCTCAGGCGGGAGAAAATCAGCAAATCGCAGACGGCCCAAGTGATCTCATCGGAAGGCGACAACCGCGCGCGCCTTTACTGAAGCTTTTGGTAGGGGACGCTGGATTCTGTTTGACCAATTGGCTTGCTCCACAGGTCTGCGATCGCGCAAGAGAGATCGGGTTGCCTTGGCCGTTATCATCGATGAAAGTGAGAGCTATCGCTCGTGGAGGTACTCATTAGAGATGGTCTTTTTGGAAAAAAGAGAAAACCAGCAGATCAGTTTCTTCGTTCGAGGTTTGAGGGATGGCGCCGCTGCGGACTTGTCGAATCTGATTAATGAGAGGGTGAACTATGACGAAATCACTAGCGTTGACCTGGCTAGTGCGCCGGAAGGGTTCCACATCAGCGTGTCGACCGATCGAATCCAAGTGAAGTTCTTCGTGCATGAAAATTGGAGGGCTCAAGACGCCGTGGATTCGTTGGAGGCCAAATTGATTTCTTCGATTGATACCGAGGACTTAGGGACTGTCTGGATAAAATATAGGGAGCAACCCACCAGGCTGTGAGTACCGGAGAGTTGTAGGAGAAGGTCAGAAAACCTTTGCTAACGCAAAGGCGCTTGTTCCTTCAGCGAGGATTGCGGTTTTCGGTTCATGCGGAAAAACAGAAGTACCAGACTGAGCAGACAACCAGTCGCAAGTGCCAGAACAAGGGTATGCAGCGGCTGTTCTTGCAGGTATAACTCAGCCCGGGAGCGAAAGACTTTAGCTCTTGATCTGGCATCGCTCCACGCCTCCTCCGTGGCTCCCTGGGCGCCATGCATGGTTCTTCGCGTTGCGCGGCCGATTTCATCTGCGGTCGAGATCGCTTGCGCCTTTACACTTTCAAGCGCGGCCGCTACCTGATCCATCGCATCGTCGACTGCTCTGTTAAGTTTATCTGTCTTATTCATAAACGTCTTTCTCAGATTTTCCTATAGATCAGCTGCCGCCTATGTATCTAGGGGACTGTTCCCCGGCGGGAGCCACAGTCTTGACAATCAAGATTTGTGACCGAGCCGGGATAGTACCTTCAGCCGCTAAGCGGTTTGGCGCTGGCGCAAACCCGGTATCCGTAGAGTGGTGGTTGCAACCCGAATTTTGTTACGAACGCTGGCAAGCATTTCGCGCGTCACTTCGAGCTGCTCGGCTTTGCGTTGGTTCCACCATTGAGCGGTTTCCAGCAACGTCTGATACGCGTTGGCAATATAAGTGGCACTGGCTTCGGGGAGAGCTGGGTTGGCCAGTGTTGCCTCGAGTCGACGCTGCGCTTCGGTGAGTTCTGCCAGTACGATCTTTTCTGTGGGGACCCGGCGCAGGTCACTGACGAGGCCGATCTTGGAAAGGACCCAGATGATCCATTTCGTCGGATCGATCTGCCAGGGTTTAACTCCATTCCGGTAGTCGTGCTGAAACTCATGATGATAGTTATGATACCCTTCGCCGAAAGTAACGATTGCCAGGATCCATGAATCGCGCGCGCTGCATTTTGAAGAATACGGTTGTGCACCGATGTAATGACACAGCGAATTGATGCAAAAGGTACCGTGTTGCAGCACCACAACCCGTAACACGCCGGCGATCAGGAAGGCGCCGAGAGCTGCTTTCCAGCCTCCCCATAGAAAGCCGATGCTGGCCGGAAGCGCGAAAGCAACGAGCACTGCAATCAAATGAATGTAGCGATCTTGCCATACCAACAGTGGATCCTTTTTGAGATCCGTCACGTTATCGAAACTCGGGAGTGGCTTGAGCTTGAACATCAGCCAGCCCATGTGGGCATAAAAGAGACCTTTGCTGATACAATAAGGATCGTCATCATGGTCCACATGCTTATGGTGGCTGCGGTGTTCGCAGGACCAAAGCAGAACGGAATTCTCAAATGCGGCAGCGCCGAAGATGACCGTAAAGAACCGCACGATCCAGTGAGCCTTGAAAGTTAGATGAGAAAAAAGTCGATGGTACCCGAGGGTGACAGAGAATCCGCACGCAGCCAGCATGGCGAAAAAAAGAACGACCTGAAATAGATCAATGCCAAAGAACCAGAGGTACGCTGGTACGGCCGTGATGGAAAGGAACAGCGTCCCGATCAGAAACGAGCTCACGAGCCAATTGACTCGATGGAAGGGAATTTGTGGAAACATGGTGCTGGGAATGGGTCCTCTTGAGAATAGAACTTTGGTTGACTCAACGAACGCAACTAGTTTCGTCCTACTTTGTCACAATCTCCTATATCATTTTAGACGTTTAGCTCTTGCAAAAGAGTATTGGTCGAAATGGCCGCCCAAGTAATAGTTTTGGAAAAGGTCTGCAGACTTTCTTGCGCCTGGATGGATAAGAAAATTGTGAGTCCAGCTGAGATTGTTAGTGAAATGTGCTGCCAGGTTGCCGATGAATTACGATAGTACGATAGATACGACGTTGCACATTAACCGAGTCCGGTTTCTCCTGGGCCAGGTTGCTATTGGCCTCTTGGAGCGGGGATCCAAACACGACGCTTCCAAATTGGAGTCACCGGAGAAAGCAATTTTTGACGCAGTTGGCAATCGACTCGCAGTTATTACCTACGAGGGTGAAGAGTACAAGCAATCGTTGGTGGAATTGAAAGTAGCGCTAGATCATCACTATCTCCACAACACCCATCATCCGGAACACTATCTAAACGGGATTGATGATATGTCGCTCCTTGATCTCGTTGAAATGCTGATGGACTGGAAAGCGGCCAGTGAACGGCATCCGGGAGGGATGAGCATTGCTCGTTCTATAGAAGTTGGCAGCCAACGATTTTCCGTAGGCGAACAGCTGAAAAAGATCTTACTGAACACGGTCAAGGAGATCGGTTGGACGTGATTCGGGTCATCGAGAGCGATAAAGATTTAGCTCCAACGGGTAGGTCTCCGACGGTTTTCGGTTCCCGGCGATGTCGGTCCGGCAACTACCCATAGGCGTCAACCTAAGGCTCGGGGTTTTCGTCCCGTAGGGACTTCCGATCGTAGCCTGGCAGTTTACTGCCAGGAACAGGCAAGAAAAATGAGTCCGTCTCGTAGAGACGGTTTGATTTCATCGGGTCCGGTGCGGCCTCAGCGTGGCTTAGGATCGCGAAGGTAAGACAACCGCGGAATGCCGCGAGTTATCTGAGCGACATCGCAGCGTAGCCGGTTACAAATCTTGCACAGCACCAGAAAAGTGAGATTTCGCTCGCCTCGCTCGATTCCCCCAAAGTGACTCCGGTTTAGTCCGCAATCCGCGGCAAAGCCGTTTTGGGTGAGCCCGAGGAGCTTGCGTTCCGTCTGGATCCTCCGCCCCAATCGGAGAAGTTCAACGTTGTCATTTGCCATATTTAGAATGGTACTTGTCATGTAACTTGCCGACAGCCAAGTCGCCCCGGATGAGTCGGTTTCCCAATACTCTTTTCGAAGCGTTCCCCGTTGCTTTCCGTTATAGCGGAAGTATGGTGCTTTAAAGGATCTTTTCTTGCTCGGGTTGATCCAACGAATCGCGCAAATGCGACGGCCCAAACACGGGCGAGCAGAGCCCGTCGCGAATGAAACTGCGTCACCTGGAATACTTTGTCGCGGCTGCTGAGGAGTTAAATTTTACTCATGCGGCTGACCGGCTGAATGTGTCGCAGCCGCCCTTCAGCAAACAGATCCAAGATCTTGAGGGCGAACTTGGAGTTAACTTGTTTCAACGCGAGCGAAAAGGCGTGGCATTGACGACCGCTCGAAAAGCGTTCCTGATTGATGCGCGCGGAATCTTGGAAGCCTGTGATCAGGCGGTAAAGAAAGCTCAACGAATCAATAGAGGTGAGCTCGGCGAGCTAACCGTCGGCCATATGGCGGCGCTCACACACGACTTCTTAGGTCAGGCGCTAGAGCGCTGGTACAAGGAGTCGCCGGGGATCGTCATCGATTGTGTGGAAATGGATGCGCTAGAACAAGAACGGGCACTGCTTGATGGGCGCATTGCGGTCGGCATCCTAGTCCTCAGTGATCGGCCGATCCTTGAATTATTGAGCGCTGAGTTGCTGATAGAACATCCGGTCACGGTGGCCTTGCCAAAATCGCATCCCCAAGCCGTCCAGCCAGAGATCCGATTACCAATTCTAAAAGAGCAACCCTTCATTGGCCTAAATCGGATGTACCCCGCGTACGGCGATTGGTTGCAAACCGTGTGTCACCGGTCCGGATTTACTCCACGCATTGTGAGGGAGGCGGACGGGATAGGGAGCGCACTCGCCTTTGTAGCCGCCGGCCTTGGCGTCGTACTTGTTAGCGAACCGGTCAGAAAATTTCCAGCCCGAGAGGTTGTTTTCAGGGATTTGGTGACGGCGAAACCGATTAGAATACCTCTCGGCGCTGTCTGGAAGAAAAACGGACTCGAGTCTGGGGTCGTCTCTAAATTCGTAAAGACGTTGAGACAAGCCTGCACCGGGACAGGTTAAACACTAGGTAGTCAGTCCAGGAGTCAGAATCTAGGAGCTAGGAGAGTGGACAAGCGGAACGGTGAAAAGTGAAACGTGATAAGTGAAAGGTAAAAGGCGTCTGCCCAACGCGAGCGCTCCGTCCGATCACTATATTTTACTTTTAACCTGTCACTTCTCACTTTTCACCTCTCCGCCTTCTGGCTCCTAATCGGTCCTCCACAGCGGGAAAGCTTCACCAGCTTTGAAGCCGGGGTCTTTGCGGTAGTCAAGGGTCAACCAGCTTTTGTCAACAGAAGTACCAAACGAGCCGCAGTAAGGATTTTTCTTGAAGCGTAGCCTTTCGAACGGACCCAGAAACTCAGAAGGAACCAACTCCACAATAAGGCGGTACTGATCGCGGAATCTCTCTGCCGAAAGGATGGTCGCGTGAATAGCTGTCATAATTGGTAGACCGTTTAGTTTTTCAGAGATGATTGTTCACGAAAAGCGCTCATTCAGGACGAGCACCAATCAGCCAAACTCGCACTCCGTCTTTTTCCGCATCCGGATGGCGCTCCTTCAAATCATCCGACATTCGGGGCAGTGAATGGAAAGAGACCCGCATTTCATCTTCACCTAGCTGATGGCCTTCACCTGTCATGGCGCTGCACGTCAGGTTCCCGGCGAGTCTTTCGGCCGCTTCATAAACAGCGCCGTCATCGTCGGGTGTTTCCGAGGCCTCTCTTGCAGTGTTTAGAGGGACTTCAGCGAGAAAAAGAATCCTTCTTCCAGTCGCCACACCTGAATGCTTCAGATGAGGTTCCAGCATAATTTCAAAATATAAGGCCTGCGGCATTGGCTCAACCGGGTTGGTCGTAAAACAAGGGTTTAAGTCTTACGCCTGTACGCGGAACTGGTGCATGACCTCCTGAGAACTACGCGTGTTGCTTAAACCGAATTAGCGGCGACGACGCTCAGAATTACCGCTTGTGCGGTCATCGTTCTTTGGACGCGCCTCATTCACAGCCAAATTGCGGCCATCGATGGAATGACCTCCCAGTTGATTGATCGCGGCTTGGCCTTCGTGACGATTTCCCATAGTGACGAATGCAAAACCTCGGGATTCGCCGCTCATGCGATCAGTTACAATGTGAACCTCAGTGACGGTGCCGTGTGCTGAGAACAGATCACGGAGTGTGCTTTCGCTCGTGGATAAGGGGAGATTACCTACGTATAATTTCATAATAGTTTCGAAGGTAGTCACAGAGCCGTTCCCGAGCGTCGGGTTTCGAACCAGCAACAAGGCTCACCCCATTGAAAATCCACCGGCAATCAACTGAGAACAATCGAGGCAGACAACCTCGGCCAGATTCAATAGATAGCAAGGAGCTTATTTCCAGAGACCCGCAGCTTAGCAGCTTCTTCTGATCGTCAGCGCGAATGCCTTTTTAGGAAAACCCGCCTGATTGTCGACTTCGGCATTCGGAGTGTTGAGTATTCGGGTTCTCTTGTTAATTCCTCTTTGGAAGCGTAAGCGCTATTTCTTCTAACTCCTGGAACCGGGAGTTTTTTGTTTTGATTGCCAGCGTTTATCAAGGAGCTCCTGGAGCGGGGATGGCCTCTTAATTACCCAGGCGCGGCATGCGTCGTGAGCTAGCAAACTAGGTTCGCCAAGCGACTCAAGGTTTTTGATCTTCCCTTTGGTACAAGACATCAAGCTCATGTGAGAATCGGGTTTGCTCGAAGAATCGGCGGACCTGACTTCTGACGCTATTTCGTACGCTCTGGTTTCGAGGCTGATTTTTCTCGCGTTAAGTTCGGCAACCGCGCTGTCGGGGATTTCGATCATCAGGACGAAACGTGGCGAATCATGACGAAGACCACGTGAAAATTCAACCCGCATTAAAGTAGACATTCCAGCTGTGACGCTCGTCCAGCGTTGTCACTAGCGCAAGTAGTGGTAGAAACCCTCGTTTCAAAAAGCTCTCAAAATCTGAAGAAATCTGCGGATTTCGCAAAGGAATAGACACGCTTGGCAGAAAACGGCGGCTGGGCAAAATCGAATATCAGTCTTTTGAGAGTGGCTGAGATCGTCGGGCCACCTTGGTTCTTTGGTAGCTTCCGCTCCAGCGGGTTGTGCCATGTTTCGCCTGAAAGAGGGTGAAGTGGTGGCTGGGAGTGGGAAACATCGTCGCCATAACGAACTTAAAGCGTTCATTGGCACGTGACGAGGGGATGGTGAGGCCTGGAAAGCGAGCCGCCATATGAATAGAACGCATCGACAGTGGGACCTACCGTATAATTTTTTATGTGAGCAGTCTGACCTGGTTTTACTTGCACCTGACCAGCGATGTCCCTGGAATGATCGGCGTATTGCCGGTCCTGAATTCCGTCACCGTAGGTCTCAAGGAAGGTTGTAGTCCATTCGAATCTGGTCCGAAATCCGTATTGCCCGGGCGGCAGATTTTGGAAAACAAACCGGCCGTCTGCATCGGTTTTAGTTGTGATGGCTTGTCCGCCGGACAACGGCGTTAATGTCACGGGCTCCGATACACCGGCGACGACTTGACTACGAAAGCTTGTGGTCAACCGCCCCACAACCGATCCTGTTCTTTGGTTATTGAGACTAACAGCTTTTTTGTCACGTTCGGCGGCTGATACAGCGTCCGCGAAGCATAATGTAACTCCGAGCACGGCAATTAAGATGCGCTCTAAGTTAGCTCTGGTTTTCATATCTCTTTCTACAAAGAAAGACGCAGAAACCGGACCAACTTGCTGATTCCTGGAAGGTTACGAGTTACGGGTTATGGTTGCGGGTTGCGAGTTGCGCGTAACGCCTTGCGAATTGCTATCTTTCGACGGATCAGCGCCTTCATAACTTGTTTGCTATCTGCTGTTTGCTATTCGGGCCGAAAAGCTTAAGGCGAGTCAACCGAGCGACGCTCGGACGGGTAGGCACGCCTCCAAGCGACAGGCGACTATCCCATTGCTCGGTCAGACTCTTTTAAATAGCAGGTAGGGCAATTCCGGCAAAGAAGCCGACCGCAAGCGGAATATCGGTCTAGATATAGCGGATGGAGAACACCGGGGGCAAAAGCGACGTGTGGTTTAATCCCGCTAGGAGGGCGGCGACGGGGGCGAACGCCATGAATGGAGCTGTCGCGGATGATGAGCATTGCCCCGAGGAAATTCGGGCGCCTTCCTTCCAAGCGTACAGCCGAGATGGCAGCCTCGCCAAAGGCATCGGCGCCCTGCCTTATTTATCTGGTTCTGAGATCGGAAAACTGGTCTACAAAGGTTCTATGCCCGGTCAGTCATCTCTGTCACGCCGGCCTGCGAAGCACAATGAGCGCAGCAGTAGATAGTTTCGTCCTTCTCCGCACCATGCCCAATTATCCGGCACCCGCAGTGTGGACAAGTTGGGGCCAGGGCATGAATTGCGCATTCAAAACTATCAAAGACATGCGTTCCTCCTCCGATGCTGATTTCGAAAGCCTTGTCGTAGTCGTTTCCGCAAGTTTCACATTTGGCCATAAGGATATCCTCAACCTAGTGTTCGATTGCCACTGTCGAGACGGTCTTTTTTGGCGTTTGGCAAGAGTGGCAAAAATCGCAGTCTAAAGAAACGGCTTTTTGAAGATAGTGGGTAGTCGATCTCGACGAATTTAGCGAAGGAGATCGTAAGCCGCCGGCGCCCCGAGTAACGTGTGAGCGTTGATAAAGCGAATGGCTCTAATTCCCGATTTCATGAGCATATCAACGAGCAGGCTCTTGACTAACTCCAAAACATCGTTCTACGATGTCGGCGGCTATGGCGAGCCCATTGGTCTTGCCAATTATCTCCTGAAACTTGCGCGCGTTTTCACGATAGATTGTGCAGTTCAGTACCTCATCCAAAAGCCTTGAAAGGTGCTCGGATGTCAGATCAGCGAACGACATGGTTACACCCGTTTTTTTGGCGGCTATTCTTGCAGCGATTCCGGGTTGTTCAAAAGTTACTGGTATCGCCAGCTGAGGCACACCCTGAGCAAGAGATTCCAGCACAGTGTTTAGCCCCGCATGAGTGATGCAGACCGAGGCTCGCTTTAGCAATTCCAATTGGGGTGCCTGGTTAACAATAATTGCGTTGCTGGGTACCGGTCCGATCTGTTTAGGGTCAAGCCGATCCCCTATTGAAAGAACCAGCTGGGTGCCTCCATGATTCGCCACGCCGGCTGCAATGGTACGGAATACATCAGCCCGGCCATTCATGATTGTGCCCATTGATGCATAGATCAGCGGTTCACCGGTCAATCGGTCCCAAGGAAAATCCATGGGATGCCGGCCCTTGCCATCATGAAACGGACCCGTGTAGTGAAACTGTGGAGGTAGTAAAGGGTGTTCGAAATCGAACTCTTTCGGAAGCTGAGTGATATAAGCCAGCTCGGAAAAAATCCACGAAGGATGATCCAAATCGGTTTTGAAACCGAGTTCTTTAGCGTAGGACTTGGTGCCCTCGTTATAACAAAATCTAACCGCTTGAGTGACAGCTTGTAGATTCCTGGCCAGTGCATCCGGTGTGGTCTCGTGCGGCCAACCGAAAATGCCGGCAGGAGTATAGCCGGAGAAGTCGATGTAAAGCGCGTTTGCTACCGTCACGTACGGTATCCGCAATTTCATCGCTGCTAATTCAACAAAGAATTGGATTGGATCAAGAACCAGGGCTTCGACTCCAGTCTTATCCAACATTCTTGGCAAAGATTTGAAGATTGCCTCGGTCTCTTTCGCTGCTACACCGCAATAGAATGCTAGAGCCTCGTTTCCTTCCAGCTTGCTCATTTCGGGTCGATTCGCGTTCATGTCGTCACGCTTATCGCCGGGTATACATGGCAAGCCATTGGCACTCGATGAATAGAGAAACACTATGTCATGGCCGCGAGCCTGGAGCTGTCGCGCCAGCGCGCTCATTGGATTAATGTGACCGGGTAAGTTGGGACAGATAAAACCTATTTTCATTGTCGAACACCATCGAGGAACGGCCGCTCGTTGTATTGGTGGAACCCGCTCTCTTTTAAGCGATTCTCGACACGCGAAAATGTCCCGGTGTGATCCCGACGATCCGTTTGAAGTGGAAACAGAGCTGGCTTTGGTCCGAGAAACCAGCAGCTATTGCTACAATGATCAGGACTGAGATGGACCAGGTCTGCCATTCGTTCCAATGTCGGTCTGTTGGCTAGATTCGCCGCACGCGTGACCAGAATTACCTGTTGACCATTGCCTGCATCTGGGCCGGATAGCGCTCGCCCTGCACTTCGATATCGGCAAGCGCAGCGTTGATGTCGGCCAAATCCTTGGCCGTGAGCACGACGTTGGCAGCGTCCAGATTCTCCTTGAGCCGATGGGGCTTGGTCGTGCCGGGAATGGGAACAATCCACGGTTTCTGCGCAAGCAACCAAGCCAGGGCAATCTGTGCGCGCGTCACACTCTTCCC
>Ga0210406_10008076_pt1 | contig 10578 bp, 9 predicted proteins | sample IncBWC30MmetaG_FD_155454 | JGI IMG/M metagenome (GOLD analysis project Ga0210406, IMG submission 155454) | Forest soil microbial communities from Barre Woods Harvard Forest LTER site, Petersham, Massachusetts, United States - Inc-BW-C-30-M | ecosystem: Environmental > Terrestrial > Soil >... | reverse complement strand
AGGGTCAACCGCGGTGCAGCGTGAAACGCAGGAGCGTTGAAGTTTTCCTCAACCGGACCGTACTCGAATGCCTCAGCTTCCTTGTTTGGATCAATGCCCGGTTCATCAAGCAGCGCTCTGAAAGATTCCGGATAGACCAGATCTGGTTGAGCCGCGAAGTTCTTGCGGAAGATGCAGCCGCATTTTTCAGCGAAGCCGTGCTCTAGAGTCCGGTATACAGTTGCTGTTGCATCGCGATCAAAGCGGATGATCTGATCAACGACCCCCGTTTCTGTCATCGGCGTCTACGCCCGTTTGCGGGACCTCACGCCCTCCATCGCCTCTCGCAGTAGGCCATTGATTCGCGTCTGGTAACCCTTCCCTTGTGCCTTCAGCCACGCCAGAACGTCGGCGTCTACCCGAATCGTTAGCGACTTCTTTATGGGCCGGTAGAACTTGCCCACAACCGCATTGCTCCAATCATGGGTCAACGGAATATCGGTGAAATCGATTTCATTGTCCTTCATTCGCTTCAGCGCGCGAATCTCCTTAGTTTGATTTTTCGTAAGCTTTCCTTTCGGATGCCGCCGCTTTGCGTGCAGAAATTATGCGAACCACTTCCTCCTATCTTCTTCGCGATAAGTATGAGCCACTAGCACGATGACGGCGCCGCCAATCAATCCGACCGCTTGCCATCGCTCCTCGCCTACAACCACACGATCCGGTCGGACGAGCACGTGCGGATCTTCGAAGACCAGGCTCGCAGTCTCGAAGCTGATTCTGTGTTTGGTAAGGTTCCGGCCGCTCTTGACTTCGTCCCATTCGAACCGCACGTTGCGTAGTTACCATCTTGTAGCTACAGTATAGTACATACCGAAACAGGTTACTCTGCCACGCCCTCTGAGCGTACTTCTCCGTAACGAAAGAAAAGTGCTTTCAACGCATACAGTAGCGGGACATATCCGCTGGTGACGATACCTCGCAGATAAATGCCGCTGCCCGTCAGAGATTATCCGGACCATTGACTCCAGCAAAACAGCACTCCCAAAACAAGTAGCGCCGCAGTCGCCGTCTTCCCCGTGGGCTCCAGAACCGCGCGGATCCATTTTGGAACTCGGCTCCAACCCAGATCGGAGCTGCCGATTGGTGTGCAAATCTTGCTTGCGATGGACTGCAAAACGACGGCTCCAATACCCAATGACCACAAGAACCATCGCCCCGGCCAGTCGGTACCGAGGCACGCCTCTCCTAAGTACGCCAGAGATAACAAAGCGCCGGTTTGCGCGAGAACCTGAGTTGGCGGCGACGACCTACAAAGAAGTGAGTACTCGAAGCTGGCTGCTTTTGGTTAAGCGTGTCAAGGTCCAATCGAAAGTAGTAGCAGCCAACCAGGATCAGAACAAAACCGAGACCCAATAAAAACCACGCTCCGAAATCCGAACTCCAGCCGTCCGGCACCGATTCGTAGCCGAGTATGGCAAGAAACCCAGTCCGCACAGGACCAAACCAGCGCCTATGATTCGGCTGGCAAACCGCATTTAGAACGGCACGTCGTCGTCCGTGATCCCCTGATCCATCCCCGGTTCCTCTACTGCCTTGGGCTTCTGGGCCCCCCTGGGCATCGAAACCGGTTGTGGGCCCGACGACTCCTGCATGCCTCCGCCGCCATCCCCACCGCGGCCACCCAGCAGGATCACCTCGTCGGCTACTACCTCCGTCCTATACTGCTTCTTACCGTCTTTGTCGTCGTAGCTGCGCGTTTGCAGCCGCCCTTCCACGTAGATCTGTTTGCCCTTGGTTAGGTAATTTGCCAGGTTCTCCTGCCGCCACAGGACGACGTTCGCCCAGTCGGTTTCTTCCTTCCATTCGCCGGTTTGCTGATCCTTCCAACGACGATTGGTCGCCACCGAAAACGACGTGACCGACACACCGGCCGGCGTAAAACGAGTCTCGGCGTCTTTGCCCAGATGTCCGACTAAAATTACTTTGTTGACGCTACGCGATGCCATTATGCAAGCACTGTATCACAAACTCGGCCGGCCGCTACATCACACCAACTAACGTCTCAATTTTCTTAGAAATCTTGTCCACCAAATGGCATCCACCTAGTGAGTTTTGATTGGAGAGCCGATTGCTGAGCTAACCACTATGATGCTGGCACGCTAAATTTCTTACTTGCACAAAGCCCTTCCGGATGTACAATAGGGAACAATCCGAGTGGGGCAAGGGTACGGAGGGTATGCAGAGACCCTGCTGCTTGAAAGCCGAAGGAACTATCGGCCGGTTGATCTTAGCCGGTCTATTGGTAGGCGCTGGCCTTGGCCGCGCCCAGATTTTGATGCTCGGATCGAGCGCCACCGGTAAAGTCAACATCTTCAATACCGACATGGCCGTGCTGGAGGCTGGGGACCCGCGCAAGGATTTGGCCTGCACGGTCAATCCCACTAAACCCGCGCTTGGGTTCGATTTGCGATTTCACGCCGGCTACGAGGTGACCATTCCGCTCAAAGAACTGGTCGGCTCTGAGAATATGCTTAACATTCTCTTTCGGGTCTCGCCCAAGAATAATTCTGATCAGCCGGTGTACTTTGCGCAACATATCCGCGTTCCGGCCATCGAGGAAGATGCGAAGGGCGATGCCTATCTGCAGGGCGCGTTCGATGTCGGCGAAGGCGAGTACCACGTGGACTGGCTGATGCGAGACCGGGCTGAGCGCGTATGCTCATCCTATTGGGACGCAGAGGCTGCCGTGGCGCCCAAAGACCGCCCGATGTCGCTCTCGATCGCTCCGGCCGCTATCCAGCGGGCCGATGGCGAGCAATTCAAGGAAGAACCGCCCGTCCAGCGCGCCACCAGCCAGCCGCCGCTGAATGTAAAGCTATTAGTGAATTTCGCTCCGCAGAACGCTCTTTCCGCCGCGCTGCAGCCCGTCGACACCAGCGCCCTGGTCTCGATTCTGCGTAGCATCTTCCGCGAGCCGCGCATCGGAAAGTTTTCGATCGTCGCCTTTAATATGCAAGAGCAAAAGGTCGTTTACCGCCAGGAGGACGCGGAGCGCATTGATTTTCCAGCTCTAGGACAGGCGCTCACGGCCCTGAATCTGGGGACAGTGGATTTGAAGCGGCTAAGCGAAAAGCACGGAGATACCGACTTCTTGACGAATCTGGTGCGCCACGAAGTCTCCTCTAGCCCCCAGGACCATCCGGACGCTTTGATCTTCGCCGGCCCGAAGGTCATGCTGGATGCCAATATCCCGCAGGAAGCGCTCAAGGAAGCTGGCGAGGTCACCTTCCCGGTTTTCTACATGAATTACAACCTGAACCCGCAAGCGACTCCTTGGAAAGACGCCATCAGCCACACCGTTCACTTCTTCCGCGGTTACGAATACACCATCTCCCGCCCGCGGGACCTGTGGTTTGCCGTATCCGATCTGGTCTCGCGTGTCGTAAAATCAAGGAACGGGAAACAGACTTCGTCCATCTCAACTCAGTAGGGGCATGAGTAAGTTAAGCATATCTGTATCGGCAGGATTACTGGTACTTTGCGGAGTTCCGGCATTCGCGCAATCCGCTTTGTACGGGCAGCAAAGGGCTAAGCACTATGCCAACAGCCTGGCGCCCTATGTCGCGTCCCCTCAGCAGATTGTGGACCGCATGTTGGAGTTGGCCGACCTGAAACCCGGCGAGATGCTCTATGACCTGGGCAGCGGCGATGGCCGGGTCTTGATTACCGCAGTGCAACGCTATCACGCTAAGGCGGTGGGGATCGAGATTTCCGAGCTCTTAGTGAAGAGTACTACTGAGCGAATTCAGAAGCTCGGCTTAGATAACGACGCGCGAGTGATCCGTGGGGACCTGCTAGAGGTCGACCTGAGCCCAGCCGACGTCGTCACCATCTATCTTGCGACCGATTCTAACGAGATCCTGCGGCCGAACCTGGAAAAATACCTTAAGCCGGGGGCCCGCGTTGTCTCCCACGATTACGTGGTGCCTGGGTGGAAGCCCAAGTTTGTAGACAAGGATCTTCCCGACGCCCACGGCCATGTGATTTACCTGTATCAGATCGCGGCCAAGAACAAGAAGAAGTAATTGCTTCCATTCGACGTGGTCGGTGTGGGCCAGAACGCCACCGACACGCTCATTCTGCTCTCACATTTTCCCGCCTATGCCGGAAAGGTCGCCTTCGAGCGCGAATTGCTGAGTCCTGGGGGACAAGTGGCCAGCGCCATGGTAACTTGCGCCAAATTGGGGCTTCGGGTGAAATATATCGGCAGCGTCGGTGATGACGAGCGCGGCCGCATCCAGCTCGAAAGCCTACGCGAGACGGGCATCAATCTGGACGATGTCGAAGTCCGCAAGAACTGTCCGAATCAGACCGCCTACATTCTGATCGACCAGGCCACCGGCGAACGTACTGTTCTTTGGCAGCGCAACGATTGCCTGCGGCTGGATCCGGACAGCATGACCGTGGAGAAGATCACCAGTGCGCGCCTGTTGCATATCGACGCCCACGACACCGCCGCGGTGGCCCGCGCCGCACAGATCGCCCGCGAGCATCGCATTCCCGTCACGGTCGACGTCGACACCATTTATCACGGGTTCGACCGCGTTCTGCCGCATGTCGATTATCTGGTGGCCAGCTCCGAGTTTCCAGTGCAATGGACGAATGAGCGCGATCCGTTCCGCGCGCTTGAAACCATTCAAGACGAGTTTCATATTCCGGTGGCGGCTATGACCTTAGGCGCGCTGGGGGCACTGGCGCGTGTGGACGGCCGTTTCATCTACTCGCCCGCATTTGTAGTGAACTGCGCGGACACCACCGGCGCCGGAGACGTGTTTCATGGCGCGTTCTGTTATGCTGTGTTGCAGAACATGCCGATGCGCGAAACTCTCGAATTTTCGAACGCCATGGCGGCCATGAACTGCACTGCTTTAGGAGCGCGCGGCGGCATCTCCACCATCGACCAAGCGCGGGTCCTGATCGAACGCGGCGAGCGACGGTCCCATCCTGATTTCGAGCTGTACCGGTAGAGCCGGACCCCTGAATGATTCCCCTTCGATCCTCCGAGCGGCACTATACGCCGTCGACAGTCACGCTGATCCTGATCCTCATCAATGTGGTGGTGTTCGTATATGAGTTCAGCCTTCCGCGCCCCTACGGCTTGAATCGCTTCATCGCGACATATGGGATGGTTCCGGATCGTTTTCACTGGTCTCAACTTCTGACCTCGATGTTCATTCATGGCGGATTCATGCACATCCTCGGCAACATGTGGTTTCTGTGGGTATTCGGCCGCGGGATCGAAGACCTGCTCGGGCATGGCCGTTTTCTGATCTTCTACCTGGTGTGCGGCGTGATCGCGGGGCTCATCCAGATGCTGGTGAATCCTTCTTCGCCGATCCCGACGGTCGGCGCGAGCGGTGCGATCGCCGGCGTAATGGGCGGCTACTTGGTGAAGTTCCCGCGCGCGCGTGTGGTAACACTAATCTTCCTTTTCATTTTTATCACTACGGTTGATCTGCCCGCCTTCGTTCTGCTGCTGTATTGGTTCGCCATTCAGTTCTTCAGCGGCTTCGGATCTATCGCGGATTCGCAGGCCTGGCAGGGAAGCGACGTGGCTTATTTCGCGCACATCGGCGGATTCCTGGCGGGCATGGGTCTGATCATGCTTTTGCCTAGCAGACAGCGCTACCGTAGCTGGGACTGACGCCATGTGGGAGGAAGTGAACACCGGCTCGGCCGGAATCGAGAAACCGCTCGATATCCTGGCCATCGCCGCCCACCCCGATGACGTCGAGCAGACTTGTGGCGGCACGTTGCTCCGCATGGCCGAGATCGGATATCGCACTGGCGTTCTGGACCTAACCGCCGGCGACATGGGCACGCGTGGGACGCCCGAGACCCGGGTGAAGGAGTCGGATGCGGCAGCCGGTAAGATGCAACTGTCCTGGCGGGGCAATATGCGGCTGCCTGACGCGCGGCTAGAGAATACCGTCAGTGTGCGTATGAGCCTGGCGGTCGAGATCCGCAATCTGCGCCCTCGCGTGGTGATTCTGCCCTATTGGGAAGCCCGCCATCCGGACCACTATCGGGCTTCGGAAATCGGGTTCGAAGCCTGCTTCCTGGCCGGGCTGAAGAAGCTGGACGAGCAGACCGAGCCGCATCGTCCCACCAAGATTATTTACTCGTCGCTATATGCCAACGTCACGCCGTCCTTCGTGGTGGACATTTCGTCGCAGTTCGAGCGCCGCATGGACGCGCTGTTCTGTTATGAATCGCAATACGGTGACGCGCCCGACGCCGCGCATTTGTTTCCGCAGCAGCAGGAGATTCGCGAACGCTTGTCGGGCATTGCGCGTTTCTATGGCAACTTGATCGGGGTGAAGTACGGGGAGCCGTTCGTGGTGAAGGACACGATGCGCGTGGACGACATCACCGGCGGCTGGTAGCCACCAAAAACCTTCGCAGGTCGGAGACCTGCGCCACTGCTACAGCGGAATGTTCCCGTGCTTCTTGCGCGGCATGGTATCCACCTTGGTCGCGAGCATCCGCAGCGCACGAATTACTTTCGGCCGCGTCTGGTGGGGCTCGATCACATCATCGATGAAGCCCCGCTCAGCGGCGACAAAGGGATTGGCGAACCGCTCGCGAAATTCATCGATCTTTTGCTGGCGGGCTGCCTCCTTGTCGGCGGCGGTGGTCAACTCCCGGCGGTATACGATGTTTACCGCGCCTTCCGCACCCATCACCGCGATCTCGGCCGTCGGGTATGCGAAGTTCACGTCCGTACGGAGGTGCTTCGACCCCATCACGCAATAAGCTCCGCCGTAGGCTTTGCGCGTGATGACGGTGATTTTGGGCACCGTTGCCTCGGCATAGGCATAAAGCAGTTTGGCTCCCTGGCGAATGATTCCACCGAACTCCTGGTCGGTTCCGGGAAGAAAACCCGGAACATCCTCGAACGTCAGGATCGGAATGTTGAAAGCATCGCAGAAGCGCACAAAGCGCGCGCCTTTGACCGATGAATTGATATCCAGGCAACCGGCTAGGAACGCAGGCTGGTTGGCCACGATCCCGATACTCCGCCCATCCATGTGCGCGAACCCGATCACCATGTTTTTGGCCCAATGCTCATGGATCTCGAAAAACTCGCCGTCATCCACCACGCGCTGGATGATCTCCTTGATGTCGTAAGGAATATTCGATTCCGCCGGCACCAATTTGTCCAGTGCGAGATCGGCACGGTCGGCGGGATCGCTGCTCGCGCGCAGCGGCGCGTCATCGCGATTGTTGGATGGTATATAAGAAACCAGCTCCCGGATCACCCGCAGGCATTCAGAATCGTCGTGAGCTAGAAAGTGCGCGACACCACTGATGGAGTTGTGGGTTTCGGCACCGCCCAGCTTCTCTTTGGTTACGTCTTCGTGAGTAACGGTCTTGATCACATCCGGACCGGTAACGAACATGTGGCTGGTGTGATCCACCATGAACACGAAATCAGTCAGGGCCGGTGAATAAACGGCGCCGCCTGCGCAGGGGCCCATGATGGCCGATATCTGCGGAATCACGCCGCTGGCCAGCGTGTTTCTCAGAAAGATGTCGGCATATCCGGCGAGCGAAAGCACGCCTTCTTGAATGCGCGCCCCCCCGGAATCGTTTAGTCCGATCACGGGGGCGCCGGTCTTCAGCGCCAGATCCATGATCTTGCAAATCTTTAACGCGTTCGATTCCGAGAGCGAGCCGCCGAAGACTGTGAAGTCCTGAGCGAAGAGATAAACCAGACGCCCGTGAATGCGGCCATAGCCGGTGACAAAACCGTCGCCGTCCACCACCTGCTGGTCCATTCCAAAATCGTGGCAGCGGTGCCGGACCAATTGATCGACTTCCTCAAACGTGCCTTCATCCAGCAGCAGATCGATGCGTTCGCGGGCCGATAGCTTGCCTTCCTGATGCTGGCGCTGCATGCGTTCTTCGCCGCCACCCGCTACGGCATTGGCGTGACGGCGGCGCACTTCCGCCCACGGGTCAAGAGACATAAGACATTACAGTAGCACTCAAATCAGCGGCGGCAGTCTGCGAAGGACTACTCGGCGTAATATCCGTTGCGCGCCTTCAATTCCGCCAAGGGAAATCTACGCTTCGCGGTTTCCGTTAAAGCCACTCCGATGTGGCGAAACGTCCCCGGCGCGGACGGCGGCTCGTGATAGGCCAGACTGTAACGGCTGCGAATGTGCCCAATCATCTCGTTGAACGACTCATCAGCGCGCTCAGCCTTTACCCATTCACCGCCGGTCTCCTCCGACAGGTGGAACACGTCGGCCGGTGTGAAATCGGGGTTTCCGGGTTTGGCAGGATCGAGCGGCCGCGGCCGGATTGCGCGTCCGGTCACGATCGCATTGAACACTGTATCGGCTTTGTTCAATTCGCGGATTACCTGACCGTCCGTCAATTGATAGCTCATGCTGAGGTTGTCGGTGAGAATCAGAATCGCCCGCCGTCCGTCCGTCCCCGCGTTCGCCTCCATGTAATGCGCTGCGTCCATCACCGCTGAATTGATCAGGGTGCTGGTGCCCACGTCCACCTTGACGGCGCTGGGGATCTGACGCGCAGTCTCGGCCAGATTGTCGCTGAATCCCTGGTGTACTGCGCTGGTTCGAGCAAACACCATAATGGCTACGCGGTCGCCGGGACGGAGATGTTCCAGCGATTCGCGTGCCGTCTGGGCGATCTCCTCGATGTACTTTTGCATGCTACCGCTGATATCGAGCAGCAGAATAATATTCAACCGCTCCTCGCCGTGCGAGAACGAAACGATGCTTTGTGGCTGTTCCTCGTCGGTGACAATGAAATCGTCCTTGGACAGGCCCTTGACCAGATTCTTTCCTTCCGTCACCTGAACGTCCACTCGAACGTCGGATACTCCAGCCTTGAATAGCGGCGTCGCCGCATCCTGCGCGGCCAGAGGCGCTAGGATGAAGAGCGTCGAGATGAAGAACATCATAATCGGCAGCGCCGGCCACATCGACCACGGAAAGACTGCTTTAGTGCGAGCCCTCACGGGCATCGACACCGACCGGCTCAAGGAGGAAAAGCAGCGCGGCATTTCCATAGATTTGGGATTCGCGCATCTGCAGATTTCGCAAAATGTGCGCCTCGGTTTTGTAGACGTCCCCGGCCATGAAAGGTTCATTAAAAACATGTTAGCCGGGGTGGGAGGCATTGATCTGGTTCTGTTTGTAATAGCTGCCGATGAATCCATCAAACCACAAACTCGCGAACATTTCGACATCTGCAGGCTCCTCGGTATTCGAAACGGCATTGTAGTTCTTACCAAGTCCGATATGGTCGACGAGGACCTTATCGAGTTGGTGCGGCTCGAAGTAGACGAATTCGTGCGCGGATCGTTTTTGGAAAACGCTCCCGTCGTCGCGGTCAGCTCCACCACCGGAGCAGGCATGGCTGGCCTTCGCACGGAAATTGAGAAGATGGCAGCGTCGATTTCTGAAAAGGACGCCTCGCAATATTTTCGCCTGCCGATTGACCGCGCCTTCTCGATGCGTGGGTTTGGAACCGTAGTCACCGGAACACTGGTTTCCGGTTCGGTGCGTCTCGAGCAGGAAGTGGAGCTGCATCCGGCGCGCCAGCGGGTGCGCGTGCGCGGCATTCAGGTCCACGGCGCGAGTGTGTCCCAAGCCATGGCAGGTCAAAGGACCGCGCTGAACGTCGCCGGAGTAGACGCCGTCGAAGTGCGGCGCGGCATGCTGCTCGCTGAAGCCGGGAAGTTCCGCGCCACCACCCAGGTGGATTGCGTTTTTGAACTGCTTGCTTCCGCAAAGCCGTTGAAGCATCGCGCACCGGTACATTTTCACGCGGGAACGGCGGAAGTGGAAGCCGAGGTACGGAGACTCCGCGGCACTGAGCCGCTTCAACCTGGCACCCGCGATTATGTTCGCTTCCTGCTGAGCGAGCCACTGCTGCTCGTGCCGGGTGATCGATTTATTGTTCGTATGTTCTCGCCGGTGGTGACCATTGGCGGCGGCACAGTGCTGGACCTTGCGGGGCCTAGAAGAGCCGCGTCCGATCGCATGCGTGTTCTGGAGTCCGCGCCGCTGGCCGATCGCATCGCGTTGCTGGTAAGCGAGACTCGCTATGGAATCGGAATGCCTGAGCTGGTGGCGCGTACGGGTTTGCAGGAAGCCAACCTTCGCAAAGCTGCTGCCGCCGCACCAGTGATCGCTTTCGAGTCCCCCCAGTTCTGGCTTCTCGATTCGAAGTGGGCCGGACGTCAGTTGGAAACGATCCATGAGACCTTGAAGCAATTTCATCGAAAGAATCCGTTGGTCGGCGGTCTGTCGAAAGAAGAGCTGCGAAGCAAGCAACTCCCGGGCGCGCCTGCATGGCTGATGGACGCTCTTCTGGCGCGCGTCAAGACGCTGGCCGTGGATGGTGAGACGGTGCGCCTGGCTTCGCATCAAATCTCGCTGAAGCAGGACGAAACGGAAGCCTCCGCGAAGATCGAGAACGCGTTTCAAGCCGCCGGGCTGGCAGTGCCCTCGATGATTGAAGTGCTCGGAAAGTCGGGTGTGGAGGCCACCCGTG